>Ga0351916_1095_pt1 | contig 28096 bp, 27 predicted proteins | sample TotcelHT113001N3_FD_206868 | JGI IMG/M metagenome (GOLD analysis project Ga0351916, IMG submission 206868) | Enriched cells from coal bed in the Powder River Basin, Montana, United States - Total cells T11 rep1 HSBNCT.T11.300.1.N3 ... | reverse complement strand
GTCTATCAACCGGGGGAAACCAAGCGAGTAGCCGTAGTCTACCCACATGCCGGACTTGACCAGCCCCGCCGCCCCCTCGGGCGGGATGAGCTTTCGGCGGTACTCGATACTATCGTCGATGGCTGGTCCTCCGTGTCCCGCATCCGGCCGGTGTCCTTTGAGTCCCATCAGTCTAACAGAGGACTCCAATCGACGCCGGCACTGATTACTAAGGGATGGGTCAATGTGCCACTAGTCACCTGGACAACGACGGATTTTGACGCCTTGACGCTGGCGGGTTACGCTGTCCCGAAGTGTCATGCTGGCCCTCGAGGCAGTCCAACGCGTACTCAAGGAGGTTTGAGAATGTTCTACAAAGTCGATGTACCCGAAGTCAAGGAACCGGTCGCAGCCATGGTCACGTTGAACCCGGCGGAATCAAGGCGTCTTATCGCGAAGGCGACGGTCGCACTGCCCGAAGTGAAGGCGGCCATGAAGAAGGGCTGGATCATCATTGCCCGTGGCATAACCGGCGCCTACGTCAGCGAGGAGCTGTTCAACATCGAGGTGAATCCTAAGTCGCAACAGACAGTGGGCATCATCAGCCGCGGCATGACGAATGCGAACAATACGCCTCCGCCGTGCACGATGCACGTGGTGCATGATGGCAAAGTCGTTGAGAACGCCGATTCGAACGTCGAGATTCTCAACTTCGGTCCCAAGTACGTGTTCATCAAGGGTGCGAACGCCGTCGACGCGCAAGGGAACGTTGGCATCATGGCCTCCAATATCAAGGGCGGGACCTGGGGTATGCTGACGCCCATCCTCACAGGCCGCAACTCACAGCTCATCATCACGGTCGGCCTTGAGAAGATGGTTCCGTCGGTATGGGACGCCTGCGCTCACAGCGGCGTCTACTACTACAAGTGGAGCCTCGGAATGCCGGGGAAACTGACCCCGGTGGTGCAGGGGAAGGTCGTAACTGAGATCCAGGCGCTGGGCGTCCTGGCCGGCGTGAACGCTTACCATATCTGTTCCGGCGGCGTCGGTGGCTCCGAGGGAGCGGTCACGCTCTCCATCGAAGGTGACGAAGCTCACGTCAAGAAGGCGCTGGACCTCATCGTGTCTATCAAAGGCGAGCCGCCGACCTCGGTGGTTGATACGTACCGTATCAGCGACCCCGCCGACTACAAGTTCGACGCGTACGAGCAGCTTGCGACTCAGTGGAAGCAGTAGTCGGCGAAGTCTTATAGACTCCGAGAAGGCGCAGGTTTGCCTGCGCCTTCTCATGTGCTGTTCATGGGCATTCCATTGCGTCTCGGCCGAAAGGGCGGGGCGGCACTGCACGTGGCCGATGATGGCGAGAGTGTGCCTGGTGACAATCTGGAATCGCTGGGACACCGCAGCCAATTCAGTCTTACGTTTGGAATCTGGACCGACGGCGCCTCCGACGGGTCAGCAGACGCTGCTTCACCTTTGTAATCGTGAAGATAAGTATGGTGTCCCCGGACACACACGGAAGCGGGCAGTGCGGGCACGGGCTATTGAACCGGCATCCGGGGTCTGCCACAATGCGTCGGGCGCTTGTGAACAGCCTTTCAGCGCACGAATGCGATGAGAACCAGGACCGTTCGAGTGGCAACACTGGGAATGCTCGCGGTGGCACTCTCAATCGGCGGATGTGTCGAGGACAGTGAATCGGTTCAAACCCCCACTCCGCCGCCCGTGCTCGCCGCCTCTCCTGCCAGCATCTCTCTTGCCGGGACCGTGGGACAGCCGGCACCTGATGTGGCCCTTCGTATCGTTGGCTCGAACGTTGCGTCAGACGTCACCTGGTGCGCCGCGAGCGATGCGGCATGGCTGAACCTGCTTCCCACGTCCGGCGTACTCCGTTCGAGCTCTGGCGAGCTGCTTCCGAGAGTGTCCACCGACGGCCTGGGGCCTGGAAGGTACGTGGCGACGGTGTCTCTGACTATTGAGGGAATCGACGGGGTTCTCGCGACCGTGCCGGTCACCGTGGAGATGCATTCTCCCGAAGACCCTGAAGTCGTGGCCGCTCGCACGTTCTGGGAGTCCAGTAACTACCAGTCCTATTGGAGCCATAAGGCGCCAGGGGACGTGAGGGCCGCGCTGCTTGCCTACGCCTTCCCCGAGTACGGACTCGGTGAGGTCGAAGGAATTCACGTCAAAGCCATCGACTTCGGCTATGTGCCGGCGCTGTTCGAACGCCCTGTTGCGCGGGCTCGCTGTGAGGTCAGCTTCATCGAGTGGGAGGACCTCACGGGTGTGGAATGGGAGCAGGACATGCGGCAGTTCACCCGACATTGGGGTGAGGTCGACGTGATCCTTCAAGTGCATCCGGGACCGTACAGCACAAGCTGCAACGAATGGATCGTTGTCGACCTGCAGGACAGTACGATTTCCACTACCTTGGCCAGCGTGGGCAAGTCGGACAGCGCCGGCGACGATGATTCCGATTGTGGGTGCGGCTGAGCCTGGCTCGGTTTCGATGATTGTCGTCCTCTTGCTGAAGAGTGGCGACTGCTGAGTTCTGGTGACACTTCACTTATCTGGAGCGTTCTCAGGTCATAAGGTGAATGGATGCTGGCTGACACGTTCGCAAATGGGTTGCGGTTGCAGCTTCTGGAACCACGAAGGCCATCTTCTCATCACGCAACGGTTATTCAGTTGCCCGAAGCTTACGTACAACTTCGATCGCAATTCCCAGTGCGATGGAGGCAAGGAACACGCAGAACCATATCAGCCAGCCCCAATGCAGGAACTGTGGCGGAACGTCAACCTGGAAGCCTCCAAACAGCTCGCCACAGACGACACCAAGGACGTAGCCGGCGAGGGCGATGAAGGGAAACCGGCGCAAGCCGAAGAAGGCGGGGATCGCTGAGGTGGCAGCCAGCGGCCACAGCACGTATTTCGTGGTCCATTCAGGCGTGTACAGGTTGGTGGGGAGACTGAATCGAGGACAACTGACGTGAAATCAGGAAGAGTGCAACATGTGCCACCAACACTAACCCGGCCCACAGGAGTCTCTTGTTCATGTGTGGTCCTCGATGAAGCCCGCGAGCCTGCAACAAATGTGCCTGTGAGGTCTGAGAACCTGGTGCGTGTGGCGCATCTCCAGTTTGACAGCGTGTGGGCTCATTGGTGGCCTGACGAGCGACATCAGGTTGATGCTCCGTCACCGGCCCTGTGGCGCCGTACGCTCCCGTGCCACTAGCGCTCCCCCGGGATGGGAGTGGTCGGTCCCATCAGCCTGTCCTTGCTGCCTCCAGAGACACGAATCGACCGCACCCCGTCAGACGGGTTCATGTGCAGCAGGAACTCACGGGTCTGCCCCGGCTCGATATCAAACATGATGGAACCCTGGATGCCACCGTTGTCTAGTGTCTCGGACACCCATACCCCGTTCTCATCGTAGCCATAGGCGAACATGCCAATCTCGAGCACCTTGTCGCCGTGGTTCTCGACATGCCCGGCGACAACCAGACAGGGGTCGCCTGCCTCGAGGTCGACGCCGGGATACATGAAGTGCGTCTTGTAGTCCCTGTCACAAGGACGCAAGGTGACGCTGACGTCCGTCAGCACAATGGGCGTTGACTCGTTCCAGTAACCGGTCAGGTAGCCGCCCACCTCAGGCTCTATGGGCAGATCGACTTGAACCACAGGACCCGGAGTGTCGGCGGAACAGCCCATCGCAAGCAGTACCACGACGAAGAAGACCGGAACCAGGGTCTTCGAGGCTGTCCTGCCTTTCATGTACACGCAACTCTCTCGCATATCGGCATCGACTCAATGGGAGCACTAAAGGCCGTCGAAGTAGTAGTCCGGGAATGTCACCGTTAGCTCGTCCGGATTGTCACTGGTGTTGTGGTCCATGAGATGTTGCATCGGGAGCGCTAGTTCGACGGTCTCCTCACCCTCGGCGATGTCCGGCGGCTCGTCCAGCCATGATGCCGGGAACGTTATCTCAACGGTCCTGAGGTCGCGTTCAGCTTCATTGGCTATCAGCCAGAGCCGGGAAAAGGTGATTCGGGTCATCTCGGTTTGAGGCAGAGGTGTGCTGGATATGGATGGCGGGCCGTAAAGTGGGTCTGTGTAGCTGTGTGCGAAGAGTCGAATAGTCTCGACCTCATCAGACGCATACATGTGCATGACGAACTCGGCGGATTCTTCATACTCCAGGTAGAACCCGATCATACCAGGAATGCGGAAACCTTCTTCAATGGAAGCCACATGTTCTCCTGCCTCGTCGTAGCCTCGGGTCCACACAGTGATCTCAAGCCTATCTTTGTCATGATTCTGGACATGACCGCTGATCACGTAGTACGGCGTGCCGACGTCAAGAAAGGGCCTGTACTGGTCATAGACAGTGCAGCCCACCGTGACGTCTTGGAGCAAGACACCTGATATCCCATCGGTCGCGTCGCACAGGTAGCTGCCGGGTGCTGGCTCAAGCAGTATCTCGGCCACGCCATCTGGGGCAGGTGAGTTTGAGCATCCAACTGGCATCAGCGCGACAGCCAAGATCAGACCGATGATTCTCATCATCCCGCCATCCCCGAGCATCCGACTTTGTGACTAGTCCGGCTTCGCAGCGGTTAGGGAGCACTAGGAAGCCACCTGTATGGTCGCACGCACCTACGTGGATGTCAATGCACTGCCCTACGTTGAACTCATCGGGGTGGAAGTGACCCTCCTCATGAAGTGAGTGCCAGTGCGCATCGGAGTCCTCTGGCAGATACGCTGAAACCGTTCGCGGGTTGCAGGTCGCGTTCCGAGTGCTACGCGAACAACTCCGGTTCTGCCCTTTTCGTCAGGGTCTCCTCCAGTTCGCGTTTGTGGTAGAGGTATTCTGGGTCGTCGTAGTACCTTGCCTGCTGCGGCGCCCCCCGTCCGAATTGCGGGGGCCACCTCCAATTTCGAGGGGCACTACACTTGCCCGCCTCTCACGGCCGGGACAGGCACCGGGTGAGCCATCTTAGCCCGGCTGTTCTTTCGCAGTAGTACGAACGAGAACCCGAATGAGATATCGATGACAGTCCCCGACTGGTACTTCAAACGGGCTGTCACCATCTTCCGTTCTGGTCGCTCTGTGAAGGTATCGGGCTTTGAGACTGCTCCAGCAGGTCATCGAGGACTACGCCCCAACACTCTCAGGCCTGTGCAGCCAATTGGCTTGCTGTAGAGACCCGCCCACGTCACCAGGCCAGGTTCTCGGGGAGCATCAACCCTGCTCCAGAAGTCCGCGATTCTCGTGGTTTTCTAGTCCGTTTCGTTCGCAACCCTCTGCCGCCATCGAACGAAGGTAAACACAACGTGTGCGAGTGATAGGCACATGAGGATGACGGCGAAGGAGACGTACACAAGATCGGGCAGATATCGCCGGAGTAGGCCGATTTGGGCCAGCATGGGAGTGACCCACGGGGACGTCGGCTCCAGGTAGTTGAACCACCAGGGGACATTGCCAAGCCATAACCAGGCGGCAGGAAGCACTGCCAGCACCAGAGCACTGATTCTCTCGCTCAGGTAACGCGTTTGGGAAGCCAACAGGATGGCTAGCGGAATGTAGACAACGAGATACTGGTAGTTCACGCGATACGAGAAGCTGACAAAGACGAGGAAGCCGGCAAGTGCCCCTTGGACAGGAGTCGCTTCGGTCCTGTAGCTCAATACAGCGGTAGTCGCCAGGGCAATGGCAAAGACAGGCACTGTGAACGGCAACAAGGCACCGGTTTCCCAGCCGAAGGCATTATGAAGATAGGTAAGCAGAGCACCGCTCCCGCTGAGGGCAAAACACAGAGGGTATTGGTAGACTGGCGCCGCCCCGGGAAGGAAGAGTGACTTTGCATAGGCATGGAAATTGCCGGTGAACAAGAAGGGAATGGACAGAAGCACCACGACTCCGCCGGCTATCAGGCTGTTGGTGAGAAGCCGGCGTTTGCTCAAGTACCGTGCACTGATGATTGCCATCATGGCAATGGACATGAAGGTGTGCTGCTTGGTCATCATAGCCAGGGCAGCAAGAAGAAAGGCCCACCTGTCCGCACCCCGCGTGAGCATAACCACCGAAGCCAGCAGTAGAGCAGCGGCAATGGCATCGAACTGTCCGAAGACAGCCGACTCGTACCACGCGGTGGGATGAAGCAGCCAGATACTGGAGAACAGCAGCTTGCGCCACCTGGAACCAGGCACGGCCCAGTACAGCAGGCATCCGATCGCCAGGTCGGCGGCGATAATCGGGGTCTTCATGGCAATTCGCCAGCCGGTATCAACCATGACGCTGGTGGCTGAACTTGACGGAACGAACAGCAGAGTCAACCCCAATATGAGGAGCCATATGGGCGGATAGACAAAGGCCCAGCCGTAGAAAGGGAAGATGTCCAGACTGGCATCGGCGTATTGATAGAAGTCCAATCCATGGTGCTGGAAGACCTTCGCGAAGGCCCAGAATTGGGCAACATCAGGACCTGCTGACAGGGGGGCCGCCCACAGTCTGATCAATGCAGCAATGATCATCGACATGGCGAAGAGCCCAAAGGGGAGCCTGTTCTTCCAGCGAGATAGTGTCATGTCATACAAAGCATGGTCCGGTTGGCGTTATGATCCATACCATTCTCGGCCCTTACGCCTTTCCGGATTCCGGGGCACCACACTCGATTCACCGCCACGTTTGGAAGCAGTCTGCCTCTGCTACAGAGGCACCGCGTTTGCCCTGACCTTCCCCTCGAAATCAGTGCCGGTGTGAATCGGAGTTCTCGGATACACAGGGGCAGTCCTCGGGCGATGGGTCACGCCAACGTACTACACGAATAGCTCCGGTTCGGCCCTCCTCGTCAGGGTTTCCTCCAGTTCGCGTTTGTGGTACAGGTATTCTGGGTCGTCGTAGTACCTTGCCTGCTGCGGGCACTTCTTGACGCAGGCTCCGCACCTGATGCAGATGCCGGTGTATTCCCTCACGTTGTCGAAGCTGATTGAGCCCATCGGGCACAGCTGCGCGCAGAGCTTGCAGTCGTTGCAGTCGTCGTTCGTCAGCGGCCTGATGCTGCGGAAGTCCACTGGATTGCCCTGGCGACCGCGGGGCCGGAGGTGGGGGCGATACGGACTGGGAGTACCCGTCACGCTGATTGGCGGCGGCGTGTGACCGTCAAAGATGATTCCCACTTTCCCGGCCACTTGCTTTGCAAAGGCGTCGGCAATAGCCATGTCAGCCTCGTCCGGCCTGCCTGCACCCAGGGTATACGAGAACGAGTGCTCTCCTACGATCGCCGCGGCGGCCACCGTGTGGAATCCATCGGTCTCCAATATGTCCCTCAGCTCGATAAGCGCATCGTCGAAGTTGCGATTCCCGAACAGCACCACCGGCACCGCCAGTGCGCCGTTTCCCCGCACGGACGACAGGTACTTCACCAGCACGTTGGGAACACGCCCGGCATAGACGGGCGTGCCGAACACCACGAGGTCGCTGGCGGAGAAGGTCGGCGTGTTCTCTCTGGCTCCCGGCAGGGTGAAGTCATACGTCCTGAGTTCAACGCCCAGTTCGCCGGCAATGACCCTGGCGACCCTTGACACGACCTTCTCAGTGGTCCCGGTTGCGCTGAAGAAGACGGCCCATACTCTCTTGACGTTCACGATTCGCTCTTCCTTTCACGGTCTGTCGTGGCAGCCTTGGCGCAGATTATGCCACGGTCTTGAGCAGGATTGCTGCGGGCGCTGGTTGTTGGTCATCAATCGTTGTCAGATGCGGGAGATGCAATAAGTGAGGGGCGCGAGTACACTGAGGAGGGACGTAGCTGAACGTGAAATACCCTGAGTGCAGTGATGAGGACCTGGCCCACCGCCCGGAGGGCGCCACCGGGTCGACCGGCGGAGTTCACCATTCCATGCACTACTATCACCTGGGTCTGAACTTCTCCGGACTGTCGGAGATGATGATGAGTCGACTGCGGCAAGGTGGTTGGGCCTGCCCCGTATGTGGTGAGTCATTCCCGCCGGGCACCGATCCTCGCGGGAGCCGATGACCATGTAGCTCCAGTGCTCATTCCGGATGCGAAGGAGTAGGCCGGGGATATCCAGTTGGGTTATTGAGAGAAGCTGCTTGCCGGAAGGCGGGCCCGCGATCCAGTCGCCCTCGCGTTTCCTGTACTCCAGCGCATCGCCGAAGTGCGGGGTGTTAGTGAGGTCCGCGCTATCAAGGTCGGCAATGGTGCGGCCCTCCTTGAGCACCCGGTGGTAGGCGCGGACCGAGAGGTGCGGCCGGCGCATGGTGGTGTGGAGCACCTCTTCGCCCCTCGGCGTCAGATGGCAGAAGGCGAGGACATCCTGGGCCGTCATCTCGACGCTGCAACTGGCCCGGCTGTAGGCTAATGGTTGTTCCTCCTCGCCATGGGCTGAATCCCCGGGTCCTGACAGTGTGTGGTTGAGCGATAGGAATGCATGGGGGCCGATTTCGAGGTGCGGTCCTGTGTGTCAACTCCGGCCCTGAATGCCAACATCATCGGGTCGCTCCTAAGAAGGCCCATCGTTGGTGGAGCTTGCCTGGGGCCCAAATTCCCACTTTACTGTGGTATGCTCCCGAGAAATCCGGCGTGGCACCCAGCCTGGGATAGGAGTTCGCCCCCTGCATCACAGGAGACAGTGCGTTCATTATGCTGTGTATCGACTACTATCCGCGTCGTGTGGGGGTATGCACGATATTCCGCCGCTCTCGAGCAATCGGCTATTTCGGGGTGGTACTGATGGTTGGCAGCTACTGGCTGTCTCGGCCAAGATTTCTTCGGGTCCCTCACGGTCCCCGAGAACGAACGTATCGAATCGATCATCTGCGATGTCTTGATGGAGGGTTGAAATGAGAACGATGGACCCGGACCAATGGAAAGCGTTCATCGACCGACTCATTGAGGAGCCGGATTTCGATGTGACAGGCGTCACGGAGAAGGGCAGCAGGTTCGTTTTCGCGCCGCTAGGCCAGGCGAGCGAACTCAGACTCGACTACGACATCACGATCCTCCCGCCGAAGAAGGAACTGCTTCCTCCCAATGAGGACCTCCTGACCTTTGACATCAGCAAGCCGTTCGATGTGCTTGCCGCCCGCCATGAACGGAAGAAGGTGCTCGTCGGGGTGCATCCATACGACCTCATCGCTATCAACATGATGGACCAGGTCTATCTCGGCACACACGTCGACGACAATTACGAAGCCCGCAGGCAGAACACGATCATCATAGCCTCGGACATCATCAACATCCCTCCGAAGGCGTTCTGCGGCAGCCTGGGAACGCATACGGTCGAGACGGGTTACGACCTTCTGGTAACGCCGCTGGATGACAGGTACGTGGTCACCGAGGGCACTCCCGCAGGGACCGCACTGTTGGAGAAATTCGCTGAGACGAGGGAATCGTCCCGCTACGATATCGAGAGGGTGGAGAAGCTCAGGGCGGAACTGCCCTCTCGTTACTTGAGAAGTCCGCATGTCGACAAGTACAAGTGGTCCGAGATTCTCGAAGAGAACTACGAACACCCGCTGTGGGAAGAGAACGCCAGGAAGTGCCTGACGTGCGGCACCTGCACCCTGGTCTGTCCGACATGCGTCTGCTACGACGTCCACGACGAGGTGGAACTGGACCTCGAGCGTGGCAAGAGAAAGAGAACCTGGGACGGCTGTCTGCTCAAGGAGTTCACGCTTGTTGGCAGCGGGGAGATATTCCGGGAGACACCCACGAACCGGTACAGGCACAGGTACTATCGTAAAGGCATGTACCTTCCGATGAGGTACGGCTTCGTCGCGTGCGTGGGGTGCGGAAGGTGCGCCACCCAGTGCCTCGCGGACATCGCCGACCCCCTCGAGGTGATGAACGTCCTTGCGTCATCGTCCATGGAGGACAAGAAGAAGCTCCCGATACCCGAGGTCAAGGTCCACGGTGTGAAGCAGGAACTGCTTATCCCCAAAGCGGCGGACATTATCTACAAAGAACCGATGACGGACATAGACACGTTGTACAGGATACGCTTGGATTCCGGAGAAGCTCTCGGACACCGGCCCGGGCAGTTCATAGAGCTGTCTATCTTCGGCATCGGCGAGGCGCCGATATCCATCGCGTCCTCACCCGGCTCCGGACCGGAGTTCGACCTCCTCGTGAGGAAGATAGGCGACGTGACGTCGAAGCTCGATACCCTGGCACTGGGCGACAAGATCGGTATCAGGGGGCCTTTCGGCAACGGCTTCAACATCGAGGCGCTGAAAGGCAGGAACCTGCTCTACGTTGGTGGAGGGTGCGGTCTGGCCCCTTTGAGGTCCCTCATCAATTACTCGCTTGAGCACCGGTCGGAGTTCAAGAAGATCTCGATACTCTATGGCTGCAAGGACCCCTCGTCCCTGCTGTTCAGGAACGATCTCGAGTCGTGGGGGACTATGGAAGATGTGGATTTCAGGATGACTGTCAACATCTGCAGGAGCGACGAAGGCTGGAAGGGGAACATCGGAGTCATCACTACCCTCATTCCGGACATCGATATGGACCCGGACACGACGATGGCGATTGTGGTCGGTCCGCCAGTGATGTACAAGTTTGTCATCCGCGAGCTGAAACAAAAGGGGATTCCCGACGAGAACATCATCGTCTCGCTCGAGAGGAGGATGAAGTGCGGGGTCGGCAAGTGCGGGCACTGCCAGATAAACGGTGTCTATGTGTGCCTGGAAGGGCCGGTCTTCAACTATGCCGATATCATGGGACTCCCGGAGGCGTTCTAGATGAAACCAAAGGTGGCTTTCTTCGATTTCGCGTCCTGCGAGGGATGCCAGCTACAGGTAGTCAACCTCGAGGAGAAGATCCTCGACCTCGTGGACATAGTGCAGGTCGTCTCGTTCCGCGAGGCGATGAAAGAGCATTCCAACGACTACGATATCGCCTTCGTGGAGGGGTCCATCATGCGGCCCATGGACGAGGAGAGATTGATCCGCATCCGCACGAACGCCAAGATACTCGTGGCCATCGGTGCATGCGCCTGCTCAGGCGGAGTCAACAAACTTCGGAACAAATGGCCTCTGGCCGACGTCATAGCCGAAGTCTACGGCGACGCCCGCATTGAAGGGAACCCGTATTTCGATGTCTTTCCGACCAAGGCGGTCAGGGAGGTGGTTGCTGTGGATGTGTACATCCCTGGTTGCCCCATCGACAGGAACGAATTCGCCAAGACCGTCACGTCGCTGGCGTTTGGCAGGAAGCCGAGGCTTCCGAACTATCCCGTATGCGTCGAATGTAAGAAGAATGAGAACATCTGCGTGTTCGAGTTGGGCCAGTTCTGCCTCGGACCGATAACCAGGGCAGGATGCAACGCCATCTGTCCGTCGAACGGTGAAGGGTGCGACGGGTGCAGGGGATTCCTCGAGGACCTTCGGGTGAACGCGATGAAGGATATCCTGAGGAAGCACAACGTGTCACTGGACCAGATGATGAAACGTTTCAACCTCTACAACTACAAGAGGGAGGGCTATTGATGGCCAGTCCTATCGACATCCACGTCGAGCACCTCACGAGAGTGGAGGGGCACGGCGACATATTCTTCAACGCGAAAGAGGGGAAGGTAGAGAACGTGCAGTGGCACGTGACCGAGGCCCCCAGGTTCTTCGAGGCGATGCTGAGGGGGAAGTCATACGAGCATCTGCGGGCCATCACTTCCCGGATATGCGGCATCTGTTCCATCGGTCACTCGCTGGCTTCTCTGAAGGCGACCGAGGCGGCCCTTGGCGTCGAGGTCTCGGAGGAGACCGTCCTGCTGAGGAGACTGGCCCTCCACGGTGAGAACATGCAGTCGCATGTCCTCCACATAGGATACCTCGTGGTGCCGGACCTCTTTGGGGTGGGCTCTGTCTTCCCCATGGTCGCCACCCACAAAGATGCCGTCGTCAAGATAGTCGGTCTTCACCGGCTCGCCAACTTCATGTCCGATCTCATATGCGGGAGGACTACGCATCCGATTACCCTCCAGCTCGGAGGATTCAGCAGAGTCCCGACGATGGGGGAGCTGACCGACCTGAAAGCCAGGCTGGTGGCGTCCAAACCCGTCACATCCGAGATAGCCGGCGTGCTCGCGTCCGTGAAGGGGAACGTCCCTGATTTCGAAAGAGAGACAGAGTACATCGCACTCGTGGACGAGAATCGCTATGCCCTGTACGACGGAGACATCGGGTCCAGCGACACGGGGTCGCACCCTGTGAGCTACTACCGGTCCATCACGAACGAGTACGTGGTCGGACAGTCGACAGCGAAGTACACCAAGCATGTCCGGGATTCATACTTCGTGGGAGCGCTCGCGAGGTTCAACCTCAACGAGTCGAAGCTCAACGAGTTCGGGCGCGAGACCGCGCAGGTCCTGGGCATGAAAGCCCCGGTTCACAACCCCTTCATGAACACCTATGCTCAGATGGTGGAGGTTGCGGACTCGGTGGAAGACTCCATACTTATCATCGATGAACTCATCGAAAGAGGCGTCACGGGGGATAAGGCCAGGGTTGAGCTGAAGCCGGGCCGTGGAATCAGCGCGGTGGAGGTTCCCCGGGGAATCCTCTTCCACGACTACACCATCGACAGCATCGGCAACTGTACGAAGGCGAACTGCATCATCCCGACCAACCAGAATCATGCGAACATACAGAAGGACATGGAGGAGCTTGCACCTGGCCTGGTGGAATTGCCCGAGAAGGAGATAGAGTTGACGCTCGAGATGCTGGTGCGCGCATACGATCCATGCATCTCGTGCTCGACGCACTACGCCAGAGTCCACTTCGTATGAGGGCCGGGAGCTTGTCGAGGGTCGCCATCATCGGCATCGGCAATCCGATGATGGCTGACGACGTGATCGGTCCGAGGCTCATCGCCGAGCTTGAAGGCTCTGTTCCCGGTGTCGACCTCATCGATATGGGGACCGGGGGAATGCAACTGGTGCACGTCCTCGCCGGCTATGACGCGGTCATCATCATCGACTCCGCGGACATGGGCCTCTCCCCCGGCGAGTCCCGCATCTTCTCACCAGACGACGTCGTCTCCTTCAAGGAGACGCGTGCCTATTCCCTTCACGACTGGGACCTGATGAGGTCCATCGAGATATCGAGAGAATTGGGCGAAGCCCCTGATAGGATTCTCATCCTGGCCGTGCAGCCCGCCTGCCTTGAGATGCGCGAGGGCCTATCCCCAGAGATCGAGCTGGGTGTCCCTCGGTACGTTGAAGACGTTCTGGTAGTTCTGGCGGCCGTTAGAGCCTGACCGCACGCACTGCAGGCCATCGAGGCGCGGAAGACGGACTACAATTGCGCCGCTGCCTACCTTGTATGTCGGTCTGATTCCACAGGAATTCATAGACAGTGCGGAGAGACTCCAGTCAGCCTTGGTACTAACTACGGGGTAAGGTCAGGCGTACTCTCGCGTGCCACGGCGGCGCGGGCTAGTCCATGTCGCGTTTTCCCAACAGTCCATTGAACCGACGGGAGGGATACGCTAAAGTCATGAACATGCCCAGCGTCGCTCCGTCCCGATCACCCGGCCACTTTGCCCCAGACGGGTGGCCACTTTCGCCCGTGCCGCTGGCCTAGCTTCACCGAATGACGCAGTTAGTTCGACGGGGTTGTTTTTCCGAACTCTTCCTATGCTTTTAGAGGAAGTATTAAGGAGCCTAAAGTGACAGTTTCGATTACTAGAACGGAAGCGCACGACATAGCCAGCATGCTTACTGTCAGGAACCTGGCGTTCATTGATGGCAAATCTTGTGCTGCAGCCGACGGAGCTACCTTCCAGACAGTGAATCCTGCAACAGAAGAACCCATCACAGAAGTAGCGCATTGCGGCTGTGCGGATGTTGACCGTGCCGTTAAAGCAGCCAGGCGTGTTTTTAGAGCGGGCTGGTGGTCAAGGATCGCACCCGAAGCCCGTAAGGAAACACTGTTGCGTCTGGCTGACCTGGTTCGTGCGAATACCCGTGAACTGGCCGTTCTAGAGAGCATTGACAGTGGCAAGACCATCACAGACTGTTTGCATGAAATTGGTACCGAGGTGCCCAGTTTCTTCCAATGGTATGCAGAGCTCATTGACAAGAGATTCGATAAGGTTGCTCCAACAGGTCAAGATGCGCTCGCATTGATTGTGAAGGAACCGATCGGTGTTGTTGGCCTTGTATTGCCATGGAATTTCCCGCTACTGATGGCCGCGTGGAAGCTTGCTCCTGCACTGGCAGCCGGATGTTCGGTGCTGATCAAACCGGCTGAGCAAACCCCACTTACAACCCTGCGATTAGCTGAGCTTGCACAGGAAGCGGGACTCCCGGATGGAGTTCTGAATGTTGTTCCTGGCATGGGTGAGACCACCGGTCAGGCAGTTGGAAGGCACCCGGATATCGACGCCGTTTCATTCACTGGCTCAACAGAGGTTGGGGCTTGTTTTCTGCGTTATGCCGCAGAGAGCAATCTGAAGACAATAGGCTTGGAAATGGGTGGCAAAAGCCCCTTCATTGTGCTTGACGATGCTGATCTGAATGACGCCCTGATTGAGCATGCAGCTAATTCAGCCTTCTGGAACGGTGGGCAGAATTGTTCAGCCAATATGCGCCAGCTGGTCGATGTCAAATTGGTCGATGAATTCATTGAACGGATCACAATCCGCGCACAATCCTATCGACTTGGTGATCCATTGGACCCGGAGACGAATATTGGCCCAATGGTGACCGCCGAACATCAGGCTCGTGTGATGGGTTACATCGAACAAGGGAAAGCTGGAGGTGCTCGCTTAGTCACGGGAGGCAGTACAAGAAAGCCAGGTTGCTTTGTTGAACCGACTGTGTTTGCAGGCGTGACACCTGACATGACGATTGCGCGGGAGGAGATATTCGGGCCTGTGCTGGGAGTGCTGGCAGTGAATGGATTGGATGAAGCCCTCCAGATTGCGTGCGACACAGAATATGGGCTTCACGCGACAGTCTTCACTCGGGATGTCGATCGTGCTATACACATGGCGCGTCAACTACCCTGTGGTACGGTCTCGGTGAACGGCTTTTCGGAGGGTGATGTTAAGACGCCATTCGGAGGCTACAAGCGCTCAGGCTCACTAGCACGTGACAACGGAACTGAAGCAATTGACCAGTACATGCAAACTAAGACGATTTGGGTTTGTACTGCTCGCCCTGAAGCAAAGCGATAGCTTTAATGAGTCAATAATTCGGGGGACACCACACTTACTAATGGTCTCATAATAGTATAGACTTTCCGAGGTGGGCAGGGTACTATTGAGGCATGAGAGAGACGGATGCGCGACGGCTAACGCACAAGGAACTCACGGAACTGCGGAAACGAGGGGTGCTGGCGGTTCAGGCGGGACAGCCGGTGACGTTGGTCGCCAGTGTGCTTGGGGTGCAGCGCTCAACGCTGTTTGGCTGGCTTGCCCGCTATCGCCAGGGAGGATGGCAGGGTCTGGACGCGCGCAAGCGTGGCGGCCGCCCGCCGAAACTGACAGCCGAGATGCTGCAATGGCTCTATGCGACGGTGCTGCAGGACCCGCGGCAGCTGCAGTTTCCCTTTGCCCTTTGGACGAGCAGCATGGTTGGTGACCTGGTCTGGCGTCAGTTCCGCATTCGTCTGAGCAAGGCCTCGGTGTGTCGTCTGTTGCAGCAACTGGGGTTCAGCCCTCAGCGGCCGGTGTGGCGCGCCTTTCAGCAGAATGCGGAGTTCGTTGAGAGGTGGGTCAACGAGGAATACCCGAGGATCCGCGCTCTGGCGCGACAGCAAAACGCGGACATATTCTTCGGTGATGAGGCGGGGATGCGCTCCGACTTCCACTCGGGCCGCACGTGGGCGGCTCGGGGCAAGACACCGGTGGTTGCCACTACCGGGGCCCGTTTCAGTTGCAACATGGTGTCTGCCGTCACCGGCCGTGGGGCCATGCGATTCATGCTTGTCGAAGGCCGGCTGACCAGTGACATCTTCGTCAATTTCCTCCAGCGGCTGATAGACAACTGGCCTCGTCCCGTGTTCCTGATTGTTGACGGCCATCCGGTCCACAGATCGTCGGCGGTCTCCCGTTTTGTCGCCTCCACCGAAGGGAAGCTACAGCTGTTCCACCTGCCGCCGTATTCCCCGGAACTCAATCCCGACGAACAGGTCTGGAACCACGTGAAGCACCATGGAGTTGGGAGGCAGGCCATAACCGGTCCCGAACAGCTGAAGCGCATGGTTCTTGCCCGCCTCAGGAGAATACAGCGACTCCCGGCTCTCATCGGCTCTTTCTTCGACATGCCCGAGACGGCATATGCCGCGATGCAGTGAGGCCAGACTATTATGAGACCATTAGTAATTCGCCCTTACGTTCAGAACCAGGTCTGTCGATACATCTGACGGCTCCGCAGGACCGGTGGTAGCTGTGAGTTCGTAAAGATAAGTGTGGTGTCCCCATAGTTACATAACAGTAATTGACCGTGCCGACCGTCCGAGATTCGCATTAATTCGGGGGACACCACACTCAATCCACCCTTACGTTCAGAACCGCGGCTGTCGATACGTCTGACGGCTCCGCAGGACCGGTGGTAGCTGTGAGCTCGTAAAGATAAGTGTGGTGTCCCCATAGTTACATAACAGTAATTGACCGTGCCGACCGTCCGAGATTCGGGAAAGGCGAGAGGGGGGCCTACTTGATGTGACCGCCGTGTGATTGGTCTCTCTTCACGGCGTCCGTGTGTTCCAGTCGCCGGTAGACCAGCAGATAGAATGCCAGGAGGCCGCGATAGGGGCGGAACGGTTCGAGGAGTTCCTCCACACCCGTCGATGACGTGCGGAGGCCGTCGCCGAGGTATTTGCCGACGACGTCTCTGATGGCGATGTCGCCGGTCGGAACGCTGTCAGGTCTGGCGAGGCCGCGCAGGAGAATGTAGTCCGCCGACCATGCACCGAAGCCACGGAGTCCGACGATAGTCTCCTTGGCTTCGGCATCGCTCATCGACTTCAGGGCGTCGAGATTCAGTTCGCCCGACGCAACGCGTAGTGAGAGATTATGGATGTAGTCGGCCTTCAGCCTCGTAAGTCCGACGGAACGCAGCACTTCGAGAGACGCCCCGGCGAGGACGGCGGGCTCCGGGAACACCCACACGTCTTCGACCGGTTGGCCGAACCGTCGGATGAGTCTGTCTCTCACGTGGTGTGCGGATGCCAGCGAGACTTGCTGCTCCGTGATTGCGATAACGGCCATCTCGAAGAGCGACGCCGGACGCATGGGCTTGAGTCCATGCAGTCTCTTCATGATGGGGTGCAGCCTGGCATCCCTGTTCGCCAGCCGGTAGAAGGGAGAGAGGACCAGTTCGGCGAACAGGACCCACTCGACGAGTGCGCGGACGTTCTCTGCATCGCTCTCAGGTCGACAACGGACCTGCAGCCCGCACCCGGATTCATCCGGGGTCACCTCGATGATAGCCGGGAGACCGTCCATCATGGCCGGGATGCGCAACCGCGTTTCGGGAGCGCGCTGCCCCGGCTGGCGGGACAGCATGGCATTGAGCGATAGTGCGAAGTCATAAGGCGCAACGGAGCGTATTTCAATCACTGCGCTGCTGATATCTTCCGTCCGAAGCTCGTCCATTCCGGCATCTTACCGCGCCACCATGCGTGATTGCCACAGTCGAGGACGGGAGGTCCCCTGAATTCCGGCGACACCAGACTAGGTTCGATGTCTCGTTCGGATTCAATCCACAAGAATCCTGAATCACCCGCGACTGCTCCACTACAGCTGTGCCGAGACGGACATGAGTGTGGTGTCCCAATAGTCCTTTGGGTACCAGACTGTGGTCTGCAAACCTCAAGCCATTCTTCGTCCGTAAACCCTCGTTGCGACTGCATACGCGACTACGAGAATGCCCAAGCACCATGCGATGGCAAGCCAAATACCATTGCCGACAGGCTGCCCTCCGAGCAGAGAGCGTATCGCGTCAACGATGGAAGTAACCGGCTGGTTCTCGGCAAAGGCGCGCACAACCGACGGCATCGATTCGGTTGGTACAAATGCTGAGCTGACAAAGGGCAGGAACATGATCGGGTAGGAAAAGGCGCCGGCGCCGTCCACCGATTTTGCAGATAGCCCGGCAATCGCCGCAACCCATGTCAAGGCCAGCGTAAACAGCCCGAGCATACCGACCACGGCAAGCCATGACAGTACTCCGGCTGATGAGCGAAAGCCCATGATCAGCGCTACGAGAATAATGACCACAACCGAGACAGCATTGGATACCAGCGAGGTCAACACATGGCCGGACAGCGCCGCCGAACGCGCAATCGGCATGGAGTGGAATCGTTGGAAGATGCCCTGTTGCATATCCATGAACAAACGGTAAGCTGTGTAGGATGTGCCGCTCGTAATAGCAATCAGCAGGATACCGGGCAACAGGTAATTCACGTAATTGTCCGAGCCGGCGTGAATGGCGCCGCCGAACACATAGACAAACAGCAGCATCAGGGCAATCGGCATGATAGTGACTGTGATGATGGTGTCCATGCTGCGGAAGACATGGCGCATGGAACGTCCAAGCATGACGGAAGTGTCGCTGACAAAGTAGGTCCTGGCGGTTTCCATGTTACTTGTCCTCCTTCTTGCCGACGATTGCGAGGAATACTTCCTCCAGGCTCGGCTGTTTCTCGACATACTCCACCTTCGCTGGCGGGAACAGCTGTTTCAGGTCTCCGAGCGTGCCGTTGGCAATGATCCTGCCCTCATGCAGAATCGCAATCCGGTCGGCAAGCTGCTCGGCTTCCTCCAAATGCTGCGTAGTCAGGAACACCGTCGTGCCATTAGCCGCAAGCTCTTTGACAGTCCTCCAAACCTCGATGCGCGCCTGGGGATCAAGCCCGGTAGTTGGCTCGTCCAGGAATATGAGCTGCGGGTTTCCCACAAGACTCATGGCGATGTCGAGTCTGCGGCGCATGCCGCCCGAATAGGTGGAAACCCTGCGGTCGGCGGCGTCGGTGAGTTCGAAGCGGCGCAGTAAACCATCCGCGACCTGCCTCGGGTTCTTGAGGTGTCGCAGCCTGGCGATCATGATCAGGTTTTCCCGCCCGGTCAGAATCTCGTCCACGGCGGCAAACTGCCCGGTCAGGCTGATCGACTGCCGCACGTAGTCGGGCTTTGACGCAACGTTGAATCCGTTGACTGTGGCGGTTCCGCTATCCTGTTTGAGGAGCGTGGTGAGGATATTGACGATTGTCGTCTTGCCCGCTCCGTTGGAACCGAGCAGGGCGAAGATGTTGCCTTTCTCGACCCCAAAATCTACGCCGTTCAGAACATGAAGTTTCTTGTAGGACTTCTTGAGCCCTTCCACCCGGATGACCTGGTTTTGCATATTCTTCACTCCCTAGAGTATCGTGACCTTTGACACATCGGCTCCCGAACCTTTCAGCGCGGCATACGTCAGCTTATCCATCCTCGCGCCGTCGAAGCAGGCGGAGGTCACGGCGCCGAAACGCCTCTTGGACAGGGTGCGCGCCAGGTGAAAAGATACGTCCTTGAGCGTCGCTCCCCTGAACGTGGCTCCCGCCAGCGCCGCCAGGTCGAACTTCACGCCGAGAAAGGTCTGCCCGTCCAGACACAGATCCCCCAGGTCGGAATACTTGAATTCCACGCCGTCGAAGACACAGTCCTCAAAGATGGTCTTTCTGAGGTCGGTCATGGTCAGCTTGACGTCGACAAGTCTGACCTTGACGAATCTGGTTCCCATCAGCCCCGACTTGCTGAAGCTGGTGCGTACGAGGATGGACTTGTGGAAGCTGGCTCCCGAAAGGTCAGCGACTGACAGGTTGCAGTCTGTCAGATTCGTTTCGTCGAAATTGGCTTCACGCATATCGCTGCCCGTGAAAGAGCTGCCGGTAAGGTCTGAACCGGCGAAACTGGAGCCACGCAGCGCGCTCGCAGTGAAATTGCCGTTATGCGCTACAACCCCCGCGAAGTCGCTCTTCGGCAGGCTGCTCGTGCTGAAGTTCGTCGCTACTTGCCGCTCCAGAGAGCGGGAAAGGTTGGCGACCTCCTGCACCGTTTGCTCGATGTTGCCGATGCTGTCAATGGTCATCTCAAAGGCCGTTGCGTCGTCCTTGCCTTCGGCTCTGAGTTCGGAGAATCGTTCATTCAGGTCCGAGAGCAGGTCCGCCTTCAGTTCGGCAACGCTCTTTGTCTCCTCGTATGAAGCGAAAATGTCGTTCAAATAGTCGGTGAGTCTGTCATTCATGCCGTATCATCTCCTTACAGTAATTTGTCGAGCACGCGCTTTGCATACTCCCAGTTGCCTTTGTTTTCGACGTAAGTCGCCTTGCCCTTCCCGGTAATCCGAAAATACTTGCGCCGTCCACCCTGCGATTCATCGCCCCAATACCACTCGATATCGCCGTCTGCCTCAAGCCGCCGAACGCTTGAATACATCGTGGCTTCCTTCAATTCGTACTCACCGGCCGAACGCTCGGCCATGAGTTTGACGATTTCGTAGCCATAGCGATCCGCTTCGGACAAAAGGCGCAAGACCATCGTGTCGGTATGTCCGCGCAGCAGGTCAGATGTGATCTTGTTTTCACTCATACCTTCACCTCGCATGGACAGTGTATAGCATAGTACTATGACTGTCAAGGTAATGCGACGACTGAAGTCCTGCCAGGTGCTGGCTCTCTCCGACACGGGAGCAGACAGGCTCCGGCCACCGCGTAGTTTTGCGGCGATGGAGACTGGTGCTGTGCCCCGCTGCGTGGCGAGCGGTGGACTTATCCGGAGGCAGCGATCCTTGCTCCTGCGTCGATTTGAAGGGACGGCCCGCACCGAGGTCTCCTGCGCAGCGTTTCGCGCATGACGGAGGTGACGTGACGTGTCATACTTCGGAGCACTATGCCAGGTATGTCTGATGAGCGGATTGCGCAATCGCTTGATGATTCGGAGCTCTGGAGCGAGACTGCCGCAGACCAACTCTTGAATCAGACGGAGTACCGGAAGGTACACAAGGGGATGAGTGCGCGCGAGCAGAAACGTTGGCGGCACAAGGTGGAGACCAGACTCTGGAGGTCGTTCAAACAAGAGATGGCCCTGAAAGCTGGCGCCTCGTTCAGTGTGCAAGACGTGTGTGAGGCTGTCATTGACGATGTGAAGCTCTGGCTGGACGCGGAATGGAAGGCGCGCTAGGTGAGCAGGAAGGGAGGCAATCCAACCGTCGACTTCAATGCAGTGGATGCCGCGTGACCCAGCTTCGAAAGACCCGATACAAGGGTTGCATTCAGGGAATCACTGTGGTCATCGCACCTGGCTGATTTCAAGAAGGTGGCCGGGGGGGAGACCTGGGGACACCACACTTATCCCCACCTGGGGCGCAGCACTCGCGGTCTCAGGCCTTTCCTCTACTCCCCTTCGCGCTTGCGGTATTGCAGCGCCTCGGCGACGCTGTTGGCGAACATGAGGATTCGATGGTGCGGACAGGCGAGGTCTCATTCATGTACAGTACGTGACGAATCGAGCGGGAGGTCGTTGTGAGAAACAGGAATCCACTGAGAGAACTCCTCAACGAAGGCAAACCAACGATAGGCACGCAGGTTATCAGTGTCTCACCCCAGATCGTTGAGGTAGTGGGGCACTCGGGCCATTTCGACTACGTCCAACTGTCGGGCGAGTACGCGTCCTGGACGGTGCCCGATTTGGACAACTTCGCTCGTGCAGTCGAGCTGTTCCCCTCGATGACAGCGGTGATGAAGATAGAGGATGACCCTCGAACGTTCATCACCCGCAGAGCGCTGCACGCCGGGATGCAGGGAATACTCTTCTCCGATTGCTCGTCGGCCGCGGATGTCGTGGGGTGCATCCGTGCCGTCAGGCCGTCGACGCCGGAAGACGGAGGTACCAACGGATGCGCGCTGACACGCGATGTCGGCTTTCTCATCACGGAGGTCGGCGGTGAGGCCTGGATGCAGGCCATGAGGGACATCGTAATCATGGTCATGATAGAGAAGAAGGGAGCCATCGACGAACTGGAAGAGATACTCGCCCTGGATGGGGTGGACATGGTCAACTTCGGGCCGTGCGATTATTCCGTGAGCGTTGGCAAGGCCTTCAACACCAGTCACTGGTGTACCGAGGCGTACAGGGCGCACAGGGACATGCTGGAACTGGCCCTCAAACGTGGCAAGCGCGCTAGAGTGGAGATATGGAGCTGGGAGCAGGCCCAGGAATACATCGACATGGGAGTGCGTGACTTCAACGTTGGAGTGGACCTGCTCGCCATCTACGAATACTGCAAACAGAACGGCGGCGGTGTGCGCGAGTTGCTCTCCGGAAAAGGGTAAACGTCGGACTCTGGAGTGCGTGATTGCATAGCGGGTCGGAAACGTCTCATCATGGGAGGTGAGCCAGTGACCATCGCGGAGATCTGTCCTTGCGTCAATGTGGGATGTCCCAACCACGGGCAGTGCGAGAAGTGCATCAGCCGCCACATGCGTCTCGGTACCCTGAACTACTGCTCCTTCTACACGCTCCTGCCCGTGCTGCAGAAGGCCATCGCCGCCGACTCGGAATCGCCCGCCGCAGACGTGCTTCGGGGAATAACCGACCATCGGCTCGAAGTCAATGCCGAGCTTGCGAAGAAGAACGGGCTCTCAGAGGAGAAGCTGGCGGACCTTCGTAAGAAGGTGGCCGAGTACAGCGACTACTAGCATGTGACCCGCCCGGTGGAGGACCCATGGACATCTGCCGGCCAGGTCAGCTCTAATTCCGGGGACACCACACTCAACCCACTGTCACGTTAAGACTAAGTGCATACGAGCCCCGCATTGCCGTCTCTTGCTCGGCGGTAGCTTTGGGAACATGGAGATGAGTGTGGTATCCCCATGGTTACATATCAATGATGCGACGTACTGCAACTGGGAGGCGAAGTACGCCGGGATGACGGTGAGCGACCTGCGGCGGCTGAAGACGCTTGAGGCGGAGAACCGACGGCTGAAGCAGACAGTGGCGGAGCAGGCACTGGACAATCGGAGGCTGAAGGAACTGCTGGGAAAAGACTTCTGACGCCTGTGACGAGGAAGGCGGCGGGGGCATCGGCGGTGGCGTATCTTGGGCGGAGCATACCGAAGGACTGCGACCCGGAGGGACTGTCACCAGCGGTGTATGGCTTTGCGGGTCATCTCATACCGGTAAGTATGTAATGAGAAGTCCACCCAATATCAAGCTGGCTACATTCGCCGCGACAATACATAGCGCCGTGCGCCTCTTCCTGAACTCCTTCACAATGCAAGTAAGAGCTGCGACCTCCACGGCTATAACTACTATCTCGCCAATAATGTAGCCGATCATCCAATACGAACCTATGCCGGGCCCGGTGAGCATTGCGTTGAGCCCGCTCTGAGTAACGATATTGACTGCGAGGAAAGCGAGCCAACTCCGTCTCTTGCGGTAGCCAAACAGGAAGAATACGACACTCTCAATCAGTAGGGTCAACGCGACCCGCATTGCAACTAGAATGGGCACTCTTAGCGGAGATTGTCCTCTTGTGAGGCTTTCCGTCTTTAGGTCCAGCGACAATAAGTTGTTGTATCGGTCAAACGTACCGGCAGGTAGAGCACACTCAAAACTCTGGTCTCCGCTTCGAACAACCAGCGTGGCGCCGTCCAGGCTGTCATTTCCAGAAGGAGATACATGATTGAAGAATCTATAGTACGTCTCCCACGCCTTTCGTTCTTTTCGTAATACAACTGCCTCTGACTGACTCATGCCTGAAAGCTGCAAAGATAGCGACAAATCATCCGGCGGATTCGATACGATGACAGTAAGAGAGGGCGGCTCCGCCGCATTGGCGTAGACTGCCGTTGGCAACGATATGCTCAACAGCACTGCTGCTATGAAGAGTACGAGTACGCGGTTACACCTTTTCATTCAGACCCTCGTGCATCATGAAGCCCGACGGCAAGATACCCGCTGCGGTATACGAATTGCTCCACACTCCCGCGACACCGTGCTTGGAAGGTCGGAACGTTCCCGCTAAGTCAGTCCCCGCCCGTGGATGAATTGTAGCAGCTACTCCTTGTGGAGGTTCGCCTTTGTGTTCTCGAGGAAGGCGCCCACGCCCTCCCCGAGGTCAGGGTGGCTCCAGAATAGGCGAGACACTCCGTCTTGAGTTCCGCGCGAGTTCAGGGGACGCCATTGCTGAGCTCGCCGCCGGTTGCATCATGATGCGAGATTGCGGCTCCGTAGCAGGCGCCTGGTCCCCTTCGCGCTTGCGATACTGCAAGGCCTCGGCGATGTGGCAGCGGGGGGCGTAGAGATTCCGTACCAGACGAGCCGCCGTCGAGCCGGTCCCCGATGGCGGATCGGCCCATGTTCTGGACGCGCCAGATGCGTGGACACCGCACCCGTCTGAAGGGCCTCAAAGCCGGTGACTGCCTCCTATGCTCGCCTGCGACCGGGTTGGCGTCTTTGCGGTGGCGTCATGTGTTCGCTCCGGTTCGGACTGATTGACGCGTACCTGGGATGGGCCTACCATGACGACAGGCATGTCGACGTTGGGGCGGCCCTGCGTGCAGGCCGTCGACCGTAGGGAGTGACATCATGGTGCACGCAGCGAAGAAGTCCGGAGCGGAGAAAGCGAGCGGAGACAAAGCCATCGGCGAGGTCGCCGCCCTGGCGAAGATCGCCGAGATGCCGGAGCCCTATCGCGCCATGGGAGAACGGCTCCATGACATCATCATGAGGAACGCGCCGGTTCTCAGGCCCACGACCTGGTACGGAATGCCCGCGTATGAAAAGGGCGGCAAGGTCGTGTGCTTCTTCCGTGGCGGAGAGAAGTTCAAAGAGAGGTACATGACGCTCGGCTTCAATCAGGAAGCGAACCTCGACGAAGGCCATCTATGGCCGATTGCCTTCGCACTGACTGAGTTGACTGCCGCTGAAGAGGAGAGGATCGCCGCGCTTGTCAAGAAAGCCGTTTCCTGAGGCTGGGCTGCGTTGTCTGGCGAGTTCAGTTCGGTGAAACGGATAGTGCGGGCACAGGCTATTGAACCGGCATCCCCGCTCTGCAACAATGCATCGTGCGTTTGTGGACAGCGTCTCAGCGACGAGTGCGATGAGAACTAGAATTGTTCGACCGGCAGCACTGGCGATGCTTGCCGTGGCGCTCTCAATCGGCGGATGTGTCGAGGACAGCGAACCGGTTCAAACCCCCGCTCCACCGCCCGTGCTCACTGTCTCTCCTGCCAGCATCGCTCTTGCCGGGACTGTGGGCCAGCCTGGGCCCGATGCGGTCATTCGTATCGACCGCTCGAACGTTGCGTCAGACCTCGCCTGGTGCGCCGCGAGCGACGCGGCTTGGCTGAGCCTGCTCCCCCCAGCCGGCGTACTCCGTTCGAGCTCTGCCGACCTTCTGCTGAGAGTGTCCGCTGACAACCTTGGTCCCGGCAGATACGTGACGACGGTGTCTCTCACCATTGAAGGAATCAATGGCGTTTTCGCGACTGTGCCGGTCACCGTGGAAATGCAGTCGCCCGAGGACCCTGAAGTCGTGGCCGCTCGCACGTTCTGGGAGTCAAGGAACTACCAATCCTATTGGGACCTGAAGGCGCCAGGGGACGTGCGGGCCACCCTACTTGCCTACACGTTCCCCGAGTACGGCCTCAGGGATGTCGAGGCAATCCACGTCAAGGCAATCGACTTCGACTATGTTCCTGAACTGTACGTACGCCCTGTTGCGCGGGCGCGCTGTGACGTCAGCTTCGTCATGTGGGAGGAACTCACGGGTGCGGAATGGGAAGAGGACATGCGGGAGTTCACCCGACACTGGGGTGAGATCGACGTGATCCTGCAAGTGGATCCGGGACCGTACAGCACGAACCGCAACGGATGGAGCGTCGTCGACCTGGAGCAACGTACGATTTCTAGTGCTTCGACCAGCGTGGCCAGATCGGATATCACCGGCGACGATGGTTCCGACTGTGGATGCGACGATTGAGTCTGACGTGGGCTCCAACGGAATCCCGGGGACACCGCACTTGTCTTCACCCGACAAGTAGTTCAATCCTTCCTGCTAGTCCCCCTCTCGCTTCCGGTATTGCAGCGCCTCGGCGATGGTGCGGCTCACCTTGAGCACCCGGTGGTAGGCGCGCGCCGAAAGGTGCAACTGGCGCATCCCCGTGTGCAGGACATCCTTGCCGACCGTAGTCGTGCGACAGAACGCGGCGACGTCCTTCGCTGACATGTCAGCGTTGCACGTTGATGGACTGGCGGCGAGGCGGCGCTCCTGCCGCAGAGCCTTCTCGGGTCGCGTACCACGTATTTGGCATGGTAGTGGTGAGTCGTGCCACTATACTGGTCGCGGTCTCCCACTCTATGCTGGTCGCCGAGCCACGACTATGAGGAAATTGGGTTGCGGGGAACCAACGAGGGCGAGCAGGAAGCTGAGGCGGCCGAGCAGCCGGTGGTTCCCTCTCAAGGCGAGAGGTAGCGCGCGGGACATGACGACCTCGAGACCCGCGGAGCGTAGGATTGACGCCAGCGAATCCTCGTCGAATGACCGGACATGCCCCAGCCAGTGGAACTCGGTCCCGCAGTGCGGGCACACCGTCCTGCGCCGCGTAAGGTCCTCTCTGTAGGGAGTCACGAGAACCGCGTGCCCGCCCTTCCGCAGCACCCGGCGTACTTCGTGCAGACCGCGTGAGAGCCGGTCTCCCGACAGATGCTCCAGCACCTCGATGGAGAAGACCGTGTCGAACGCCTCTGACCTGAACGGCATGGCGCACATGTCTCCCCCCACCGTGTTGGACTGCCGTGGCGCGAGATCCAAGCCGACGGCGCGGGGAAACAGCCTCATTGGGCCTGCCGCCCCGGCCCCGGCATCCAGGATGTCGCGACCGACGTATCTCCGCACCAGACTGACCAGTTCCCGTGCGGCGCCGTCGCCGGCAAACTGCGACCCGCAACCCTGCCACCGTCTCTTGACGGCTTGGGGAGTCCACTCGAGCCCCTGCCGGTCCCGCGATGCGGCTGTCATTGTTCCTGCGGGCAATTCTACCATGAGGGGCGAAGGTCACGTGTGCCAGACGGACAGGCGGGCCGATACGCGGGCAGGGACGCATTCCACAATAATGTGAGGTGAGGCAACGTTGAGATCGTCATAAACGCGTACCTGTATCGCCCATCATTTCCTGGCGGTCTGATAGCGGCCCGGAGTTCACTGCCAGAGAGATGCGAACATGGCTTGGCATGATGGACAGCTGTGTCGTTGCTGGTGGCAGGTCAGCCGGACTGAGTCGAGAACCCTAGTCTATCCAGCCTCGGTCGCGGTAGTACCGAAGGGCCCCGGGATGGTAGGGCTCGTCGTTGCTTTGGGCGAGTGCGACAGCCGAGGCGACATACTCCGGAGTCAGCAGGACCACGGCGGAGGGATGAGCGGCGGCGAGGACATCCAGATGTTTGAAGACCGCCTCGCACACCCCATAGACCACGTCGTCGGCGATATCGGGCCGTGCGACCAGCGACTCGATAGTCATGACGGTCGGCACGTCGGCCGTGAGGAACCGGTACGTGCCCGCTGGTATCACAGCCGGCACGCAGCCGTAGCCTTCAAGCATGCTGACCAGGCCCGGGTCGGAAAGCGGCAGGTACCTGAGGTCAAAGGTGGCTCCCGTCAGGGCCGGACTCGGCATGGTGCCGAAGGTGAAGCCCATGTCGGTCCGGCCTGCCTGGAGCGACTCGACGCTCGTCAAACTGCTGGCAATCATCGCCTCATATGAGGCACCCCAGGACTCCGATTCCTCGATGCTCGAGCCGTAGAACTCCAGGATCCGCCCGAAAAGTGACCTCATAATCCCTGCTCCGCACCCCATCGTGAACGGGTACCTGCGCTCCACGATATCGACTGGGCTGGTGAGACCCGTTCGGGGAAGGGCGAAGAGCTGCACATGCGCCTCCGAGGAAGGCATGACCAGGCTATACGCAGTTGCCTGCTCAAACTCGATACCCGGATGCAGAGGCGCGAAGGTCGCGATCTCGAGGTCTCGGAAGCTGGAACTGAAGTAGAAATGGGCCTCGCCGGCTATGCGCCGCTCGATCAGGCGCGCTTCTCCGCCGGCGGCCAT
>Ga0351916_1100_pt1 | contig 28333 bp, 18 predicted proteins | sample TotcelHT113001N3_FD_206868 | JGI IMG/M metagenome (GOLD analysis project Ga0351916, IMG submission 206868) | Enriched cells from coal bed in the Powder River Basin, Montana, United States - Total cells T11 rep1 HSBNCT.T11.300.1.N3 ... | reverse complement strand
CTAAAGAAAGAAAAGGGGGCATTCGATACTATCCAGCAATTGTGCTCACATTTTGGTCAGCCTTTGAAACTTTTGTCCGCTATTCATCAGAACTGCTTATAGTCATGGCACTAGAATTGCCTGAACCGGTTGCTTCCTTTTTGCGAGAAGAGGAGGTCTATTTAAATAAATGTGAAATTAGACGCAAGACCAAAAATCAACCGCTTTTGGATCGATATGTGGTGTTTCTATGGTACGCTTATTATTACAAAGTTGATCGCGGTTCGAAATTCTGGCAGGCTTTAGAGCGGGCGAAAGAATTAAGGAATTATTATACTCATTTGGATGTGAAGGAGCCTCGTTCGATTAAAGCGAGTGAGGTGCTTTCCTATATGGAGGCAATTCTGCTCGGAATAGTTATTCCTTCTTCTCATTTGCAAAGGACCCTCATGTTGGGAATCTATTGGCTCTACGATATCTTGACCTCACTGCATGAACGTTGCGAAGAATACACAGAGAGTCCCTTCTTTCTCGATTGGCCGCTTAATGAGGGTTATCTGTTTCACTGCAACTTTGAGAACATCAACAAGGTAAGATTTCCAAGTATGAATGAATTTTAGTTGCACTGATGAGGTATCTATAAAGGCGAGGTATAAAAACTAAGATATGACTGATAAATGGGTCGTGGCCTTTGAGTGCGACTTCAATAAAGGATTATGTTTTTTAGCTAGAAAAGACGGTGGCCAAGGTGAAGTCGCCATCTTCGATTCCAAAGAGGAAGCGGAAGATTGGGTGACTTCAAGCGGGGATATCGATAAAGAGCTTTGGGATATTAATTATATCTCGTTTAAGGATAATTAGTTTTCTATAATTAATTCGATAGATTCCAATGGATATAGTATCGCCTGAGAGGCGAAGCCAAATAATGAGCCGCATCCGGGGCAAGAATACAACCCCGGAATTAATTGTTAGGAAACTTGTTTACTCGATGGGATATCGTTATCGACTTCATTATGCCAAGCTTCCGGGAAAACCCGACCTTGCCTTTCCGGGACGCAAGAAGGTTATTTTTGTCCATGGATGTTATTGGCATGGGCATGATGACTGCAAGAAGGGGAGCATCCCCAAAAGTAGAACAGAGTATTGGAAACCAAAACTTGAAGAAAATAAAAAAAGAGACAGTGGAAAGCAAACTAATCTTCGTGAAATGGGTTGGGATTTGCTGATAATTTGGCAATGTGAGCTAAAGGATAGAGAAAAATTGGAAAATAGGATCGAATCATTCTTAGAAGGGCAATAAAAGGAGCTTCCGATGGCCGCCAAAGAAACGACCCCAACTCCCAAAAAGATTTCAGTCACTCCTGCAAAAGCTTTCTTCGTATATACGCTTACCAGAGATATCGAGTTAGGATATGCGATTTTGGATCTTTTGGATAATTGCGTTGACGGGATCACGCGAGCCTGTGAAGAAAATCCTGCCCTTCAACAAAAAGATAATAAGTTCGAAGGCTTTTCCGCTAGGATCGACTTTGATTCGGAAAAATTCAGGATAGAAGATAATTGCGGTGGGATTCCTAGAAAATTAGCGGAAACTTATGCTTTCAAATTGGGCAGGGAGATTCCCGAGGATCTCGATATTTCTTCAATAGGAATGTATGGAATAGGAATGAAACGAGCTCTATTCAAAATGGGCCGGCAAATATATGTAAAATCTCAACACAAGGGCTGGGCTTTCGAATTATCGATAACACCAGAATGGCTGAAGGACCAAGATGACTGGGATATATTTTTGAAAGAGGTCACTCCTTCAGAAGGACCTGACGGTACTATAATAGAGGTTTCCAAACTTTATGATCCTATCAAAGATTGTTTTTCCGATAGAGGTTCATTCAAGACCGATTTTCTAAAAGACGTTAAAACTACCTACAGTTTCATAATGAGCAAAGGGTTCAAGGTCTTCGTAAACGGGAAAGATATGGTTCCTAAACCATTGGGATTAAGATGGTCTAAAGCAACAGGTGGAAAATATATTGCCCCTTATTTATGGGAAGCAAACATAGATGAGGTCTCGGTTAAGCTAGCTATCGGCTTTTATAGAGAAATGCCGACCGAAATGGAATTGCAGAATGATGAATTGGCCAAAAGGAAATCCGAGTTTGCTGGCTGGACCGTAGTTGTCAATGACCGCGTAGTACTCTATTGCGATAAAACCAAATCTACCGGCTGGGGTGAGGGCGGAGTTCCCAATTATCATACCCAATTCATAGCCATTTCAGGGATAGTCATCTTCAATAGCAATAAAGCCAAAAAATTACCCCTAACGACAACGAAACGTGGCATTGACCAGGGCAATACTTATTACATGGAAGTAAAGGAACAGATGAGACAAAGCTTGAAATTTTTTACAGATTATACTAACAAATGGAAAGGTCAGGAAGATCAAGAGGAAAAATTTTCTCAAGAAGCTGAAACCATAGATATGGTTAATATTGATAAAATGTTTGCCAAACCGTCTGCATGGAAGGAAGTTCCTTCAAAACTGGGAAAACTCTTTAAACCTCCACTACCCTATCCTGAAGTTAAGAATCCATTCCTATATATACGATTCCGAAAACCCCCTAAAGAGATCGATAAGGTTTCTTTGTTTCTATTGGGAGAAAAGGAAAAGCCATCCATAGTTGGAGAGGCCTGTTTCAACAAAATTCTTGAACAGGCTGATGCAATAAAATGAATGCACAAACAATACCATACCACTTAAGGCCGAATAAAGCTGTAGAGCGGAATCTGTTCATGGATTTGTTATCGATAGTTAATGCCTATAAAAAAATTTCCGACTATGCTTACATTGGGCTGGGCGGACCCTTCTTAGAAGACTTTAAGGGCATGCACGAAAGTTTTGAAGTAAAACGAATGATTTCTATAGAAATGATTGAATCAGTTCATAAAAGACAATTATTCAATGCTCCCGTAAATTGCATAGACTTTCTAAAGAAATTTAGCGGTGAATTCATTGACGATTATGTCTCCGAGGGAAACGCCATTTTTTGGATGGACTATTCTAACCCGAGGGAGACACTCACTCAATTGGATGAAATCAGAAGATTAATACCTAGGCTAATTCCAAGAGATATAGTAAAAATTACTCTAAATGTAAATCCTCTTGCTTTTTTGGGAAGACCACGAGGTCGTATTAGACCATTAGAACAAATAAGAGAATATAGATTGCGCGAACTTGAAAGCAGATTGCCTGAGTATTTCCCGGAAGATGTCGGCCCCGAAATGATGGACGATAATGTTTATCCGGCGGTCATTTGTAAAGCGGTCGAAATAGCAGTCAAAAGAGGATTGGAGGGATTTCCGGGTAAAATTTTCCAACCGCTATCCTTGTTCCTCTATGCTGACTCGAGGTGGAGTCCAATGCTGACGGCAACGGGAATTTTATTGGGAAAAGACGATATAGCGGAATTTCTGACTAAGACGAACATTCAAAGTTGGAAGTTTGCAAAAACCGATTGGAGTCCTCCCATAGAGATCAAAGTTCCGCAACTCAGCATAAGGGAAAGATTATGCATAGATTCTATGCTGCCATTATATGCCGGAAACGCCATCTATCGAACATTCGAGTATATCGATCCAGTCGAAATTGATAATTATATAAAATATTGCAGGTATTATCCTTATTTTTCTAAAGTTCTGTTATAGAAGGGAATTTAGCCAAGAAGTCTCAAATATATTTGTTTTAAGAGAAGTTCCGCAGTTATTGGACAGACACTGTTTCCTATTTGCCGAAAACTGTGCCACTTGGTTCTATGAAAAACGAACCAATCCGGAAAACCTTGCAACCTGGCAGCCTCCCTGGGGGTTATCACCCGCGGTTTGGTAGGATGAATCGGTCTCACCGCCTGAAAAGAACCTTTTTCCGGCCCCGTGCCTGCTCTTAAAGTGGGGCAGAAATTTCTCGGATCCAATCTTACGGATTTAGAAATCGCGTCCCTTTTCCCCGGCCCCAAAGATCCGTACCGCAATTCTAATTTAGGGCTATGCCTTGTTCCAAGGCAACCGGAAACTTCTCTTTTGACAATATACCTTTCCATCGAAGGGCCATGGCCCATTCCTTCGGGGATCAGGCCGGTTATTCTTTCGGAAAAATAGCTGTGTTCGATTTCCTCGACCCGCCTCCACCCTTCCTCTTCCGTCTGCCATTCGGGACGAATATTCTCAGGCAGACCTTCGAGAGCTTCTCTCACTCTTACAGGTTTCAGGTTTTTAGGGGAAGCGAACGATTCTTGAGACAATTCTTTGAAAAACTCGGGCTTGTATCCGATGAAAAATACCCGAGTTCTGATGGTTGGCGAACAGTAGTCGCTGGCATTTATTTTTATGGGAGGAAGCAGCTCGTAGGCGTCTTTTATCAAAGCAAAAGCGGTTTCGCGCAAGACATTATGTGCGGGGTTCAAGATTCCAGGCACATTTTCCGCCAAAAAGAATATCGGCTGGATTTCCTTAACAAGTCGGAAAAAATGGACAAATAATTCGTTCCTCGGATCCTCTGAATTTTTTTTGCCGATAACGCTGAATCCCTGACAAGGCGGACCCCCGATAATTCCTCCGAGGTCGCCTTTTCTTATCCCGGATTGCTCTAATAGATATTTTCCGCTTAATTTGGATATATCGGCATTAAGGTGTTTGGTGGATGGGAAATTATTGGTATGAGTTTCAAGGGAGAAGGGGTCGGTCTCGACCGCAGATGCGATGGTAAATCCTGCCCTAGCGGCCCCGAGGCTTAATCCTCCGGCCCCTGCAAATAAATCTATGAGAGTCACATTGGGCATAATGTCGGCAATGATTACCGAATATTTTAGCATCTTTTGGCTGCATTGTATTCTAATAAGCCGGTTTTGTCGACCGCAAATTTTAAACACTGATAGGATAATTCATTCCCCGATCCTCACCTTTTCTGCCGCCTCGGCCAGGTGCGCCTGGGAGAGGTGAGTCAACATTTTATACAATTCTCCAACGGCTTCCTCGATCGTCGGCATCTCCACCACCACCCGGGGCCTATCCCCTTTTATAGCGTCCACCTGCCAGGCATGCTCACCTGTGGCCAGGTCCACGATCTCGCTATATCCGTATGAAAATCCTGCATGATGGATACGGTCAAGGTCTCTCTGCCACTCCTTGAGGTATGCTTTCCCGGTGATTGGGTCAATTTTCATAGGAGCAGTTTCAACCTTCAGGGCAGTCTATGGCGAAAAGGCGGGGATAGTCAATCAGAATAATCTCTGTGGGGCGGGGTTAAGAATTGGGGCTACTCTGGGGCTATACTTTATGGCCTCTTCTTGCATAATTTAAGCAATTATATTAGCAAGATATATGGCGGAGGGAGTAGGATTCGAACCCACGGACCAGGGCCCACCTTCAGAGGGTTAGTTTTCCAAAAGTTTTCCATTCATTGCCTCTGGTGACCATTTTGGGGTTAATTCAGTTCATTGAGTCGGCGGTTGATTATTAGTTAAATCAATTAATTAGCGAAATATCGGTAACATACAAATTTTGGTTTTAGGGACTTAAAATCCCTCGGTCGCAAGGCCGTGCCGGTTCGAGTCCGGCCCCAGGCACCAAATGATATCAATGGGTTAGCGGCTTTCAAGGTTGCTAACCCTTTTCTGTTTTGGGGCCGAGTTTTCTAAAAGTTTTTTATTTTCAGGTGCTTTTCTTCCCAGGCTCAGGGACGAGACTGCATCGTGCAAGTGGCCAGGGGAGAGATGGGCATAACGCATCACCATGGTGAGGGTAGTATGCCCCGGGAGATCGGCTTTGGCCTTCATGCTATTGCTATACCCGTTCATCGCCAGGTGAGACGAGAAGGTATTGTTATCCCTGCATTTCCAGTCTCATCATCGACTTTGACCCACTTCAGTCTCTTGCGAATTTCGTGATCCATAGACACCTCAAATTTCAAAAATCTTTACCACCTCGTTGAAAGGATGTCTATGAATCACACACATACTTGTATCGACGGGGGAAGCATTGCCTTTGGTTATCATAATGCAGAAAATCCGGCGGCGCGCTGCTGATCGGCGGCTTTACCTCTGCCCTGTCTGACCATCAGCACCAGGTGACCAGCATGTGCTTTTACTCAAGCAACCATGACGATGTCACCGCGGGCTGGAGCACCCGTCTCCTTTTAAGTTCTGCTGTTTTGCCCACAGAGCTTTCCGGCTTTTTGTCGAAGTTCCGTTTGCATTGGTCGAAATAAAAAAAAGAGGTCTTCCCTTGATATTCGCTCATCCTGCCGGCGGCCCTGGCCGTTCTCTCTTCTACGTCCATGCCGCAGACAGGGTCCTTGGACCTGGACGGGGGCGCTGCCGCTCACTGGCCGCCTGCCGGAGAGACCGCCTCTTACGGGGTTCCAGCCTGCTTGCTCACATAGCGTCCCGGCTCTTCGTCAAAGTTATTCTTGAAATGGATGTTAAAAAAATAGTAGGTCTTGCCCTGATATTCGCTCACCAGGGCGGCGGCCTTGGCCTTGCTTTCGTCCACGTTGAGGCCGCTGACCGGATCCTTGGCTAAGCCCGGCGGCAGCGTCTTTTCACCGCCGGCAGGAGCACCCGGCTTCTTTGGGGTTCCAGCACCCTTGCCCACATAGCTTTCCGGCTTTTGGTCGAAGTTCTGTTTGCATTGAATGGAGTCAAAAAAGTAGGTCGTCTTCCGATATTCGCTCACCAGGCCGAAATCCCTGGCCGTGGCCCCGATCACGGGCCTGCCGCATACCGGGTCCTGGAGCATCCCCATGGTCACCCCCCGGGTCCGGTATAATGCCTGGGGGTCCGCCTCCTTTTGGGGGGCAATACTCTTGTTCATATAGATTTCCGGCTCTTTATCGAACTTCTGCTTGCACTGGTCGGAATCGAAAAAATAGGTCTTCCCTTGATATTGGCTCATCTTGGCGGTTGCCTCGGCCTGGCCCGCATGTATGACCTTGCCGCAGACGGGGTCCTTTACCATTCCCGGGGGCACCGCTGGCTCTTTGGTGTCTGCGGCGGCGCCGGTCATATTTTTGATTCCGGCGCCCGTCCCGGCATATTTTGCCATGTCACTATCAAAGACCAACTTGCAAATGTTGTAATCAAAAAAGTAGGTCTTGCCCTGATATTCGCTTATCCTGCCGGCGGCCCTGGCCTTAGCCTCGTCAACCTCCATGCCGCAGACGTGGTCTTTGGACCTTCCCGCGGACACCGCCGGTCCGGTGCCCTCTCCCGGGGTGACTGCAACTTTTGGTGGTTTGTTCCCCTGGCCCACATATTTCTCCGGCTCTTTATCGAACTGCCGATTACATTGGTAGGAGTCAAAAAAGTAGGTCTTGCCCTGATAGTCGCTCACCCAGCCGGCGGCCCTGGATTTGGCCTCGTCCACCTCCATGTGGCAGACGGGGTCCTTCGGCTTTGCTACGGACACCGCCGCCTGTTCCTTGCCCTCTCCCGGGGTGACTGCCGCTTTTGGTGGTGCGACTCCCTGGCTCATATAGCGCTCGGGGTATTTATCGAACTGCTGTTTGCACCCCGCTGAGCAGAAAGAATAGGTCTGGTTTTTATAGCTGCTTTGGAAGCCGGCAGACTTGGCCTTGCTCTCATCCACATTAAGGCCGCAGACGGGGTCCTTGGTAACCTCGCCGAACATCCCTGCGGCCGCCAGCCTCATGCGGGACTCGGAGTCGATGAGGAAGTTGCCGGAGATTACGATCCGCTCCCCGGGCTTGAGCCCCTGAACAATCTCTATCTGCTCGCCGAAGCGTTGGCCGGTTTCCACTCTCCTGGGCTCGAAAAAGCCGTTGCCGTGATCCACAAATACGGTCTTCTTGAGTCCAGAATCGAGCACCGCATCCGCCGGAACAATGATGGCGGGAGGAAGATTAATGGCAAACTCCACGTCTACGAACATATCGGGCCTGAGGGTGTATCCAGGATTATCCGCTTCCAGGCGCACCTTGAGGGTGCGGGTGACAGGGTCGACTTGGGGCAGCACATCGCTCACCGTGGCCTGGAATACTTTCGGCTGATTCGGCAGAGACACCTTTACTTCTTCATTGGGGCGAACATACTGGGCCTCGCTTTCGAACAGGTCGGCCAGAATCCAGACGCGGCTCAAATCCGCCAATTTATATACCTCGAAACCCCGTTCGAACTTCAGTCCGGGAGAGACATTCCGGGCCAGGATAAAGCTGGTGGCCGGCGCCCGTATGATGATTTCATAGACCGGTATGCGGGTGCGGATGAGTTCATCAAGCTGGGCCTTTCCCATGCCCAGGCTCTCCAGGTTTTTTAAAATCGTCTCCACCGATTGGGTGTTATTAATAGTCTGGGTGGGGGAAAGGGACGACCTCGTTCCTCTGGCAAAGGAATCGAGGGCACTAATAAACCGTGACTGCTCATTGAACAGTTCAGCATTGTAGTAGGCAGCCAAGGGTTGGCCCTCCTTGACCAGGCTGCCGGTGGAATTGGGGTAGATTTGACAGATAAAGCCGTTAGTGGCCATATTCAAGCGGTAGATCCTGGTCTCATCCACCTCGACTCTTCCCAAGGACCGGAGAGTATGGCTCCAGGGAGTTTTCGCCACCTGACCCAGCCGCACCCCGAGAAGCTGCTGTTTTTCAGAGGTGATCTTGACGGACCCGGGAGGCATGGCCGAGATGGCAGCCTGACCTCCGTCATCGGCGTAGACCGGCTCCATCTTCATACCGCAGGGAGCCAGGCCGGGCTCGGGAGAGGTGTGGGCCGGATTCATGGGGTCAACGTAGTGAAGAATGCGGCGTTCACTGGTACCCTGGGTCTTAGTGACGTCGACGCGGCTGTACCAGGAGCCCAACAGAAACGCCCCCAGGATGATTATGAGCAGAACCCCGGCATAGGTGTATCTAGATTTCTTTAAGGTGTCGCTCATTGACCCTCCCGCACAGAGTTACCGGGTTATCCTTTGGCAACCGAATCATACGCCGGGATCTTGGTAATGAAAAGAGAAGCCAAGCCCGTACCGCATCCGGTTTTCTGAACACAAGTATTGCGAAGCTGTCCTGTCCTGAAAAGTTCAAAGTTCAAAGTTCAAGGTTCAAAGTTATAGGGCGGCCTGTGGCCGCCACCATTCGGCTGAAGCCTGCGGCTGCCAAACCGGCGGGGAGACGCCCGCCCTAACATCCTTTTCATGATTTACGGGTGGGCCTAAGGCCCATGAGCACCTGCTCCGGATTGTGAATCCTGGGCGAGCCATGGCCCCCCCGCTTTCGAGGAGCTTTTGAACCGTTCTTTGCCGCCAGCCACAAGCTCCGTAACTCGTTTCAATGCTTAGGTTTTTGGTATACCAATTATAACATTGATTGGCTGCGATGGGGCTAGTTTACTTGTCATTTTATGTAATTTCTACGGGGAAGCAGTGCGTTAAGGGGAATCCCGGAGGTTTTTTTAGTTATATATTTGGTTTTTTTCCAAGTCACTGCCCAGCCCAGTCAGGGGGGACTAATCTCATGGGGTCGCATTCCACAAGGCATTGCTCACGTCAGCGAGGATGGAATCCGCTACTTGGGAGACGTCCATCTGGGCAGGAGCATAGCTATCGAACCGGTTCAGAATGAGGAAGATGGTGCGCCCCGAGTCAGGATAATACAGCCAGCGAGCGAGGGTTCCTGGGTTTTCGCCGCTGTGACCGTACATTTTTTCCCCGAACCAGGGGTCCGAGTCAGAAACTTCCAACCCGAAGCCGAAGGAAGAGGGGTCTTGGGGGGTGGTCATCTGGGCAAGAGACTGGGCGTTCACCACCTGGCCCCTGAAGAGGGCCCGGGTCCAGGTGAGCATATCGTGGACGGTGCTGACCCCGGACCCAGAGGTCCAGTCCCAGGAGAGGTCCCAATCAGAGGTGTCCACGACCGCGGCGGTATCCACGAGAAAGGGGTAATAGCTGGGGTCGATCCAACAGTAGCCCAGGGTGTAAGGCTCGGTTGTCTGAAACTGGCCCCCTCTGGAGAGGGTGGTTTTGGACATGTTGAGGGGATCGAAGAACCGCGTTTTAATCATGTTCTCCACGGTGTCCGTGTTCCCGGTGGCCGCTTCGGCAATTTTCCCCAGCAGATAGTAGCCGGCGTTGCAATACTCAAATGCGGTTCCCGGGGTGAAAACGGAGTCGAAAATCCAATAGATGATTTCATCATAGGTGGAATCTGAAGGCCACGCGTAGTAAGGATCCGACAGCAGAAGGTCAACGAAATATTGGTCACCCGTATAGTCGTAGAGACCGCTGGTGTGGTTCAGGAGCATGGCCACGGTGATCTGAGCACTGAAGGGCACGGTTCCAGGCACTATAAGGGCCGGCAGCCATTGCTGCACGGTGTCGGTCAAGGCGATTTTGTTCTCTTCCACCAGCTTCATAATCAGCGCCGCGGTGAAGACCTTGGTGACCCCGGCGAGGCGGACCTGCATGTCCGGCGCCATGGACAGGTTGGCGTTTAAATCGGCCTTGCCGGCCGCGCCGATCCACACGCCGTCTTTGGTCTGCACGGCCATGATTGCTCCCGGGATTCCGACATCACTCACCGACTTTTCCAGGATGGCCTGAAGTTGGGCGGTGGGCAGGACAACCGGGGTGGTTGGCGTTTCCCCGGAATCATCCTGGCCTATCGCAAAGGAACTCGAATCCGTGGTCTGTTGATACGCCGCCGGTATGAAGCCGTCTCCCAGAAATGGTCCAACATTCCCCGGCGAGTTAGAGGGAAAACCGCCGAATGCCGTGCCCTCTCCACTTCCCAAGTTACCTCTGTCTTTTCCACTGTCCATGGACCCTGCCACACTCTGGGCCTCTCCAGTACTCCTCGCCCGGTTAGCGCCTTTCCCTTTTTTGGCCTCTTCGCCCTCCTCATGCTCTTTTTTAGGTTCCTCGGCTTTATTAGCCGCAGGTCCCCCGGCAGCTTTGGGGCTCCTCATTACTGTTGCACTGACGTGAGATCGATTTGCTTCGGGACTCCGTGGAATCAGAATTTCCCCTTTCTGGCCCAAGGTAACTTGATCCACTTTGGCGTCTTTCGGAGCCGTTCTTATGACAATCACGAACTCCTGTGGTCCTGAGGGAACCGCAGTTTCCCCGTTCTTTCCCACTGAAGCCTGAGCCCATTTGTCTTTCCGCGGGGCTGGTCTCAGGTTAATCCCCTGTTCCTTCGGCCCCGGGGGAGATGAAGTCTGTTCCTTCCCAGAAACAGGATTATTCCCCGGCGCACTGCTGGTGTAAGCCGGCAGAACCAGGCTCAAACAGAAAATTACCGGAAGGAATTTTTTTATCATCTTATACTCAGTACATCGAAGGACGGATATCTTCTAAAGGGGCGCACCTCGCTCGGTTTTTTCCCGCCGCACCCTTACCGGGTGGTGCGGCCCGGCTTCGGCCGGGCGGCGCCGGCCGGCTTCGGGTCGCTTAATCCCTGGGAAATCTCCACGTACATCGCTCCACCCCGCAAGGTGGACTTAATGTCCAACCTCTTAGAGAAGGCGCCTGCGGTTACCATCACAAAACTCTCTCCCTCCTTGACCACAGTGAGCTTTACCCTATGGCCCGCACGAGGCGCAACTCTCACCATGGTAGGGTCGCTGGAGTACCACGTCGGGCTGAGGTCATACTCGACCCTGAAAACATCCAGACCGATGGCCCGGGCATAGCCGACATAGTGCTTCCCGTTTTGGATATCGGTAAATTTGGCGGGTGATACCCATACTTCACCCATGTAAAAATTTTCCTTGGTTATGCTCTGGACTTTAAGCTCTACCTGAAGGGCCGTTATTGTCACCCCGGAGTCAGGACTTTTACCCCATGCCGAACCCAGGGGCAGGGCCAGAAACAACCCTAACACGATAAACCAACACCACCAGCGCTTTGCTCCCATAACTATGTCCCTCTATGCGAGTCCTCGAAATTGTTCGTCATCCTATCGACGCCTATGCCAAGCTGGACTTTTGAGACTCTTGTTCAAGCTTGACCCCCTGAATCGTTCCTCGTAGCCAAGGCCACGCCAGTGACTTAAGGAGTAAACTGATTGGCGTTGAGAAAGGGTTGCAGCGGCGGCAGCGGCGGCGATTCCCCCGAGCGGCCGTCCCGGCCCACCGCGGGGACCTTAAAGGTAATCTCCATGCCAGAAGCCGTCGTCCCGTGAGGCACAATCAGCTCGGGGTGATCAAAGGGACCAGATTCGTTTCTCACCCGGTTGTCGGTCAACGCCATCAGAAAGGACACCAGATCATTTTTATCCGAATCTTGCCCAACAAGCCGGCCGATGGGAGCTATCAAGGGGTCCAGGTCCGCCAAATTATCTTCATCAAAGTTGCCGCCCCGGGTATAAAAGTCCACCACCTGACGCAAGGTCGCCATGCCGCCGTTGTGCATAAAGGGGCCGGTGAGTTCGACATTGCGGAGCTGGGGTACCTTAAAGGCCCCATGGTTGCCGTTCCGGTCCGGCGGCTGGGTGTTGCCGACAGGCAAGGGCGGGATGAAACCGGCAATATAGCTGGCCGTTGTTCCCGTCGGTGGACTGTTATAGCTTGGCGGTATCAGGCCATCCCGCAACAACATGCCGAGGCGGCTATAATCCAGGGGAAACTCGGCCCCGGTTGACGAGTTAATAAACGGTGCGGTCGCAAACCGGCCCAGGTCGTTTTGTGTCGGCACCACGCCGATATTATTCCACCCGTTATCATAAAAGGCTATCAGGCGGTCGGCGGTGTTCATTATTTCAACGGCTGCAGCAGGCGGCAGAAACAGGTTCGGAAATCCGGCCAGGGCGGCGCCATTGATTATTGGTTCGGCGGCCTGAGTGCTGATCGGGAGCACATGGCACCCGTTGCAGTTCAACCCCTGGAAAAGCGCCAGGCCGCGCTGCTGCGGTGGGGTCAGATTGGCGGCGCCTCCCAGGAAGAGGTCGAAGGCGGATTCGCCGGAGATCAAAGTCGCCTCATAAAGCTGCACCGCCAGGCCGAAAAAGAAGGAGAAGTTAGCCTCCATCTGGGTAAACTGATCGGTGGTGAGCTGGCCCGGCGGCCGGGGGGAAATGGTGGGAGTGCCGTCCGGCGCATAGGTGACCATCTGGGTGGTATTATTCCAGTACTGGGGTTGAAAAGCCGCCTGGATCATGGCGGCATACGTGGTGTTCAGACCTTTAACCAAGGTAATCACGCCACCGATGTCCGTGGACTTGGCCAGGGGAGCCCCCAGCACACTGTCCCGGGGATGCACCGCCTGTTTGGCCAGCGGCGGCAGGCTGAGCATCTTTTTGCCGACCTTGGGCCAGGTGCGCCCCCGAAAAGACATTTCCAAGTCGCTGAGGGGCGGCCCCACCGCCTGGGAGGCCAGGGAGGCGTTTTCCAGCCGGACCCTGGCCGGAGTGAGTACCGCACCGCTATTTACGAAGACCCTGGCGTTGGCATCCGCCGGGCCAAAGGGATTGACGCCGTTAAAGATGTTGTTGGCCCGCCCATCCCAAAAATTAGCGAAATTGAAGGCCGCATTGATGACCGTGGGAGTATTGCGGGGCTCCACCCGACGGACGTTGACTCTATGACCCCTGAGGTTAAGGTTCCAGATGGGGTCGGTTATGGGAGTGCTGATATCCACCGCGCTCCCTAACTGGATGTCCACAAACTGAGCCAATTTAACCCCCTGGGAAGACGCGACGTCGTGATTAAACGGCCGCGCCAGGGGGGCACCGGTATCGGGATCCACGGGCTTAAAAAAAGGAAAGCTATCCAGGGTTAAAGTGGAGTTCGGACGGTCAGGAGGGCTAAAAGTAACGGAGCCTCCTAAAATATCCGGATTCATCTGGTTGCGGACCCGGCTGTCGGCGCCGGCATGGAAGTGACAGCTGGCGCAGGCCGTAATGCCGTCGCTGCCAACCTGCATGTCCCAGAAGAGGACCTTGCCCAATCGGATGGCGGCGTTTTTGTCCAATACATAGCTGGAAAGAAATACCGGTTCTGGAACCGTAAACGCACTCAGCGGTTGGGCCCAGCCGGGTCCAGCGAGCAGCGCCAGGCTAAAAACAATGGTGAGCAACCCTGATACTTGCCTTATCATCACTTTTTTCTTTACTTTCTTTTCCTGCATGGGAGGTTCCCCTTTCGCCCCTTTCGGGAAAAAAATCTCTTATCGGCTCAATTATCCAACAACAACAGCGGCAAATACGGCTGACCGCAGCGCCTCTCCGCTTTAATATTATCTATGTCCAGCCGCCCTAGAATGGTGGGGGGCGGAAAAGTGGCCGCAGGGTTATGGATGACCCGCAACTCGCCGGCATTGAATAAAGCCTCCTGCACGGTCCCCCTCGCGGCGGTAAGGAAGCCGGGCCCGATGGGGAATACCGCGGTAACCCAACCACCTCCGGCAGGCAGAGACAACCCCTCCGAAGACACCGCAATATTGAGCGGCGGCAGACTGCCCAACGCCACATCGCCGATCGCCAGCCGCACCTGAAGGTCGCTGGGACCGGAATTTTGCAGCGACATGGTAATGAAATTCACCCCCGCGGCCAGATAATTCCCTGACCATTGGGCGTTTCGGTTCACGACGGATATTCTGCTCCCCGGATTTGATGTTCCCCCGAGGCCGGTGACTCGCATAAAGGCGTCACCGGCGCCGCCGGGGCCGCCACCGAGAATAATTTCCGGGGGAAACGGCGGCTCAATGCCGCCAAGGCCCGCATCCCAGTTCTGCAGCGTGCCGTATTGAAAGGTATCGATCCAGCCGGTCGTCACCGCGGCAGAGGCTTTAACATTGTCCACGCCAAGTTGGCCGGCAGCGGTGGGGGGGGGAAAGGTCGGGTTCGGGTTGTGGATGATGCGCAACTCGCCGGCATTGGTTAAAGCCGCCTGTACATTCCCCCTGGCCGCAGCCATCTTGCCGGGAGTGATGTGGAAGGTCGCGGCAACCCACCCGCCGCCGGTAGGCAGCACCACCGAGTCCTTGGTCACCGCAATATTGAGCGGCGGCAGGCTGCCCACCGCCACATCGCCGATGGAGAGCCGCACCACCAGGCCGGTGGCGCCCGTGTTTTTCAGGGACAGGGTAATGACATTCACGCCCGCGGCCAGGTAATTGCCTGACCACTGCAAGTCCCGGTTAGCGACGGATATTCTGCTCCCCGGATTTGGCAGTCCCCCGATCCCGGTGATTTGCATAAAGGCGTCGCCGGCGCCGAGAGGTCCGCCGTCTGGAATAACAATCGGGGGAAAGGGAGGCTCAATACCGCCAAGCCCGGCATCCCAGTTCTGCAGCGTTCCGTCTTGGAACGTATCGATCTGGCCGAGAACCACCGCGGCTCCCACGGCCGGTTGCAGAAGGAGGCCCGCCAGCAGCAGGATTCCCAGAAGCCACCTCAACACCTTCATCAGATAATCCCCCTTAAACCCTTAGGACGGTGGTCCATCAATACGGTAACGTAGTGCTTTATTCTGTGAAGATCTCTTCCCCCTCACCCTGACCCTCTCCTCCATTGGAGGGGAGGGGGGCGATATATGACGTTAGCGTACTGCACGAAATTCTGAACTGAGTCCGGCGTCATCCAAACCACAACCCCGGTGCAAATCCCCCGGGGGCCGGATTAATTAATCACAATGGGTATCAGGGCGGTCTTCACAATCTGCTCCCGGCCGGGTACATTCTCCCCCCGGGTATTAATGAACTCCACCGTGGCGAAGTCGTTGACCGAGGTAGTTGACCTGATCAGGGCGTCAAAACGCCGCGCTACGCTCATACGAATACTGGTCCCGGCCGGTACCTTATAGGCCCGGCTGTACCGGCCAAAAGGCGGCACCCCCAGGGCCCGGCCGTCCCAGGCGATGATCACCACGTCCACCGGGAAGGTGACCCGCATGGAGTTGTAGGAGGCGCAAAGGCAGCGCACCAGAATGGTCTTGCCCGTTTGGGCGTTAATGGAGACCTGCATCCCGGTAACCCCGCTGTTGAGGTCCATAGGCACGACCACATTGGGGGGGATGGTTCCCGTGGACCCTTGATAACCGCCATCTACCGAGACGCCGGTGATATACCAGTAATCCGCGTTGAAGTCGTGAAAATGCCCGTGAAAAAACTGGTCGTCCACGCCGGGCCGGGTGAGGATGGAGGGATAGAAGGCCTTGGCCTCTTGCCCCACCACGTTGTGCCAGAAGGAATCCACGTCGTCACAGACCCAGAGGGCTTCATAATCATAGGGGATGGTATAAGCATGGGGGTCCGCCGGGGAAATCTCGCCGGCCTGGAACCCCGGGAACTGGGGGAACGCCGAGGTGTTGGCCGCGGTCCGGCGGGGGTAGCCGCCGGGATTGTTGCCGCCGCCGGGGGTATAGGCGTCGGGCGGCTCGATGATCAGGAAGCCGTAAAGCCCCATCTCAAAGTGCTGCACCGTGTTCCGGTGGCAGTGGTAGAAGTAGCTGCCGATGAAGTTGGGCTGCCACTGGTAGGTGTAATCCCCAATCTCCATCGAGGTGTGACCCACCCCGTCGTTCATGGGGGTGGGCTCCATGCCGTGCCAGTGGATGGTGTGGGGCGGCGGCCCCTTACCCTTGGTGGTGGCGTGAAAGATCACCCCCCGGGGCACCCGGATGGTCGTGCCCGGAAAGGTGCCGCCGGAGGCCAAAGGGATGTCTTTGTTCCCAAAGGTCATGAAATCGATGTTCACCCCGTCCCAGGCAGGAAGGGTGAGGCCGTCCAGCAACTCCAGGTCCAGCGTGTTGGGGGTAGCCGGCGGGCGCCCGATTAAAGTGCCCACAAAATCCGGGACGGGATTGGTGGGGTTCAGCCTCTCCGGCGTTATGGGGTTGCTTTCCGTGGGCGGGTCCCACATCTTGGCCCACATGCCTTCCATGCCGGCGATGGACCGGCGGGGTATGATAATATTGGAATTTGGTAGCGCCATCTTATCTCTCCTTATCTCCTCAAGTCCTTATGCACCCGGCGAGGCGTTATCGGTCAGGTCCTGCTTCCCGTTCCCGGGCTCAGGGATCGGTGCCCCCGCCCGGCTTGGTTACCGGAGCGCCGTTCCCCAGGGTCAGCATCATGTCAAAATCGGCATCCCGGGGGAACTCCCGCCAACCGGGCGTGTTCCGGTCGCCGATGATAGTCATCCCTGCGATCAGGCCGCAGTTGTAGTTGCCGCCCTGGGCCGTCTGGCTCGCCTCCGAATGGTCGTGCATGGGGTAGACCAGGGGCGACTGGCGCTGGGCGATATCGATCAGCGTCCCCGGGTTGAGAAAACTTATCTTCGTGGTGCCGACCTTGGGTTGATGTACGTCAAACTCCTGCTGGGGGGGCCAGGTGGTCCCAAGGCCGGCCGGCAGGCCGGCATCCGCCCGGCCGATGCCCCGGACATTGGGGATATCCGGGGGCCGCATGTAGGGAATCACCATGTCATAGATGTCCATGGGTTTCGAGGTGAAGGTGTCCACCCACAAGAGATTGGACTGGACCCGGCCGTTGACGCAGGTGATATAAAAGTGATTGGCGTGCAGATGCATGGAATGGGTCCACAACCCGGCGTTCAGGACGTGGACCACGCACGGCTCCCCCACCCGGTTCATGGGGGTGATGGCCGGATGATTGTGGCTGAAATGCCCCGACTGGCCGCAGATGGTGAAGAAATGCGGCAACCGGTTGAAGGTGTCGTTTAAAGGTACCGCCGGGACAGTCAGCAACAGTCTCGGATCATTGCTGGTGGCTATGAAGGGGTCGCTGATAAAGCCGTCCATGAAGTTCGCCGGGATGCGGGCCCCGGTACCAGGGGCGGCATTGCCCACCTCGTTAAAGAGCACCGGGCTGGCCTGGTGGTTGAGCCAGACGTACTGCCGGAAAGGCGGGGTTGGCGGGTTGGCCGCAGGATCACCCTGTTCCCAGGCCAGGCCCGGCCACCAGGGGGCCCGCCCGAAGTCGTCGAACAGTTGCTGGACCGCGGGGGTGGGACGGTCGTAAGGGGTCAACCGATGGGACCCCCCCGCCCGGGTGCCGTGCAGGTTGGCGGGCATGACAATCAAGGCGCCGTGCAGACCCATGACCCGGTTCACCGGGGTATTCAGGTTGTCGTAATATAAATAGCTGCCCGCTCTATTGGGCCGGAACGTGCCGGTCACGGTGGCTCCCGGTGCGATGGGGCCGCTGTTGTACATCCCCGGAATGAACAAGGCGTGGTCTTCATCCAGCTCATTGGTAATACTGATGTTGATGGTATCGCCCACGGTGGTATAGATTTGCGGCCCGGGACAATCAGGGGGGAAGGCGGGCGAGTTCGATCGGTAGATCCAGAAGTAACAGGTGGCTTGGTTGTTCCCCGGTTCATGCGTCACCATCTCTTTGACGGCATCGGTGATGGTGAAATTGAGGTTCTGGGTCTGGACTGCGGCGTAGGCCGGGTTGTCCATGAGCCAGGGCATCTTGGTTCCCACCACCAGGGTGGCCAGGCCCCCCATGCCGTATTTGATAAAATCACGCCGTTTCATGAAACATCCTCCCTCCGTATGAATGACTCCTGACAAGAACCTTCCGACCTCCGCCGCACTTTCCCATCCTCCTGAGAATCTTCATCCGCCTTGATTAAAGATAAAATCCAAAACGGTTCATGTCTCAGACTTAGGCGAATCGGGGCGGCAAACTTCGTTGCCGGCAGCCGTGGCGAACCTGTCTGATCTGCTTTATAAAAATTATGGTGTCTATATAAAATCCTTAATAAGGCTAAAATTTCTTCCATAGAGAAAAATTATGAAAAAAAGAAACTCGTTTAGCTTAGCTGTCTCGGGTTAGGGCCGGAAACCCTTTTGACTGTAGGCGTTGCGGTTTATGGCCCCCGGTTTTTTAGGCCACTCAGCCCATTAACGTGGCCTTATCGGTAATTTTAATTAGTCAGAAATCATTTTGAAATAGGTAAAAATACCTAAAAGTTAGAATAAATTTTAGGTATAAAAGCCTATTTCCAAATCCAAAACCATTGGCTACCATCTTCATAAAACTCGATTGGCTACCATTTTCACAAAACTCGATTGGTAAGTTTTTGGCACCAAGTTAGATCGACTATCGACTGTTAAAAATTAAGGAGAGCTGCCCATGCCAAGGTTGAGATCCTACCCATTTCTGTCCACCTCTTTGCTGGTGGCGGCCCTGGCGCTGTTCAGCGCCGCGACGCTGCTGGCCCAGCCCACGTCTAACCCGATGGCCAAGCCGGCCAAGACTATGACCTGGGTTCTGACCAACGGTACGGTAATTAACCCCGGCAAGACTGACGGCAATCTCACCAGCGGCTATGTGGTGGAGGCCACGGCCACGGCCAAAGGCCCGGCTCGCGTCAGCACCGGCAAGTTCACCCTTAAAGGGACCATCGAAGACCAAGGGAACGGACAGTTTCTGCTCCGGGGGACCTGGGACATAACCCGGGAAGGTGCACCGAAAAAGAAGATCCGCCGCAGCCCCGACTCCATCCAAGGGACCCTCGTGGCGAATCTGGGCTTCAACCCCGCGGCCTCCGTCAACCAAGCTGCCGGGGCTGGAGCCATCAATGGCAATGTTCTCGTCAGTCCTAAGCGGCGCCATGCCGGCAAGGAAATTAAGGCCAAAGGTACCTTCACGGGTGATGAGAAATTTAATGGCACCATCTCCCTCTCGAGCCGATGAGGCATGGTGGGCACAGCTTCAGCCGCTCTGCGGCGATGTCAGGGAGAGAGCCGCAGGTCGGGGAGATTTACCTCATCTATAGGGTACCGTTCTGAGAGAACCGGTGGTCAACCTTGAAGCTTCTTTTAATGAGAACACATAGGAGGGGATCATGAGGGCCCGTAAGCGTTTATTTTCAAAGTTCATAGTCGCGGTGCTGGCGTTGTTGGGGAGCGCCGCGTTGGTCGCAGGCCCGGTATGGGCCTCCGCCCCGGCAGTGGCGCCGACAGCAGGGCCGAGTTCCTTGTCCAAGGCCCAGATGGCGGAGAGTTACGGGCGACTTCCCCTCTTTTTTACCGAAAATCAGGGGCAGATTGATCCGCAGGTGAAGTTTTATACCCGGGGGCAAGGTCATGCCGTCTTCTTTACTCCTGCAGGTATGATCCTGAGCCTGAGCCGCGCCTCTGACGACGCCAAGCGCGGCGGGAAAAAGAAAGGCAACAACACCGCGGACCAGGAAGTGGTGCAATTGCGCCCCCAGGGGATCAGCTCCGGGGTAGAAATCCTGGCCACCGAACCCTTGCCGGGCAAGGTTAACCATTATCAGGGGAACGATCCCGGGAAATGGCGCACCGAGGTGCCCACGTATAAGTCGGTCCTCTACCGGGAGGCCTACCCGGGTATTGACTTGAAATTTTACGGCACCGGCCAGCAGGTGGAATACGACCTCATTATTAAACCCGGGGCGGATCCCAAACAGGTCAAGTTCCTCTACCGGGGGATTAAGGCCCTGAAAGTGACCCGGGAAGGCGACCTGAGCATCACTTTGCCCGGCGGCGGTCACCTGGTCCAGCAGAAACCCGTCATCTACCAGGAAATCAATGGCCAGCGGGTCAGCCGGGAGGGGAAATTCCGGTTGCTGAGCCATAAGCGCGGTTACGGCTTTGACCTGGCCTCCTATGATACCCGCTATCCGCTCATCATCGATCCGGTGATCCTGGTCTACTCCACCTACCTGGGAGGCAACGCCTGGGAATCAGGGAACGCCATTGCGGTGGGCAGCGACGGCAGCGCTTATGTGGTGGGCACCACCCAATCTACTACCTTTCCCGTAGTTACTCCCGTACCCCCTAATCCTAATATCACGCCATCCAACCCTACGGGCGGATTTGGATCAGGGGCCACGGAAAATGCCTTTGTCACCAAATTCAACCCCGAGGGCAGTGCCCTGGTGTACTCTACTTATCTGGGGGGCAGTACGGCTGATATCGGTTTGGCCGTGGACGTGGACGCCGCCGGCAATGCCTATGTGACAGGCGAGACCTTCTCCACGAACTTCCCCGTCACCCCGGGCGTCTTCCAAACCGCTTTTGCCGTAAATGCGGCGAGCAACGCCTTTGTGACCAAGCTCAACACCGATGGGACTCTGGGCTACTCCACCTTTCTGGGGGGCGGCAGCTTAAACGATGGTGCTGGCAGTTCGGACTCTCCCGCCGGCATTAAGGTGGACGCCACCGGCAATGCCTATGTGGCCGGGACAACCGACGCCACCAACTTCCCCATGCAGGCTCCCTTACAGGGCGCGCTTGGCGGGCTGGGCGCCACCAACGCCTTTGTCACCAAGCTGAACCCCACCGCCACGGCCCTGGTGTTCTCCACCTATCTGGGGGGCGAATTCTTCGATATGGCCTGGGGCATTGACATTGACACTGCAGGTAATGTCTATGTGGCGGGCGAAACCTATTCCATTACCTTCCCCAAAACGAATGCCATTTCGTTAAGTGGGCTCAGCGATGCCTTTGTCACCAAGCTGAACCCCACCGGCTCGGCCCTGGTGTACTCCACCTATCTGGGGGGCAGCGGCACGGATGGCGCCATGGCCGGCATTGCCGTCAATAGGACCACCGGAGATGCTTACGTCGCCGGTTATACCGATTCCACTAACTTCCCCTTGACGGTGGGCGCCTTCCAGACCGCGCTTGGCGGAGTCGGGGCTCAAAATGCCTTTGTCACCAAGTTCGATGCCGCCGGAACCACGGTTTATTCCACTTACTTGGGCGGCAACATCAGTGATACCGCCTGGTTTATTGCCGTGGACGCTCTCGGTAATGCTTATGTCACGGGCGAGACCAGTTCCAGCAATTTCCCCGTCAGGGGTCCTTACCAGAATACCCTCAAGGGCGCTATCAATGCTTTTGTGACCAAACTCAATCCCGGGGGGACCGACCTCTCCTACTCCACTTACCTGGGTGGCACTACGACAGATTATGGCTTCGGCATTGCGGTGAACTCTCTCAGAACCGCGTATGTGGCAGGTTATAGCACCTCCACCAACTTCCCCACCAAGAACCCTTATCAGGCAACGCCGGCTCCAGCTTCCACCGGCGCCGCCTTTGTCACGAAATTACTCTGGAGCGATATAACGCCTACTCATCTATTGGTCCTTATGGACACCCCTTGAGCACCGGCGCCCAACAAATGCTTAGGCAAAATAAGAGGGAGAATCTGGCCATGATGAGAATAAGCAAACTAGCCCTGATAGCCTGCGTGCTGGTGCTGGTGTTGGCGTCGGCCGTTTTCGCCCGGCTGGCGGCGGTGGGGCCGCTTAACCCGGGAAACGGCTTTCCCGTCTATTATGTGGACACCAACGGAGTGGCCTTGGAGTTGCCCGTAAAACCTCTGGGAAACCCCCTGGGCGTGCCTCCGGCGTTAAGTCCCACCATGGTTTTTGACCCGCCGATTCTGGGGAGTGCCTTTTCCGGACAGATCGGCTTCGGCTCGGAGTGTTTCTATTGGGTGGCGGATGCCGACTGGACCGGGATCCCGTCTACCGTCGGGAATATCGTTTACCGGGCCGGGTTGGAAGCGGCCTTCGCCACCGGCGACGCCCAGGATGGCCAGCAGATTGTTTTTTCCCGGATCCGCGTCCGCATCCCCGGTCTTCTCCCCGGCATGGCCGGCACCTATACGGTGCGCCATCCCTATGGGACGGAAACCATCCCGGTGACCGCCGATGACATTGCCGCCGGCAAAGGGTTGAACATGACCCGGGACCTGGGCGTGGCCACGGCGAATTTTGCCGCGGTCTTGAGCGGTGACGTCGGACCCTTCCTGGTGCAGACGCTCCCCATTGCCGTCTCTGTTCCAACGCCGCCTTATGACGTCGTCAACTGGGTCGGCGATGGCAATACCATTTCTCCGGTCACCGGCAGTCCCATCGGCTTCAATCAGGTGTCCATCACCCCGCCGGCGGGGGTTAACCTGGGAGCAGGCAACGGCGTGCCGCTGACTACCTCTAACTTTGTGGTCTCCGGCCACCGGTTTAACGGGGTGCTTCCCACCCCATTGACGGTAAATCGGGTCAATTATACCCGTAATGCCACCAACACCTTTTTTGATATCTTTGCCACCTCCGAGTTGGGCGCCACCGTAACAGCCACCATCCCTACGGCCCCGGTCACGCCCCTGACAGCTGGAGTGAATGAACTGGCCGGGTTGTTCTGGACCCGGTCGAGTTTTGGCGCCGGCTTTGCTATTCCGCCCAGCGTCTCGATTACGGCTACGCTGCTCGGCAGCACCCCCACCACCGTAACGCCGGTGCCCACGGATCTGGTGACCATCACCCAGGCCGTGTGGAATTCGCGCACCCAGGTTATGACTATCCGGGCGAATTCCAGCGATACCCTGGGCGACCCCCAGCTAACCGTAACCAACCCGCCTTTAGGTCCTATGTTGGGCGGAGTTATCAGTTATATTTGCCAGGTTACCCCGGCCACCGTTACCGTGGCTTCTGCGGCTGGCGGCCTTGCCACTGAACCGGTACGGGTTCTCACCCCATAATGGGCCAGAGGAGAAATCCCCATGATGAGAATAACTAAATTTTTTCTGGTGGTGTTTCTGCTGGTCCTGGGGTTGGCGCCGGCGGCCTCGGCCCGGCTGGTGGCGGCGGGGCCTGTTAACCCCGGCAACGGCTTTCCCCTCTATTATGTGGACTCCAACGGGGTGGCCGTGGAGTTGCCCGTACCGCCCCTGGGCACCGCCCTATTCGATCCTCCGCCGCTCAATCCCATCAGCCCCACCATGGTTTTTGACCCGCCGATTGTCGGGAACCTCTTTTCCGAAAAGATCGGCTTCGGCTCGGAATGCTTCTATTGGGTGGCGGACGCCGACTTTACCGGGGTCCCCTCTACTGTCGGCGTCATCGTTTATCGGGCCGGGTTGGAGGCGGCTTTTGCCGGTGGCGAGGCCCTGAATGGCGACCAGATGGTTTTTTCCCGGATCAGGGTACGAGTCAAAGACATCACCGTACCCGGCACCTACGTGGTACACCATCCGTATGGGGAGGAGAGCATCGATGTGACCGCCGCTGATATTACCGCCGGCAAAGGGATAAACATGACCCGGGACATCGGCTTAACTCCGCTGAATTTTGCCGAGGCCTTGAACGGCGACGTCGGACCTTTCCTGGTGCAAACAGCCCCCATTGCCTTTGCCAATCTCCCTGTCCCACCGGCCCCGCCTTATCCCCTCACCGGCTGGATCGGCGATGGGACCACCCCTTCTACGGTTACCGGCAGCCCCCTCGGTTTTAACGCGGTGTCCATCACCCCGCCGGCGGGGGTCAACATCGGCGCAGGTCCCGGGGCGGCGCTGACCACTAACTTCTTTATCGTCTCCGGGCACAAGTATCCTCTGCCCATACCCACGCCTCTGACCATGAACCGGGTTACCTATACCCGGACCAGGTCTGCGACGTATTTCGATGTCTTTGCCACCTCTTCCGTGGGCTCCACCGTAACCGCCAAGATCGCCTCGCCCCGCCTCCTCTCCATGCCGGGAGGGGTGGATGCCTTGAACGGGCTTTACTTTATCCACGCCCCTTATGCCAACGCTTCCACCCGGGGTTATCGTGCCAACCCCTTTAATCCTTCGGCCGACGTCACCGTCACGTCGCAGCTGGGAGCCAATCTCCCCACCACCTTCACCCACAAGGCCGTAGACCTGGTGACCATATCCCAGGCCGTGTGGCATACAAGCACGCAGACTCTGACGGTTACGGCCAGATCCAGTGATACTAAGGTGAGGCCTACTTTGACGCTGGTCAACCCGGCACTGGGTACTCTGGTGGGTGGAATTAAGAATCAGGTTACTCCAATCCCCCCGCCTGAAGTTATCGTGAGTTCTTCGGCCGGAGGTGTCGCCACCAAAGCGGTGACGGTCATCACCCCGTAATGAGGGCAGGGAACCGGTCCCAGGAGGGATCCGGTAAAACTAAAGGGCGGTTGGCCTCCCTCCGGAGGGACCGCCCTTATCTTCTCCTCTTACCTGGGTGGAACGGTGTTTAACCAGGGATTCGGCCTGGCGCTGGATTCTGTCCGGCGCGACTAGGTGGCGGGTTTGACCTTAATCAACCAACATTCCCGCCAAGAATCCGGTTCGGGCAGCTGCGGCTTCGGACCGCTTCATGGCCCCGGTGATTGAGTAACGCTGCGCCCCGTCTTCCCTGAGGGAAGGGGGGGACGTCTCTCCTTCCAAGTGCTTCGTCCCCGACCCGCATAGGTCGCACCGCCCGTCCACGATACGGTCGAAATCGCCTCACGATCGAGAGTCTCAGATGCTAAAGCTTGAGACCCTGCCGGCATACCTGTCAACCATGGTGTCGAAAACTGTTTCGCTACTCGGGGCGCCCTATAGGAATTAGCATAAGAGTGTATTAAAATAGAGGAAGAGGTCTATAAGTCGTTTCAATGCTCTGATTGTTTATCGGACCAAGAGAACACTAAATGTGGGCGTCAGGCTTTCTGACTGATTATCTCAAATAATTTCTGCCGGATATCGGTGACAATGCATTTAATAAAGTTGCCTTTTGATTTAAGAGAGAGTTCCTCAGCAATGTGGGCGGCGAAATGACCTGGGGGAAGCGTCTCATAATCGCGTTGGGTTTGATACTACTTACCGACGTTGCCCACGCCGTTCGCATCGAAAAATTTACCGATAGCCAGGGCACCCTGCACATTACCAACGTCGGACCCAAGAAGCCGGATAATCCGGTAGATCAGCCCAGCCCTGGAACATCTCATCTCCCCAGTCGCTTGCGCGGCATTACCACGCCCCCTCCGCCCTCCAAGGAACTTGTCCCCAAGGCTGCAGTTCCAGAGCCCGAACCTCAGCCAGAACCCGAGGCCGAAACTCTGCAAGAACCCGAGCCCGGGATGATTCCGACCGAACCGGTTCCGGTTGACCCCCAATCCGGTACTGGGGTCACCCATACAGAAGGTGCAGGAAGGGTGACCCAGGTGGATATACGGATCCGGGAAGAAGAAGGGCCCGGGGCGGACAGCAGACGATCTCTTTAATCAGGTTACCGGTACGGCGGAACGAGATGCGGCCCGGGGAGATGGCTCGCCAGGTGCCCCACACCGCAGGGCTCACCCGCGGCTGCGATAAAAATCACCCTACTTCGAACTTCGTGGTTTTTTTGCAGCAGGGCGAGGTTGCTCCCCATGTGGCCCGAAGAAACATCGGCTCGGCCCCGGCCGAAGAAACCACTCGCCATCGCGCCGGCCTGGCGCTTCCCAGGTCCTTGGGATGCTGGCGATAGACAACTCTAGGTCAAAAGTCCGAATGGTCACGTGCCACCTAATTTTATGCAGGTCGATCCCGATAAATAAATCCTCTCCGCTTGTAACCTGATGCTTGGAGCGTCTCATTCACACCCTCCTTCTTGATTGATGAGACTGGCCTGGAATTCCAGAATACCACCAACCTATAGGGCAGGCAGCACCACCTTCGTACAGCGGAAATCTTGACTTTGCTCATAGGAGCTGGTGCATATCGGCTTATAACCAAAATAAAGATTTTGCCCGCGTACCAGGGGCGGGGCAGTGAACCTATCTTGCCTGCGAGTGGCTGAAATCCTGTGTTATGACCTTGACAGTTATCACCCTGATATACATCTATAAGAAGTGGACAAAGTTTGCGCCTGCAACAACCTGATATCCGTACAGAGGAACACGGTTTCACCTGGAGGGAGTATATGAACCAACGGCTTGGGGTAGCTATTTTTTTCATTTTAGTCTTTATCCTGGCGCCCATCGGGCACAGCGCCTCGGGTGCTTCCATCAAGGATACGGAATCTGCATCCCATGGGGACGAAGCCGCCTCCTATCAAATAGTCAATACCTATCAGTATCCAGGCTACCGCCTGGTGCAATTCAACCTGGGGGTGTTGTCCCATTATTCCTATATGCTCATCAGCGGCGGCCAGGCGCTGGTGGTGGATCCGGGCCGGGATGTTTCCGCCTATCTTGATTTGGCGAAAAAGGAAAACCTGAAAATCAAGGGAGTTTTTCTGACCCACAATCACGCCGATTTCGTGGCCGGTCATGTAGAGTTGGCCAAGGCTACCGGCTGTCCTATATACGCCAGCGCCAAGAGCGGCGACCAGTTCCCCCACCAATCTCTCAAAGAAGGCTCCAAAATCGAGGTCGGGGATGCCCTGGTAAAAATACTGGAGACCCCGGGCCACACCCCTGACGGCCTCTGCGGCGTCGTGGCCCCGAAAAAGCACCTGGATAAGCCCAATCTCATCCTCACCGGAGATGTACTGTTTATCGGCAGCGTCGGCCGTCCCGATCTCATGGGAGGCACGGCCTCTGCCGCCTCCCTGGCTTCGCAAAGTTATGACACCTGGACCCAGAAGCTGAGCAAGCTCCCGGATAATCTCAGCATCTTCCCGGCCCACGGCGCCGGCTCCCTCTGCGGCGCCCATTTGAGCGATGAGCCCACTTCCACTCTGGGAGCCCAGAAGCTCGCCAACCCGTATGTGAAACACAAAACCCGGGGGGAATACATCGCCGCGGTCCTGGAGGGGCTGCCGGACGCCCCCCAATATTTCAAGCACAACGCCGCCCTGAACCAGAAGGGTCCGGAGCTGGTGAACTGGCAGGCAGCGCCGGTTGAGAGAAAGCCCGACCAGGCCCTGACCAACCCGAGCCAGTTTTATGTGGTGGACCTTCGGAACGCCAAGGAATACGCCGCAGCCCACATCCCGAATTCGGTCAATATCGCGGTGCGGGGCCGGCTGGAGACCTGGGTGGGGATTATGGTCCCCTGGGGGAGCAACCTGGTGCTCTGCGGCGACCCCAAGGACCTCAAAGAGGCGGTCTACCGGTTGCACCGGGTGGGCTACCGGGCCGAAACCATCACCCCGGAGGCCTGGAAAAAGGCCGGATTGCCCCTGGCCAAAAACGACCTGATCAGCCCCCGGGAGCTTTATGCCCAGATGCAGACCCCGGATAGCCCGGTGGTGGTGGATGTGCGTCTGCCCACCGAGTGGATGGGCCTGCGCATCGGCACCGTGGTCAACCTGCCCCTCAACCACCTGGCCGAACTGGCCACGGGCAAGCTGGACCCCAAACAGCGGGTGGTGACGGTGTGCAATTCCGCCTTCCGTTCCAGCCTGGCGGCGGGGATTCTGGAGCGTCTGAACTTTACAAAGGTGGCCAGCCTGGACGGCGGCAGCGAAGCCTGGATTGCCGCGGGGCTTCCCACCTTCGGGCCCGAGGCCCGGCCGGCGGCGGCAGCCGCGCCGGCGGCCAGCCCGGCGCCGGCCCCGGCCCCGGTTCCCAAGCGGGACCTCAAACTGCCGGAGCGCCTCTCGCCCGCAGCCCTCAAGCGCCTGATGCTCGACTTACCCAACACC
>Ga0351916_1097_pt1 | contig 28405 bp, 20 predicted proteins | sample TotcelHT113001N3_FD_206868 | JGI IMG/M metagenome (GOLD analysis project Ga0351916, IMG submission 206868) | Enriched cells from coal bed in the Powder River Basin, Montana, United States - Total cells T11 rep1 HSBNCT.T11.300.1.N3 ... | reverse complement strand
GAGCCAGAAGCCTGACCTTGCCCTCATGACAGAATTTTGCCAGATTGATGGCGTTAATAAACAGGCATACAAATCATATGATTATTTTGCAGAGAACGTGCCGGACGGGCCGACAGCGCGGATTCTATCTGATCGTGCAAAAGCGCATAACATGTATGTCATCGCCGGTTTGGTAGAACGAAGGGGTCATTATTTATTTAACACAGCTGTAATTTTTGATCGACAAGGCAACTTCATCGGTCAGTATGACAAAACGCACCTGACATTTAACGAAATGGCAGACGGTCTGTCCTGCGGTCAAACCTACCCGCTTTTTGATCTAGATTTCGGTCGCGTCGGCATCCATATCTGTTATGATGAATGGTTCCCCGAGGTTTCAAAATTTTACGCCCTAAAAGGCGCGGAGGTACTATTCTTGCTTGTTGCCGGCGGGAAACCGATTACATGGCGCACCCGGGCTCTCGATAACGGGATCTACTTCGTTTCGGCATCGATGAACCCGCCGAGTATGATCATTGATTCCTCCGGCGCGATTCTTGCCGAGACCGAAGGGGGCATTGCCTGCGCTGATCTGAACCTGGATTACAGAAAGGTGAACTGGTATGGTGATCCCACGCTTGCCCATGGCATGCCGTGCCTTGTGCCGCAAATGAGGAATACGCTGGATGATAGACTGTTCAAAGAACTCGCGGATTTATATATCAGGTAATCCATGAGAGATTCAAGCGTATCCTGTCTGTCAATGATTCGGAAGAGCAGGGAGGAAGGTGCCAAATGAAAACGAGAGTCTTGTTCATTGATGATCATCATATTTCTGTCGCACAGAACATGAAAAGGATCATGCATGCCGCTGAAAAGTATCAACACAATCCAGTCATCAGACCCGACCGGCCGTGGGAGGGCTACAAAGTATTTGCCAAAAACAGCGTGATATTCGATCAAGAGAGCAAGCAGTACAGGCTGTGGTATAACCTGCACAACTCTTGCTATGCTGTCTCAGAAGATGGTATACACTGGGAAAAGCCTGATCTCGGTCTGGTTGATTATCAAGGTTCTGGAAAAAACAACTTGCTGGGCAAAGATATCTTTCAGATTGTCTATGGCCGTGATCTTCAAGGACCAGAATCCGCAGCACACACATACAAGACGATCAGCTGGAACCAAGAACGGGGCAATTACATGCTGCAATCAACAGATGGAATCATCTGGGAAGAAGGAGAAACGGCCGTCATACCCGGTTCCGGAGACACCTTCATAACCGTCAAGTCAACATGTGCCTTGACCGGCCAGGGTAGTTTGCCGGGCTTTCTCCAATCAGATCAAGCGTATTTGGGTTTTGTCAGGTGGTGCTGTCCGGTAGGCCGATTTGACGGATCCAGTAAAATCAAACCGAGCAGACGGGTTCAGGCCTTGGTCACATCAAACGATTTTCTTGATTGGGGTAATCCTGTCAGAATATTGACCCCGGATGAACGTGATGACCAGATTGCGCATGCACGGATTGAAGCATCCTTGTCGGATGGTTCTCTCTCCAGCGATTGTTATGAAGATCGCCGGTGTGAGTTCTATACGATGCTTGCCTTCCCCTACGAGGACATGTACGTCGGTTTGTTGCTGGTTTTTTATGCGTCGTACGAGTACAACCGGATCGGTTTGGCCAATCAAAGCGGACCGGCTGAAATACAGTTGGTCGCGAGCAGGGACCTGATCGACTGGTACAGGCTTGGCGACAGAGAACCCTTTATACCGAAAGGCAAGATCGGGGATTTCGATTGGGGCATGTCGTGGTATTGCTCATTACCGATCGTACAAAATGATAAACTCTTGTTTTATTACACGGGCGTGGTACATAATCACGGGGGCGAGAAGGATGTGCAGGTTTGGCAGGATATGAAAGCGAAGGTCGAATCAGGCGCGCTGCCCGGACTCTGCTCGATAGGATTGGCAACGCTGCGCAGGGATGGGTTTGTCTCCCTAGATGCTGGTGATGAACCCGGAACTGTGCTGACCAAGCCGATATCATGGCCAGAAAACGGGGTGCTGCACATCAATGCGGATGCTTCGGGCGGTGAGGTTGAGGTATGTTTGTGCCAGCCTGACGGGACACCTTATGAGGGGTTCGAGCATTCAATGCCGATCACAGATGACAACACGGATTGTGTCGTCGTTTGGCCCCAGTCAGAAAGCCGGGCTTTTTCAGAACACACACATGGAACTGCAGCGGAAGCGCCGGTTGCCAGAGGCATTGGCAATACGATCAGACCGGAAGCGCCTGTTAGGTTGAAAATAGCTGCCAAGAACGCCAGCATCTTTTCATTCTGGATCACCTGAAGGAGAAAGGATTCGTAATCACATGAAGCAACAAGATAAATACGAATGGTTCATCAACGCATCATACGGCATGTTTATTCACTGGGGCATCTACTCAGTCCTTGGCCGAGGAGAGCAAGTTCTTTTCAGAGAGCACCTCAAACCTTCCGAATATAGACAGCTGGCGCATGTTTTTAATCCAGCTGGCTATGATCCTCAGGCATGGGCCTCGTATGCAAAAAAAGCCGGCATGAAATACATGGTGCTGACTGCGAAACATCACGATGGGTTTTGTCTGTTTGACAGTTCATATACTGAATATACGGCGTACAAAACGGCAGCGAAACGGGATCTTGTCAGATCTTATACTGATGCATGCAGAGCAGCGGGACTGCGGGTTGGGTTATACTTTACCTTGGCTGATTGGAATGTTCCTGCTTACTTTGACGGTCCTGCTAAGGATCCGCAGGGGTTTGATCGGTTCATCCGTTATGTCCACGCACAGGTCGAAGAACTCTGTCGTCACTATGGCAAAATCGACCTGCTCTGGTTTGATGCTGATTGGCCGTACAGTGCCGAGGAATGGCGATCCGTTGAATTGGTCGACAAAATCAAGAAGCTGCAACCTGATATTTTAATTAACAACAGGCTCCCCAAACCTCCGGAAGGCGGCGATTGGGGGTATCAAACCCCTGAACAGAAAATAGAGGCTGCAAAAGGACTGTGGGAATCGTGCCAAACCTATGGCAATTACTGGTGGGGTTATCATATCGGTGATAACATGTGGAAAACCCCACAAAAGATAGTCGCGGACCTTTGCAAGATCGCCGAAGGCGGGGGCAATTTACTCTTTAATGTTGGCCCGAAACCTGACGGTACGTTGCCGCAACCGTATGTTGATTGTATTCTGGAAACAGGTAAGTGGCTTGAAGAAAACGGTGAAGCCATCTACGGAGCACAGCCGGGTATCTGTGAGGTCAGTTCGATTGGTCATATGACCATCAAGGGCAACAAAGTGTACTTGTTGGTCTTGTACTGGCCTGGCACAGAGGTGCACATGTCAGGATTGGCGAATAAAGTACTCCAGGCAAGGCTATTAAGAGATAAGAGTAAATTGACATTTAACCAGGAAGGCGAGCATATCTATATCAAAGATCTGCCTGCCATGCCGCCGGACCCGTATTGTACCGTCATTGAGCTGGAGACAGAAGGATTGCCTGAAGCATACCCCTGGGTATCACAGAGACTCTGGTCGGGTCACAACATCTCCGCATACGCTGATTGGTCACGGCAGTAGACGATCATTCTATGAGAACACTTGCCGGCAACAACGGTCAGGAGAGGGAAATACCATGAATAAGAAACCCAACATATTGTTTGTTTTTTCTGATCAACAGCGCTGGGATACGGTCAGCTGCTATCATCAGCCGCTGGGGGCTGCCTTTAATCTGACGCCAAATCTCGATCGATTAGCTGCCGAGGGGACCTGTTTCCTTAATGCGATGACTTGTCAGCCAGTGTGCGGGCCTGCCCGCGCCTGTCTGCAAACAGGTAAATATCCAACCCGAGTTGGCTGTCATGTCAACGATATGATGCTGCCCCTGACGGAAACGGGAATCGCTCATTATTTCAATGCTGCCGGATATGAAACGGCGTATGTCGGCAAATGGCACCTGGCGTCGCATCATGCCATACGTCAAGGTTATTCGGACAGACTAGACTTGCAGACCAAGGCCATTCCGCCCGAATATCGCGGCGGATACAAAAATTACTGGGTTGCTGCGGATGTGTTTGAATTCACATCACATGGTTATGGCGGGTTCATGTTTGACGGTGCGATGAACAAGAGGACCTTCTCAGGTTACCGGGGTGATGCGACGACAGATTTTGCCCTGGAATATTTATCCAGATCAAAAGACAAACCGTTTTTTCTGTTCATCTCATATATTGAACCTCATCACCAAAATGACCGCAATTGCTTTGAAGGTCCAAAAGGATCGAAAGAGCGATTTCAAGCCTATACGGTGCCGGGTGATCTGCAAGGGGCTGCCGGAGACTGGCAAGAACACCTGCCGGATTATTTGGGTTGCTGCCGAAACCTCGATGATAACGTCGGCCGTCTGATTCTGGCCTTGAAAGAGACGGGGCAGTACGACAATACCATCATTTTTTATACATCGGATCACGGCTGCCATTTCAGGACAAGAAACGCAGAGTATAAACGTTCCTGCCATGATGCCAGTCTGCATGTGCCGTTGATCGCAAAGGGCGGTTGCTTTGATGGCGGCCATACCGTCAAGGAACTGACTAGCCTGATCGATCTGGCGCCTACTCTGCTGGCCAGCGCCAATATCGCCCAACCAGATTATATGTCCGGGATTCCCTTGCAGCAGCTCGTCGAAAAGCCGGGTGCGCCCATCCGCCAGGACGTTTTTGTACAGATCAGTGAAAGCTGCGTTGGGCGTGCCTTGCGGACACCCGAATGGACCTACGCTGTCGAGGCGCCAACCGGCACAGACCCGACCCTGCCGGATTTTGACAGGTACGAAGAGCGGTATTTGTACGACCTTGCTCATGATCCCTTTCAGAAAGAGAACGTGATAAAGTCAACTTTGCATAGCGATGTCAGATCAATGTTGCGCATGCGGCTGCTTGACCTTATTTCCACACATGAAGGCAAACAGCCGCAGATTATCGATAGGTATTGATTGCCTCAAACAGCGCGTCGAGGTTTTGCGGCGGAACATCTGATTGAATGTTGTGCACCGTGTTGATCACATAACCGCCGCCCGGTGCGAGCGTCTCAATATTGCGCTTCACTTCATCCTTGATCTGATCAGGACTGCCATAGGGCAGCGTTTTTTGTGTGTCGATCACGCCGCCCCAAAAAACGATATCTTTACCGTAATTTTGCTTGAGTTCCCGTACATTCATGCCAGATGCTGAGAACTGAACGGGATTGATGATGTCGACACCGATTTCGATGAGATCATCCATCAATGGGGCTATGGCGCCGCAGGAGTGAAAGAACACTTTGATGTGCGGCGCGCTTTTTTTAATTGCTGCAAAAAGGCGTTTATGACACGGTTTGACCAATGTGCGATAGATCTCCGGAGATAAAAGCAAGCTTTCTTGCGTGCCCAGATCGTCTACTTCAACAGCGACATCAATCGCGTGACCGATCATGGCCAGGGCTCTTGTCCAGTAGGCGATCTTGATGTCGACGATTTTGTTGATGAGGATCAGCGCGGTATGCGAATCCGCGATCAGGTCGACAAAGAAGTTTTCAAATCCTCTTAATCGCAATGCCATTTCCAGGGCTCCGGAGGTCATGCCATGCAGGGTGATGCCATACCTTTCTGTCGTGTTAATTTGATCCAGCTGCTGCTGTAGTGAGGCATAGCGCCGTTGGTTGCCGGGATCAGGCCAGGGGAAGGTATTGAGCACATTCTGATCGAGATCCTCAGCGACCATCGGCGATTCATTGAGATCGAAATAGAGGCCATGTTGCTTGGGTTTGCGCCACATGATGCCCCATTCATCAGTCAGATAATCGCTGTCTCCCTTGGCGATGATTGATGCTTGCCAGCTGTCAGGCGGAGCCGGAAAAATGCCCCTGACATCAACATCGAGCGCACGCAGAAACGCTTCAGAGGGCTTGGCCAGTTGTTGCATGATATCCAGGATAGACGGTTCGGGATCCAGATAAGCCGCATCTTTATACTGCAGGTAATGCTTGTATGCGATGGCGCTGATCCCGGTCATTTTCGTGCTGCCAAGATCGAAGGGGATGCGGTCGCTCTCCCGATGGTTTATTGCTGCCTGCAGGCGCGCATGAGAAGTGTATGTCATGTTCATCAATCCTCTTTTCGGGCAACTGCTTTTATCCAGATGCAAGATGCCTCAGAGCCAGCCGCTGAGGCGCGCCAGGTGACGGACGAAGTCGAGGAAGTTGGGCCAGGAGATATCCGGCGGTACTCCATGGTCGCAACCGGGTATGTAGCCGCCATCGGCAAACAGCGCGGGTACGATGGCCAGGATGTGTTGCTCCAACGCCTGTCCGCCCTGGGCGATCAGGCGTTTATCAATGCCCTGAACATAAGCCATCTGTTTGCCGTAGAGGCGGCGATACGCCAGGATGTCGCAGTGGGCTGCGACTTCGATCGGACTGCAGCAGTTGATGCCGGCCTCGATCCAGATTGGGATCAACTCGTCGATGCAGCCGTCGCTGTCCAGTTCAACGACAGAACAGCCGCCGGATTTAAGCGCCGGCAGCCATTTCTGGTATTGCGGCAGGATGAACTGACGGGTCATGGCCGGCGAGATCATGCTATGGGCTTTATAAGCCATGTCTTCCGAAATGAGGACCCGATCGGGGCATGCTTGGGCGATCATCTGCCGGATCAAGTCCAGGATATAATCACCCCAAAACTCAGCCATCTCCTGGACAAAATCCGGCTCTTCTGCCATCAGGATGCACAGATTTTCCAGACCGCACCATTCGCGCAGCTGCCAGAAGACACCGTTGAATGATTCCGTGAGCAAGCGATCTTGATCGCGGGCGATTCTGGCCTGTACAGCCAGATCCGCCGGTATTCTCAACGGATTGTGCGCATCATACCGTTGTTTCATCTCCAGCCAGTCGGCTCTGGATTCAATCGGAAAACGGTGCCAGCGGCGTGTCACAAAATCCTTGGCGCTGCGCAGGTATGATTCATCATAGCGGTCGGAGATCTCCGTCACGGCGCCCATCCAGTCGCGGATAATATAATGGCCGTCCTTGTGGGCCAGGATCTGCGGCTCATACTCCGGGATCATCTTGCTGATACAACCCAAACCAGACCAGCGCAGACACGCCTCATGACTGATGCCCAGTTCGTCCAGTGCTGTGAGCAGATAATCTGCGTCGACCGGCAGACCCTGCTGGTGCCAAGCGGTCAGCGTGGACTCGCGCGGCCCGCCCGGGTTCAGCGGGATTCGGTCCGGATTCTGGAATAGCATCGTCTGAAGGTAACGGTCTCTGTTGCTCATGTTTTTCTCCTTAGCGCGCAGTATGTGGGCTGTTCAGCTGTATTTTTTTGCTTCGTCGTACATGGCGACGATATTGCAGGCAGGCACTTCCGGCAGTAGATAATCATGTGAAGGCGCAACGATGTAGCGCCCATCATGGCCGAGGATGTCGATCATGCGCCGCGTTTCTGCCCGTACTTGCTGCTCGGTGCCTTTGAGCAGCACTCCATTTACGTCAATGCCACCGAAAAAAACGATATCCCGGCCATACTGGCGTTTCAGGGCGGCTGGATCCATGTGCTCAGCGCTGACTTGGATGGGATTAATCGCATCCATGCCGATTTCAATCAGATCCGGTATAATGGCGTGAATATCACCGCACGAATGCAACCCAGCCACGGCGCCGTGTTTGTGCGCGAGATCGACCAGCTGGATCAGACCTGGTTTAAAGAACTGGCGCCAGAGCTCAGGTGATAGAAGCAGGGCGCGTTGTGTGCCAAAGTCATTACCGATGAACATGAAGTCGATCAGACCGGGATTTTCTGTAAAAGCGCGTTGTGTCTGATTCAGATAGAACGCGAAAACTCGGTTAATAACGGTCATGGCCAGATCAGGATGATCGTACATAGCCAACATAAATTGCTCAATCCCGAGCAGTTCAATGGCATCATGAAAAAATGGCGCCCATGCGCCGCCGATGACACAATACCCATCGGTCCAGCGCTGTACGGATGAAGCCACCTTGCATTCCCAGAGGCCGGGATCAGGAAAGGCATATTGAAGATCCAGCTCCGCAAGACTGGTTATGCTCTGAAGCGGATGACTGACAGCCTGGCCGTAGTAACTGCCGGCGCGCCGGATACCCCAGATGGTGTCCGTTGAGCCATCCGGAAAAGTCTTGAGCGGCGGCCCGATATACCTGGGCCGCACTGTCTTGAAATCAATCCCCAGAATTTTATAGAGCGCATCTGTTTCATCCTTGGCGCCCAGATAAGTGACGAGGTTTTGTGTCGTTTGTGGATCGCCGCCGTACCACATGGGCAGGCGATCCAGGCGCCTGGCTTTAAAGGGAGCCAGTCCTCTCTCTTTGCTGGTGATCATGATGCCCTCTCCACAGACCTCTGCCAGCCAGCTTGACCGATTGCCAGCATATCCTGACAACTCACGTCAGTCGACCCCAGCATGCCAGCGCATCGGCTATAGCCAAGATGTTTTCGGCAAACTTCCAGGCCGGTATGTCTTCGGTAACACCCATGATAAAACGGCTAAAGTCAGTAACTTGGACCAGGATATCCGTTGTGGCTTGTTTAATCTCATCCCGGGTGCCCAGTTGCAGCGCGCTAGGCCAATTGATGGAGAGAACTTTGTCAGGGAAGGTTTGCATGGCTTGGCGAACCGACGGGCTCATCGAAGGGTCATAGGCTTCGACATAGTCCATTTTACTTTGTGCGATCAGATCCATGATCGGTGCGTTGGCACCGTCCAGATGGACGCCCATGAGTTTGCCGGATCGATGCAAGAGATCATAGGCTTCTGCATAGCGGGCCATATAGTGCTGGATGTAGGCATCGCGGCCGATGATCTGCGGCGTCACATTGCCCCCGTAATTTGCCATACCGAGCGGGGAAGCGGCAACGATCCGGGCTTTTTCCAGAGACCGCTCGGACATGATGGCCAGCAAAGCTTCGATCTCATCACGGTTGTCCATCCATTCATAGCTGAAGGTCTCAACCCCCATGATATCGGAGATCAGTTCCTGCATCGGCTCGGAACCAATCGTATCCCTGACGATCACATCACGGTTTTCCTGATCCAGTCGGACAGAGTCGGCGATGCTTTGATCATTCTCCTGAACAACCATATCCTGATAGAGAAAGCGCAGCTTGCTGTAATCATCGGCATCCTTGAACAACCGTTCCTTTTTCCAGGTCGTGTCAATGTCGATTCCTTCGGCTTTCTCAACGGCGCAACTCAGACAGCCGAGCGGCGTCTCCAGAATCGTCCGCTGGTACACATGACCATTGGGCAAGCGATCTGTTTCTTGCCTGGCTTTGACATTTGGGGTAACGGTTCGCCAGGACACGACCCGCCTCAGGAGGCAGATGTTGCTTGATCTCACCTGGTCTTCAAATGGCTTGCCAACGACCTTGCTTTCATAAACCGTAAACGGCACGCGATCGGGTCGTTCGCTCCGGTAAACAGCCTTTGCCCGCTGGGCAGGGGTCATATCTCGGTTCATGTGTGCTTGCTCCTTAATACTTGAGAATCAAGCATCTGCTTGATCTCGTCTTCGATATCCAGATCAACGATCAGTCCGTCAACAATGCCATCTGGCTCTGCGCCTCTGTGTATTTGATCGCAGGCACGACTGACTGCCGCCAATTCGTCTTCGAAAACCGGCAGGATATCACGCCAATGGTAAGGCTTGCCGGCCTGTCTCATCGTGTCTACATCGATGTCGACAGGGATAACCGGATTAACATCGGAGATGCCCGCATATCGATTGTCTGCATAGGCAGATAAATGGTGATAGAGGGTCACAGACTGCGCGAGTGCATCAGCCATGGCTGTAATATTCTGGGGATCCCGGCTTGTCATCAAACGAAAAAGCGATCTGACGGCGGTAATCTTGTGCTCAAGATGACGAATAAACAGGCGCATCATCTTGATGTCACTGAGTAAGAAACTGGCCTCGCAGTCAGGCTGATCATCTGTAATGCCGGTTGATTCCAGACCGCACATAGCTGCGGTCACTTCTGTTAAAGACTGGCGCAGGTTTGTTTCGATCGCAGCCGCCTGGCCCCAGTGCCAATCGGGCAGAGATAGCTGAGCATGAAGCGGGATCAGATCGTTGCCGACTTCAGTAAAAACGACTTTGCGACCATGCATGGATCTGGCAGCCAGGAGGTCCTTGATCCGATAGCCGGCGCTCAACACAGAATGATTGTCGTAGTGAATCCATAAATGCTGCTGCAACCGGGTTAACGACCTGGCGGTCAGATTGAGCGCGTTCAGACAGGCTGACACATAGCGATCACCGTAATACGCCCGATACCGCCTGGTCCAGTAACGATCTTCTTCATCCTGATCTCTGACAGGATCAAAACTGTAGCGGCCAAACGCTTCATGATAGAGCCTGTCCCGATAGATCTCTTTGCCGGTATAGAGCGTATCTCCGGTATCCGGTGTGCGCCAGGGCCAGTGTGGATAGACATGGATGCCCTTGATGCCTATTGCCTGATACATCAGGCACATGCGATTGATGAAATGTGTCGGAGCCCAGCGGAATGGACCCACTTCGGATATCATGTGCATATTGATCAGACAGGGTACGCCCAGATTAACCCAGGCCGTTGTCCGACCGTCCGGCACTTCGGACGCGATGTGCTCGGCGTTGTGCTTGATCATGACAAAGAGGTTATCGTATTGGCCAAGCAGATGCTTTCTGACCCCTGAAGTGGTGAGTGAAGCCCACTGGCGCACCACCATAACCGGTTTGTGCGGCGATGCGGTCAGCGCTGGGATCAGAACATCAGCAGCAAATAGCTCGGCATCGCCGCCGGGGATTCCTTCACCCAGGCAGGGCATGACGCCGATGGCGTCATACCGTTTGGCAAAAGCAGACAGACAGGCAGAGATGTATGCATATACTTCAGGCCGTTGTTGTTCCGTGAATTGGTTAATGGATGGCATACCGATTGCATCTGCAAAAGACTTTGGCACATAGATGCAGTAGAAGTGGAAAACCATGGTCATATTCCGCCGGGTGAGTTGTTGTGTCAGCCACTCCAGCAGCTGCTGATTGCGTCTGAGCTGGTCCTCTGAGACTGGCGCGCAGTGTTCATAACCGGGAACAGATACAAAATAAGGGAAGGGAAAATAATTCCAGATCGTTACGGCATTATAGCGGCAGGATACAAGAAAATCCAGGTATGCCAGCCACCACTGCTTGTCATAGAACCAGGCGAACTCCTGTTCGCAAATATCCAGATCATATGCCCCGGATTTCATGAGTAACAAACAAGCCGAGCGAAAAGTCAGCTTTGGCGACCGCTCAAGATCGATGATGCGTTGGGGCAAATCCTGGTAGACGTCACACATGTCGCAAAATTCCAAAACCGCAAATATCAGGCCTTGTTGTGATCCGACCAGAATTCGGCCTGTGTGTAGCAGTTCGGTATGACCGGCGTACAAGGGCGCAAGCGCTGGTGTCCGATCCAAGGTTAAGGTGTGATACTTGTGAACGAGTATTTGCGGATCGATATTCGGAAACCATTGCAGCGCATAGGCTTCACCGGTCAGGTTTGCTTGGCAGGTTATATCCAGCCTGGGTTTGCGCTTATCTGCGAGATCGACGCGGACCAGCTCAATCCCTAAGGTTTTGAGACGACTGCTCATCAATTCGATGGCATATTCATGGTCAATCCTGTCTTCAATTGTGAAATAGAGTATCATCGATGCATTGACTCCATTTTCCGCGTAGTTTACAGTTGCAGACATTGATCCAGATCGACCACGGTCGCGCTTTCCATCGATCGTTCGGCAGCCAGGGCGATGGCCGTGCTCATGAGCCCATCCCGCGCGTCATTGACTTTTTCGCCGGCATGAATCGCCTGTAAAAGAGCCCGATACAGGCTTTCGTCGCCGCCGCCGTGACCGTCCGATGCTTGTTTCAAGTCGTACGTATGCACACCGCCGGCATGTAAAAAACGCACGTGAATCAATCCGCTGGCAAAATCGCCGGTCAGCGTCGCTTCAGAACCAAATATAACGGTTGTGCGAGTTGCTTCAGCACTGAGCATGGTGACGCAGAAGCTGACGTGAATGCCATTTTTGTATTGAATCAACACGGTTTCATGATCGACGATATCCTTGTCGGCATTGAAGGGACAAATCGCTTCTTCAGGGCTGTTTGCGGGGATCGTGTTCTTGTCCAGATAGTAGGGGCAGGATTCAGCCAAACGGCACGATTCACACCGGTCGGAAGCTCCTTCAATCGGATTGAAAAACGCTCGGCCCCCGAAAGCGCTGACTAACTGGGGATCACTGCCGGATAAACGATTCAGCATGTCGAGATCATGGCTGCACTTGGCATTGAGAAAACCGCCGTTATTGTTTTTAAACCGGTGCCAGCGCCGCATGAAGCTGGCGCCATGCCGGGATGATAAGGTTTCTTTGGCCTCGATACAGATGATTTTACCCAGCAGTCCCGACCGGACGATTTCCAGCATTTTTTCATAAAAGCTTGTGTAACGAAGGCAAAAGCCTAATTTCACGATCCGATCCGCGTGCCGGCTTTCGTCATAGATCGCCTGGCAGTCAGCCAGTGTCGTCGCCAGGGGTTTTTCCAATAAAATATGCTTGCCGGCGCGTAAACAATCAACGGCGATCTCTTTATGGGTCAGATCGTTTGTCGTGATGAAGACTAACTCAATGGCGGGGTCTTCTAGAATCTTGCGGTAATCGGTCACGCGTGCAGGCAGCTGTGCCGCAGGTGCATCCGGCATGAATTGATTGATATACCCGTCCATTTTTGCCGGGATCAGATCACAAATGGCTGCCAGATCCAGTTTTTTAAACGGATCTTGTCTGATCAGCTGGACATACGCGGATGCTCTGGCACCCATGCCAATGATCGCTGCTTTCATCGCATACACCTCAACAATTCTGCTTATGGAACCAGATCATGACATGAGCCATTTTTTCAAGAAAGGCACGGACAGTTCGCCGTGCCAGCGATGCTCGCCCGGGAACACATCATGAACCAGATTGTCCGCGGCGGAGAAAACATCGTACGCTTTTTTCATCACCCGGACTTGTGAATAGACATTCTCCAGTTTGAGCGGCGAATTGAGCGGATCCTGATCACCGGTTTCAATCATGACCGGCCGCGGCGCGATCAGGGCGCCTATATCGCCCATATCGACTTTTTCCCATAGATGAGGCACATAGTTGCAGGAGCAGTTGCCGCTCATGACCAGGAGCGATTGCAGATAGCCATAGAAGTAACCGCTGATCACCGCACACTTGATCCGGTCATCCAGGGCCGCCAGCCATAGGGTCTGTAAGCCGCCGCCGGACAGGCCGGCACAGCCAATCCGGTCTGGATTGACCTCCGGCCGACTCTGCATGTAGTCAACCAGGCGCATCAGGTCCCAGGTCCACATCCCGGTCACACTCTGACCGAGCGGGAGCGCCATGTGGTTGAGTTGCTCGCATGAAGAACGCATCACCTGTGCCGGCGCGTCACCTTGTGAGCAGGTTTCTCGCCGTTCGCCAAAACCGCGTGCATCCGGGCAGAACACGACAAAGCCCTGCCGGACAAGCGCCACCCCGTAGTCATAGTTGTGTTGGGCGATGGTTTGCCGGAGCTCGTCTGACGCGGCGATGCCGGCAACAGCCAATTTGCCGCCGCTGACATGTCCGTGAGGCGCGATGACGGCTGCCTGCCTGGTTCCTGGCTTCAGCGAAGCGGGAATCAGGACATAAAGCGGCATGAGGACGCCAGGTTCAGTTTCAAGGATGACCTTTTGCCGGGCGTAGCCCTCCAGGGCAACCGTTTCGATGATTTGCGGCCGGAGCGGGCATGCAGTCATGGTCTCCATCCCGGTCAGATGCAGCAGTTCCGTGCGCAGCGCCTGCTGCCAATTCTGGCAGTCCGCCACGGAGGAGCCTTGGAAGCGCAGCGTGGCAGATATTTTTTTGTACCGGTCGATCAGGTAAGGCATGGTTTCATAATAATTTTGCATGTTACAACCTCGCTTCAAATTAATTTTTAGCGTCGCGGACATGGAATGTCAGTATCACGCTATTGGCGATCCACTGACGTAACTCGGGTAAATCGAAATGCTTGAGTATACCGGGAAGGATGATGCTCTTTATATCATACGCATCATAATAGCGTGCGCTGACCAAATCGTGATAGCTGGTGAAGCGTGTCTGATCAACCACCTGCCTGATTCTTGGATCGATCAGTGCGGCAAGAAGGCCGCAGAGACCCTGCCGACCCTGACAGTAAATTTTCAGATCGGATCCATCGAGCGTATCGATCTGACCGATCAGGTCAACCAGTCGCGTGACATCGTAGGTGCGCAATGCCGGCAGGCTGTCGCCGATCCAGACCAGATTGTCCGCCAACGTGTGCATGGTGGAAAAATAGGCGTCTGGCGCCGGATTGGGGGCTGTATGGACAGGCGTCACCTTGCCGATGCCGGTCAGATCAGCAACCAGCACGGCTCTGCCTTGACCACATTCCTCTTTGAGAAACGCATAATGTCGGTCCAGCGCGTCTGTGCCCTGATCCCAGATGGCCAGAGTGACCGGAAGCCGTTGGCGGGCGGTGTACAGCGGCGTGAACAGGTAGCCGTGATTGATGACTTTGCTTTGGGCATACCAGAACAGCGGCGCAAAAAGCAGATTCTCAAACGGCGCGGCGTTGCCGGCATAAAAACGCGGATTCAAATCGCAGGGCCTCCGATCAAGAAAAACCTGCTCTTTCAGCCACGCTGTTGCCTCTCGTTGTTGATCGCTGCCGCGACTGGCCAGAAGAGCCGCCTCACGCACATTTTCTTCAGTAACGCCCCTGGCGTCAGGATAGTCCGCACGGACCTGGCCGCTTTTTGTCACCAAGAGCCTGCCTGACTCGATGGGCTCAACTTGCCGGATCCGCTCAAGCTCCTGATCGGTCAGTTCATCCCCGGCCAGATGCTTGCGGAAAAACCGGGCGGCTTGCAAAGCCATGGCGCGGGTGTAGCGGTGGACCGTTGTATCTTCGAAGAGTTCCAGACAATCTGGTTTGCCAAACAGCTCATACATGCGGCGACCGCGGCTGACCGTCAGGCGGGTGGCTTCGATCGGAAAGAAATCGTACTTGACCGCGAGAACCAGAACCGGTTTGGGTGCCATGCAGATGAGGAAGTCTTCGTGATCCAGCCCTTTGGCGGTGCTCCCTGGCCAGATTTGTTCGGCATCCTGGCCGCTGCCGGCCTCCATATATAAATCGCGGTTCATGACAAAGGTTGCCGGTGCAGCTGCTGCCAAACGCCGGTCAGCCATCATCATCATGGTCGTCTGCAAACCGCCGCCAGAATTGCCGGTGATGCCGACCCGGCTTGCGTCAACTTCTGGACGAGAGATCAAGTAATCGAGGGCGCGCATGCTGTCGTGCACAAAATACCGGGCAATCGAATGACCGAGCGGCAGACATTGCTGGCCAACATATTCATGCTCTGTGGTGCCCCAGCCTACTGTGGTATCCTGGATGGAGGGCTCGTAGAAACTGAGCCGTTCACCCTGGCCGATCGGGTCATGGGCCAGAACGATCAAGCCTGATTCGACGAGTGTGCGACAGACGACTTGGTATTCATCCGCCTGATGCTTGGCCATCTGGTGATGGCCGCAGACGAACAGAACGGCCGGTCTCTTCTGTCGGATGTGATCCGGCACATAGAGATTGCAGGTCACGTAAGTCCTCGGCCGTGATTCGATGATGATCCGTTCGATGCGATAGCCCGCACACTGGATCGAGCCCGCGATCTGCGGATTGAGCGGGTATTCGCCATCAGGAAGGCCGCCGATGCTGTCGATAAAAACTTGCCTGATCATCTCGGCCCGACTGAGACACGCCTCAGGTGTGCTGATGGCATCGCGGTCCCGCTCAGCCTGGCCGAGCAGCTCTTTCGTCCGGCTGTAGATAAGCTCGTGCATGTGTAATCCGGTGGCGATATACCCGGTTGTTTTCTGAAGCGTTTTGATAGACATATTCTTTTACCTCATCAATAGAATGATCAGTGCCGGCCGAACAAGGATTTTACAGATCAGAAGGGTAAATCGACGTAGGCTCTGTTTGCTTCAATCAATTCATCAGCCAGCGCTCTCACCTCGTGCGGTTTGAGATGTGCGCATTGCGGATCATTGTCCAAGGCGTGCAGGACTGTGTGTTTATTTCCGTTCAGCATCCCTTCGACAAGCCATTTGCTGTTGATGGCTTGCGGCCGCATGATTTCCAGAAGCGGCTCGGGAACCGCATTGACCAGTACGGGTCTGACTCCGAAACCGTCAACCACGCCCATGGTTTCGACGCAGGCTCCGCGGGGCAGGCCCTCGATCTGGCCGATATTGAGCGTATTGACGGCATCCATGATGGTCTTGTTGTTCAGGTAAGCCCAGATCATGTCGGCGCCCGTTTCGCGGCTCTTCTTTGGTCCGTCAGCCGTCCCGATTTGCAAGGCGGCGATTGAGTCAAGCACGCGTTGTTTGCCTTCAGCCGCATTTTCTTGCCTGACTTCAATCGGTGTTCTGACGATGCTGCAGTAATCGAGAACATCCAGCTGATGACCCTGCTTGTCTGGCTTTTTCTGCATGGGCGGACGGCCAGTCAGCGTGAATGATACAAACTCACTGGTATGCCGGTCTGCGGGGTAGGGCAGATACCCATAAGCATCATACAATTCGACAAAAAGGTTATGCGCCGAAAAGATGCCGATTTCATCCGAACTGCCTCTTGGCGCGATGTCCCTGATTGATCCTGCGCCGATCTTGTGTCGCAGCAGGGGATAGCCGCCCTGATTGCCGATCTTGAAATCGGTCACCCAGGTAAAGTGGTTCATGCCGGCAATCTCGACCGCGATCTGACTCCAGTCAGCCAATCCGAAGAGTTTCTGGATGACATCTTTGATCTCGAAATAGGCGTGACAAAAGCCGGAAACCGGATTGTCGGTTAACTGCGCCAGTGTCGCAGTCAGCGTGGACATCGGGTTGGTATAATTGGCGACAAATGCTTGGGGACACAATTTGCGGATATCTTCGGCAAAGCCGGCAAAGACCGGTATGTTGCGGATCGATCTTGACCAGCCGCCTGCTCCGGCCGTGTCTCCGACTGTGGCATAGATGCCGTACGCTTCAGGAATTTCCAGGTCATGCTTCATCGCCTTAAGCCCGCCGGTCGAAATCGTGATTAAGACGGCATCAGCTCCGGCTAACGCCTGTTTGCGGTCTGTGTAAGCATGATAGCGATCCTGGCTCCTGCCACAAGCCTTGGATACCGCTTCGCCCCATTCTTTACAGATGCGCGCCGGTTCTTCATGCAGATCTGCAAAGCGAACATCGAGTGCTTCGTCGACGAAGCAAGCCAGCAGGTCGCCGATCAAGGTTTTGGTCCAGAGGTAACTGGCGCCGATCACACAAATTGATTTCATCTACAACCTCCTGTAAATTGGATTGCCGCCTGTTAGCGACAGAATATTCTTTGATTCAGCTGCATGACTAGCGGATTCTGTTGACCAGCATGGCGCAGAGGCTGAACGGTTTCCCGCCAACTGAACGGATATCCAGGGTGAAAATACCGTCCTGACGGTGGGCAAAGGGCAGCACAACACCCTCGTATCCAGCGCTGGCCAATGTTTGCTGGCTGACCCAGCAGCACGATCCGTTTATACTCAGTTCGGTGCCGGTCTGGTTAGCCAAATCTCCGCAGACAACAAGCATCTGGTAGTTGCCGCGGACCAGATGCATCTGCCATTGATAATGTCCTTCGCCCTGGATGAAATCACCGCGAATCGGGCAAAAAGCGGCGCTGTCGGCTGATTGGCTAAGCGCCAGATTATAGTAATGCAAACCATCGATCGAATCAAAGCCAAACATCAGATCGGGTCGGAACAACATATCGACGGTCGCTCGTTTGAAGTCGAGTCCCTGTTTGCCACATCCGTGAAACTGGCGCGGTAAAATGCGTGTATAATCTTTTGGGCATGCCTCCCGGCTCTGACTGAAGTCAATCTTGTAAACTGTAATTTTTGAACTGCGCTGGTCACCTGCAAAGAAGTCAAGCGTAAAATCCTCGAGGGTCCTGATCAGATCCGTGTCCCGGTTTTTGCCAAGGAAAACTGTCCGTTGTGTGTCTGGAACACGATATGTCCTGCCGTCGGCACTATCCAGAATGACTGGCTTACCTTCTGCAACGGGCTTTGCGCGCGTCCATTCATAAACGACTCCGGCTTCTGTCTGGACGATAAACAGGCCATAATCCTGTTGGATCGTGCTGACAGAGGCGTTGACCCGATAGATATAATCGTTTTCCTGGAACGGATCAACGAGTTTTAGCAGCCCGCCTAACTGGCTTGTAACGACAACACGAACCGTCTGCCCGGCTTTTTGCGCGGCAGACACGAGAAAACCTCCCGGACACAGCAACTTCTCAAAGGCACAGTTGCCCCATCGGGTAGCAGGTCTGATCCCGTGAAAGACAGAGAGGTCAAATTTTTCATTAGATCTGACCCGGCTTGTTGTTCCGTCAGGTACAGCCGGAAAAACGTGAATCACGTCATCAGGGCAGGAAAGCAGCATCTCATTGATGGCTGCAACCAGTGCGCTGCCGCCCTCCAACAGGGGCGGATTGTAGACCGGGGCTACGGCAACCAGGCAGTTCTGCAGCCACCGATCTGTCTCTTCCGCGAACAGGCCATTGGACCGCATCTGGAAGGCAACGCCGCCTTCATAAAGCCGGTCGAGTGCTTCGTTGCCATAGCCCAGTCTGGCCAGCGCGGCTGCTTCCCAGCCGAAGGTGTGTGTACAGATGTTGATGTTATCGCGGATGTAATTAACTGTGTTGCGCGAACGTTCGACCATTTGGGGGTCGCTGCGCGCGTTAATTTCGCCGATCGGGTAAATGGGCATCAGCGGCGACCCGTGCGCCATATACTGGTCAGGTCCAGCCCATTCCGAATCAAGAATAAAGGAACCGTAGGGCGCTTTGCTGGCCGACGGATAATCCGGCAAACGATCCAGAGTTCTTTGCCAAATCTGTATGGACTCAGCATCGACACCCAGCAGGGCAGCGCTCTTGATGGTCATCTGATAAAGGTAGCGAACGCAAGCTAATGTGATGGTTGCGTTTTGAGTCATAGGGCCTTGTTCGGGTGATACGTCAGGGAAAATGACTTTGCGGCCGCTGATCGGGTCGTCTGAGAGATAGTCTTCAAAGAAAAGGACCAGACCCTGAAAGAGCGGATAGGCATGATCGCGCAAAAAGGCGATGTCGCCGGAGTAACGATAATGATTCCAGAAATATTGCGCACACCAAGGCCAGATGCACAGATAATGCGCGAAGGGATAGTCTGCCGCAATACCCTGCATGTTGTAATAGGCTTTGGCCCGGATCCTGGCGTCATCGACATAGGATAAGAGACCGGCATAGAAGGCATCACCCAACGCCAGGTGATTCACCTGGTAGATCGGCCAGAATGCCATCTGGATATTGACATCCCAATACCACTGGCTGCCCCACTGAGTCGGCGGCCGGATATCCCACAGGCCGTTCAGACCACAGGCGTGCCGTTTGATTCTGGCGCCGATGCCGCTGCTGCAGGCGAGTGCGTAGAGATTGACGTACCAGAGCGTTTCCATCATCCGGTCGTCCAGCTTGATCCGCGACTGAGCAAAAAACCGGCGCCAATATGTTTGATGCTTGCCCAAGACATCGGGTTGCTGGCGGACTTTACTGAGCAGACATCGAGCTGAATCCAGCAAAGCGTCCTTGATCTGAGTCATATCTGAACCCAAATCCCGCTGCGCGCCGGAACCGGCGTTCAGCCCGAGCGTCTCGTCTGTGACCACAACGGTGTACAGGGTGCAGCTGCCCGGGCCGACGTCCAGACTGGCTGCGGTTTGATCCGATTGGACAAAAGCTTGGTTGTCCGTGTTGTCGTCCAGCTGGACAAGAATCAGATAGTGGAACGGGTCCGCTGTTGTCTCAGGCCGGTCTTTCTTATCAATCGTGACGAAGGCGCAGAGAGACTGGTCTGTGCCGGTGAATACGAGACAGTCGGGCTGGTACCCTCTGAACGTGGGGATAAACAGCCCTATGGAATCGAGTTGTGATTGCGCCGCGATGGTTGAGACAAGAACATCGTGTTCGGGCAGAATCAGGGTCTTTATCCCGCCATTGATCTGATCGATCGAGAACTGCACGACGGCGTTTTCGATGTCCAGCTGTAAAAAACTCCGATTGCCGGCGACAGCGCTTTCCCGAAACCGAAAAGAAAGACGGGCAGTCGGCACCAGAGTAGCGCCGTCGCGGTCCCAGCCATAGGCTTCAGATCGGTTTGGCGTCACCACGAAGTTGTAGTTATTGTGCGCCGGATGCGTGGGATCCGCGTGCGCAGCTCGTGCGCGCTGCTTGATCTGCTCAAACGCGCGGGTATCGGCTGTCGTCCGGGCCAATCGTTCGGCCAGAGTGAGCGGCTGTGCCTGAGCGGGTGCCGCTTGCCTGCGGTTGCCCTCCATCTTCCGGTAATAAATATCGTAGTGATTCAAGTCAAAAGCCAGACAACCGCTTTCATAATAACCCATGGCGCCGAAGTGACCGTTGCCGAGCGGCAAAGCCTCATCCCAGCGACTTTCCGCCTGGGTGTAGGTAATGGTGTGGTTTAGCAGTGCGTTTGTCCGGTGTGTCGCTTCCATAGCTGACTCCTGTTTCTCGTTATGTGAATACGCGGCTAAGCGCCAGATACTGAACCGATCAGAGCCGATACCGCGGCAACCCTGGCAAAATCTGCGTTGGGCGGCACATTGTCTGACATGCCAAGTATAAAACCCTGACGCTCTTTGAGGGGCAGGATGACATCGCGGAAATAACGTTCGAAATCATCCCGGGCGCCGCCTTCCGCACAGACCAGCACAGCCGGTATGCCGCCTTGCAGAACCACTTTGCCCTTAAGCAGGTCCAGGGCGTGTTCGAGCGTGAGATCAGCCATTGGTTGGGTCACAATGGCCTCAACCAGATCAAGGCCGCAACCCGGGACCTGATCAAGTAAACTCTGTGTCCGTCCGCACCAATGACCGGAGAATATCTTCCCTTTGGCAGAGATAATCTTTGCAGACTCCTGATAGAACGGGATGGCATATTCGCGAAACAAATCAGGTGAGAACATGGTGCCATCCATGTTGTCGCCTGTAGAGATCATATCGGCCGGTCCGTCAGCTAAAATGCGATAACCATCCAGGAAAAGATCAAAATAAGCCTGGATCAGCGCATCGACTTCCTCGCGATGATCCACCCAAAGATAATAACCATTCAGGTACCCGGCATCTGTTTTAGAAAACTGGATAAACGGCACGCAAAGACTCATGTGCAGGACCACCCCGTCGTCACCAGTTTCAGAAAGCGCCTGATAGACTGGCGCATAGTCTGGCTCATAAGCGGTTGCTTCGACAACGTATTGCATGGTTCTGATCGTGTCCAGATCCTTTATAAAATGTTCCGTCAGTGCCTTTGACGAATGGGCATCTTCTGTTTGGCGATAAATTTCCCGGATCGTGCCGACGGGTGTCTCAAAGAGATGGATGCTGTGGTCTGACTGAACGTGCCAGCTTTCTTTGACACTGGCGTCCCGGATCGTTTTCAAACCGTTTACCCGGTTCCAGATGGTCGCGTCAATAGCCCTGACAAGATCATTGCGCGACAGGTCACGATACGCTTCCGGTAAAGTCCCGCGGGCTTTGTTGACTTGATACCAGTAATCAAAGTTTGGCACCCAGATCAAACCATCAACCTTTTCATTGCGTAATGCTTTTAGATAACGTTCTCTTTTTGTCATGGTCAGGCTCTCTTTCCCTCAGGTATGGATTGATTATCTTTCGGACAAGTCGGTCCTTTTATTCATTTTACCGGTTCAGGCTGTCGTCTGTAGACAGCCTGCGCCGAATCATGCAGGACATATTGCGCCGCCTGCACGGCATCCTGCAGCGAAAAATATCCTGCTTCAACCAGTTCGGCCAGCGCTCCGGCCATGAACTGCCTGGTCAGCTGCAGATGGCCATAGGTGTTTTCCGGAAAAGCATAATCGCCGCCAAAGCCCATGATCTTACTGACCGGCGCCGCGGTTAATGCGCTTTTCAGAAAGCCCGAGGCCGCAAAGGGATCAACGATCCAGGACCAGGACATGTCGGCATAGAAATTTGTGATTTGTCTGATTGCCAGGATCAATTCATGCTGATACGGATACGCCAGATGCATGGCAATGAAGCTGCAGTCATGGTAACGAATCGCCAATTCGGCAAGATCCTCCAGATTGTGCCTGATCGCAGACCAGTTCAGCGAATTTGCGCCTGAGTAAAGGCCTGTATGAAATTTGAGCGGGATCTGGCAGGCGATCGCCTTTTTGACCACATAATGAAACAAATAATCAACCAGCGGCCGAGCATCCTCATAATGCCGGGCGGCGCCTGTGATGAGATCGGCGTAGCATCGTTCCGCTGTTCTGAACGGGACATCAGGCGTGAAGTTAAGTCTGCCCAGATAAGCCAGAGCGATCTTGATCGAACAGCATTGTTTGATGTTCTTCTCGAAATACAGATCTATGGCCTGGATCCAGCTGGACAGACTGCTGCAATCTAGACCTGTTTCACGCATGATCAATGCGCGTTGGGCGGGATAAATAAAAAGATCGCCATGAAGATCCGGCCTGAGCAGATCCGTGTCACCGGACAATCTGGCCGGTAAGCGATTGCCTGCTGCATCGCTGTCAAAACAATTAACCATGCAGTAATCGATGCCAGCCTTCTCCCTTAAGACTGAACGATAAAATCCCGGTTTGATCATTTTTTGCATGCATCCTGTCAGATCCTGCATGGTGTCTTGATTAATCTGTTCGATTCCATAAATATCATGAATGGCCAAGACAGGCGCTTTGAGATATGCCGTATTCTTAGCCTTTTCGAAGTATGGCGAAAACAGCGTCCACTTCTGACGATGTGGCGTATCCGCGGCAAACAGCAGATCGGCGTCGTGATCTGACAGGCCAGCCATCTTCAGGGCTGTTATCCCGTAATGATAAAAGAGTGTTGTCCAATCGCCGGGATGATCCAGCCGCCAGGATTCGTCCCAAAGATGCTCATGCGTGTCGATGACTCGAATCGGCACCAGCTTTTCGTACAAGTCATGAACACGTCTTCCCGCTGTCCCAGACGCGATCAGATGGCTATGTGTGTCTTTCATCCTTTGATTGCGCCGATCATGACGCCCTTAACGAAATATCGCTGCACATATGGATAGACGATCAAGATCGGCAGTATGACTACGATGATCACGGCATATTTCAGCTGTGTCGCGTAGAGACTTCGGTCCATCCCGCCAGGCATTTCGCGCAGTGCTTCCTCAGAATTCTGGACCAAGACTTTGGCGAGAAAGACTTGGATGGGTTGCAGGGCTTGATTGGGCAGAAAGATGACTGCTGTTATATAGGAATTCCAATGCCCGACGGCATAGAACAGGATCAGCACGGCTATGATCGGTTTACACAAGGGCAGAAAAATATTCCACAAGATCCGGCCTTCACCCGCGCCGTCAATTCTGGCGCACTCATGCAGGCTGTCCGGGATGGACATCAGGTACTGCCTGGCGATCAGCATGTTATAGACACTGATGGCGCCGGGAATGACCATAACCCAGCGTGTGTTGTACAGATTCAGATTTCTCATCAGAATGAAGGCCGGGATCAGACCGCCGCCGAAGAACATCGTGAAGGTTATGAACAAAGTCAAGGGATTGCGCAGGAAAAAAGTCCGTCGCGAAAGCGGATAAGCAGCCAACATGGTCATCAGCACATTGATGAAGGTACCGACCGATGTATACCAGATTGTGTTATAGTAGGCGCGCCAGACATCCGGATTGTCCAGGACCAGTTTGTACGATCCCAGGTCCAGACCCCTCGGCCAGAGCCAGATCGTCTGAGAAAGGACATATTGCTTGTCACTCAAGGACATGCTGATAACATAGATGAAAGGATATACGGTGATGATCATGGCGAAGATACAGAAAGAGTAACTGAGCAGACTGAATAAATAATCATCCCACGTCAGTCTTGTATACCTTTTCCTTGATCTTGTTGCCAACGGCAAAACCAACACCTCCTACCAGAGTGAAATAGATGAAAGTTTCTTGCTGATTTTATTCACGATTATCAGGAACATGAAGTTAATGACCGAGTTGAAGAGACCGACTGCGGCGCCAAAACTATATTGGGCGTCTTGCAGCCCTCTGCGGAACACATAGGTCGAAATCACGTCAGCCACTTCATAGGTGGCCGGCGAATACATCAGGATGATTTTTTCATAACCGACACCCATGATGCTGCCGAGGTTGAGAATGAGTAGTAAAATGACGGTCGGGCGGATGCCCGGGAGCGTGACGTGGATCATCTGTTTGAATTTATTGGCGCCGTCGATTCTGGCGGCCTCATACTGCTCCATATCGATTCCGGACAAGGCCGCGAGATAGATGATCGAACTCCAGCCGAAGCTTTGCCAGATGCCAGACCCGATGTACATGGTTCGGAAGTAGCGGGAACTGGTCATGAATCTGATCGGGCTGACGCCGAAACGTGACAAGAGCATGTTGATGACGCCGCCTTGGGTGGAGAACAAGTTGAACATCATGCCTACGACGATGACAACAGAAATGAAATGAGGCAGATAACTGACTGTCTGGACAAAACGTTTAAACTTGGCCTGCCGGATATCATTTAACATCAAAGCAAAAATGATCGGCAGGGGAAAACCCCAAATCAAGCTATACAAGCTGATCAGCAAGGTATTGCGAATCAACCGGGTAAAGTACATGGACTCAAAAAACTCTGTGAAGTACCGGAACCCGACCCATTCGCCTGAAAAAAAGCCGCCGCCTGGCTTGAATCGTTGAAAGGCAATGACAACGCCCACCATGGGCGTATAGGCAAAAACTAAAAAATAGGCGACAACGGGCACCATCATGATCAGAAGAACCTTGTCTCTGACCAGATTGGCTTTCAATCGGCCCCAAAACCCCTTGCTCTGCTTGATCGGTCGGATTTGCTCGCTGGCTGCGCTCATGTTTTTCCCTCTCATGATTGATACGTGCTTTCAAGGAAAGGAAAAGGGATACCTCGCGCGGAGGTATCCCTCTTTCACTGCCAGTTAGCGTCAGTCTGCGCTGAAGCGGTCGTATTTGGCCTGGTTGACTTTGAGAATTTCATCGGCGCCCAATGCTTTAAGCTGAGTGAGAAAGGCGTCGAAGTTAGTAAAGCTTTCTTCGCCTGTGACAAACTTGGCGATCATCTCGTTCAGATACGTGTTAAGGTCGGCGCTGTAGCGAGCGACCGTATCGGTTTCCTCTTGGGTTGAACGGATCATGGGCGGGAAGTCGACAAATGTTGTCAGTGGCGTCACTTTTTCGACAAACGGGACAAAATCCGGATTGGGCGCCAACAGGATTGCATTATAGGCGTCTGCCATCTGGCGATACGGGACATTGGGCCATGAGCCAAGCGAACGCAGGGCTTCAAACGAACCTTTGCCATCCGGATTTTTGAGGACGAAATCAGTCAGAACCGGTTTGCCGTCGACCATATTGTACGAAATGCCTTCGACACCGAACATGCAGTAGCGAATGCCTTCAGGCGACGCGTAGATGTAGTCCATAAGCAGCATGGTGTATTCTTTGACTTTTGAGTCGGTGGTGATGCCGAAGTCACCGCTGATCGGTCCGTAGGCATCCATCGTTGTATGACCATACGGTCCTTTAACAGGAGCAACCGGGATGTATTTGGCTGTGATGCCTGAGGCGGCCAGGTTGTTGTTGTAACTGGGAATGTTGCTGATAAAGTTGACATGAGCGCCAACGATGTTGCGGTTGATTTTGGTAACGAGCAGATCGCTGTTCATGTTGAAAATTTCACTGTCCAGCAGGCCTTCGCTATACAACAGGGCACACCACTCGAGCCATTCCTTGTATTGCGGGGTGAATTTTTGATCGACAATTTTGCCGTCCTTGACATCGTAGAAACTGCCATATGTGGAGCGCAGTCCCCAGAACTCAGCTGTACGGGCAAAATTGTACCAGCCGCTGGCGGTGATGGGAATCTCGTCATCCAGCCCGTTGCCGTTCGCGTCTTTGGCTTTAAAGGCTCTCAGGGCGGTCGTCCATTCATCAACCGTGGTTGGTACTTTTACATCCAGTTTTTCAAACCAGTCGCCGCGGGCAATGACGACAAAGGGGTTGGCATAGGCGCTGCCCCGGACATCAGACGACAAGGCATAGATATTGCCATCGGGAGCCGTTGCCAGCCGCATCAGCACATCGTCTTCCGCGAAAAGGACGCTTGTGTAAGGCGCATAAGTAGCAATTAAGTCATTCAACGGTTCTAGGATGCCGTCCATGCCTAATTGAACTGCATTGGCGCCGCCGGGGACATTGATCATGTCCGGCAAGCCTTGCGCTCCGGCAGCGATTCTGATCCGCATCGCATCGGCATACTGAGCGGGCGGCACGACATCCCAGACAATTTTCAAGCCGGTGTCTTTTTGAATTTCCTGAAAAATAGCCAGATTGTCATTGTAAGATGCCGGGCTATACCAGTTGTCAAACGTGCCGATAACAATTTCTACCGTGCCATCCGCCGGCAGACTGAACTTCGGTTCAGCGGTGGTTGTTTGTTTGGTCGTAGTACCGCCTGTCGTGGTACCTGCTGTCGTTGTTGTCGGGGTTGTGCTACACCCGGCCAACAAGAGGACGAGAGCCAGTGCAATAACCAACAGTTTTTTCATAGAATCCTCCCTTGACATTTTTGTGACTGATCTGCGGACTGTTTGAGTGTCTAAAATATTTTTCTTGTACAGGGCCCTGACGATGTCAATCTGATCTGCATCATTCGTCGTTAATTTTAATAATTTCCGTTCAATCGAAACGGGTGATCACACACTGTTTTGCCGAAGTGAAGTCACATAAGAGCGCGTCTGCTTGTTTGCCCGTGCCACACTCAGTCAATAACGCTGTGTTTCTAAAAGAATATAAAGTCGACTTCTGTCCCTTTAGCTTTTCTGTTTGGCCGCTCCTGTCCTGTTTGCATTGCCTTGTGCAACAAGTACAGTATACCCGTCGATTTGTTGCCGATCTTGCTTTTTGTTGCACTATTTTGCCCTTATTCAAGAATCTTGCTATTCACAGCGCTTACACATCAGCGGGTTACCGAGCGAACGCCTGCCCGGCACAGGCGTGCCGTCCGGCGTGTCGCTTGAATCAATTCAACACCGGGTGCCTGCCATAGTGCTTTCGGTAGTACATGGGTGTCATGCCGACGGCTTTGCCAAAGACATGGTAGAAATTGGACAAGTTGTTAAAACCGCAGCGCAGGGCTATTTCAACGATTTCAAGATCAGTCTCGACCAGCAGATTCTGGGCTTGAGACACCCGCTTTTGGTGGATGTATTCCAGGATAGAATAGCCGGTCACGCGTTTAAAAATGCGCGTGATGTAGTACTTACTTAAAAAGGAAGCTTCGCTGATCTTTTCCAAGGTGAGATCAGCAAAGTAGTGTGTGTCGATAAAAGACATGATTTTTTGTACCTGCTGTTTTTGTTGCGAGATGGGTTGTGCCTCCGGCGTCTTGTTCTGCTCAATACTCATTTCCATCAACAAGTGGATCAATGTGGTCTGCAGAATTGAACACAGATGGACGTCATGGTTGATTTCCCAACGCGTACAACAGGTTGCCAGCAGGGAAAAATCTGACTGCATGTGACCCTGCAGAGCAGCATTAAGCTGCAATACGCGCGGCCCGTCCTTTAGTTCATCGAGAAAGCGGTCCATGCCCATGCACGATAAAACCGGCCTGACAAACTGCTCGGAGAACATAACCACATACCGGTTGTAGGCGCTGTCCGGGTCATGAACAAAGCGATGCATGTCGCGCGATGCGACCAGCAGGAGTGTGCCGTTTGTGATCTTGTAGATCCTGCCGTTGAGCGTCAGTGACGAGTTGGCGCGTGTGAATAAATCAAACTCCAACTCGATATGTCTGTGCTCCATGATCTGGCCGACATAACCATCTTTCTGATCCCGATAAATCGCCCGAAACAACTCGCGAATCGGCGGATCCAAAGGCTTTTCCGGCATAGGCTCAGTCCTTTCGTATCCGGCCGACTGGCACCGCGTCAGATACTAAGCATAGTATAGCATGGCAGACAGGGTTAAGAAACACCGCGCAGCGGCGTTCGGAATGACAATAAAAAGCCATTGCCTCGATCTTTGCCGATTGTCATATCAATCAGTTCA
>Ga0351916_1090_pt1 | contig 29572 bp, 24 predicted proteins | sample TotcelHT113001N3_FD_206868 | JGI IMG/M metagenome (GOLD analysis project Ga0351916, IMG submission 206868) | Enriched cells from coal bed in the Powder River Basin, Montana, United States - Total cells T11 rep1 HSBNCT.T11.300.1.N3 ... | reverse complement strand
CCTCCAGACACCTCACGGTCACCTTCAACATTCCCCAGAGACTGATGAAGATCTATAAGCTGATCGCCGGGCTGCCCTATCCCAGCTTTGTCGTGCGCCCGGCCCAGCGCGAGCTGGACGAGTTTATTCACATCCTCGAGGCGGAAGGCGTCACCGTGCGCCGGCCGGCGGTGACAGACTTCTCCGTCACCTTCAAGACGCCGCACTGGAAGTCGAAGGGCTTCTGCTCGGCCTGCCCGAGAGACGGGCTGCTCGTGGTCGGCGATGAGATCATCGAGACGCCCATGGCCTGGCGGTCCCGCTACTTCGAAGTGGACGCCTACCGCCCGCTGCTCAAGGAGTACATGGCGAAAGGGGCTAAGTGGACCACCGCACCGCGCCCGGCGCTGGTCGATGCGCTCTACAACCACGACTATCGCCTCCCCGAGGCGGGCCAACCGATCCCTTTCGTCGTCAACGAGTATGAGCCCGTTTTCGACGCCGCCGACTTTGTCCGCTGCGGCCGGGACCTGTTCGGCATCCGCAGCAACGTGACCAACGAGTCCGGCATTCACTGGCTCCGGACTCACTTAGGCGATCGATTTCGCATCACCCTGCTTGAGACCCGTTGTCGCCAGCCCATGCACATCGACTCGAGCCTGATGCCGCTGGCGCCCGGGAAGCTCCTCGTCAATCCGGACTACATTGATCCGAGCCGGCTGCCGCCGATGTTCGCCTCGTGGGACATCCTCATCGCCCCCGAACCGAACCCCGTCCCGTGGCGCATCCCCTCGATGTGCAGCCGCTGGCTCAGCATCAATGTGCTGATGCTCGACGAGAAGCGAGTCATCGTGGAGCGGTTGCAGGAGTCTCTCATTAAAAAGCTCAAGGACTGGGGCTTTACACCAATCCCCTGTTCGTTTGCCAACTATGCCCCCTTCGGCGGCTCCTTCCACTGCGCTACTCTCGACGTGCGGCGGCGAGGCGAACTCAAGTCGTACTTCTGAGCGCCGAATTTTTAGGTGAGCCGGCTCGACGGAGCCATTTGAGGAACGCATCCCCGCACCTGAGCTTAACGGTGCGGGAGAACAAAAACCTGTATGCTTCGCCCAATTTGCAGAACTTGACATACACAACTCTATGAGGAGATCAATCATGAGCAAATACATGCACCTCACTGTTACGGTAGTCCCTTATTATCCAGGAGACCTGGAGGATACCTATCCTAAATTGGCGCGTTATTTAAAATCGTTAGCTTCTAATCTGGTGGAGCGGAATCCTTCACTTTATGGAATCGCCGGACAGTTGGATAAGCTTCTCTATACCTTTGATGGTACGCCGTTCAGAGATGTGCTTCTCCGGCATAGAGATAATCTTCTGGACCTTCATAAGAATATTGAAGCGAGTATAGCCGACTGGAATCTCGCCCAAGCTGACCGGCTTCTTTATAAAATTGAGGACGCCTTTGACAAAATAGAATCTGAATTAGATTAGCCATTAAGGGCAGAATTTCAGTTGCCACTAATTAAAAAAACGCATTGCTACTTGCTTTGAGTTTGCTTATGATGGCAATAATACTGGAAGGAATAGGCTGTTGACACATTATTTGGGCTGAAACCGAGGATCACGCGCCGTTGCAATGCAGTTCTACCAGCAAGTTGACGCTTAAGCCGGAGGTGCTTTATGCCTCAGTGCCCTATCTGCAAAGCGGCCGTATGGGTGGGCGACCGTTACTGCCCAACCTGTGATCACTACCTTCCCCATCCGGAGGAGGAGGACCATTTCTGCCCCCGATGTGGCATCCGGGTGGCCTCCCAACAGAAAATCTGCCACAAGTGTAAGGCCGCCTTGCCGGAGATTGCTGGGACTCTCTCGACCGCGTCGGCCAGGGGTTCGAAGCTCCTTTTTAGTATTCATGGCATTTCCATCGGTATTGGTTTGGTCATCGTGGCCCTGCTTTTGGTTTTCCTCTTCAAGAAAAGTCCCGGTCCACTTCAGCCGGTGGTGACGCCGCAACCTCAGGCCCCGGCGGAGCAAACTCCAGCTACTCCCCCTAAGCCCCCGACAGACACAGCCCCACCGGCTCCCAAGGCCCAGGACCCCGCTGTCCTACCAGAACCAACAACCCCTTCTGCCCCGAAAGTGACGGTGCCAACACCAGCGCCGCCCCTGTACATGGTCAACGCTCACAGCCTGGCCCTCCGGGCTAGCCCCTCCAGGTCTGCACCCCTTATCGCTATCCTCAACTTCCAGGACGAGGTGGAACTCCTGGAAACCTCCGGCGGATGGGGGCGCGTGCGGGACGTACGGCGCGATATCGTCGGCTGGTCCAATATGCGCTATCTGGCGGCCGATGACAATTGACCTGGCGGCCATGGAAGAGCGGGTGCGGATGCAGGGCGGCGCCCTGGAGATCATCAGCCGGGAAAATCAGGGGACCAGGATCGCCTTCACTCTTCCCCTGGGCTCCGGGAGGGAATAAATGGACGTGTGCTCCATCGTGCTGGCTGACGACCATGTCATGTTCCGCCAGGGCGTGAAGCGCATCATTGAAGAGACCCCCGGCCTGGAAGTGGTCGGAGAGGCCGACGACGGCCTGGAACTGCTCAACCTCCTGAAGGCCCGGCTCCCGGAGTTGGTCCTCCTGGACATCTCCATGCCCCACCTCCGGGGCCTGGAAGCCACCCGGGAGATCAAAAAGCTCTATCCCCGGGTCAAGATCATATTCCTGACCATGCACCGGTCCAAGGAGTTTTATATTAACATAGCTCGGTGGGGCGGGCCTCCGTGCAGTGGGGCGGGCGTCCCCGCCCGCCAACCGATATGGCGGCCAGGGACGGCCGCCCCACCAACCCCAGCCATTTTTCATTTTTCGTTGTGTCTGTATGGAAATGACCGTTGGTATGACCCACCGCCCCCGGCAGCTTTGAGGGGAAGGGAAAAAGCCCTCCCGCGGCAATCCCCTTTCGTCTTTCCCCTTTAACATTCAGCCTCTCTCCATAATTTTCCGCATGGTTGCTTTTGCCTTGGGCGAATGGTTATTTCTCACCTCCCCAGTTGGTCAACCCTGGCCATAGATTTGCCCCGCCCCCGGGTGGATAATACCATTAACACAAATCCCTTGGCCGCGCTCTTCACTGGAACAACTCGGCGGGAATCCACTTCACTCTCACCTTCCCTGGAAAATTCCAGCCTTCCTCGGATGTTCAAGGAGACGACTTGAGACCGGAAGATATTTTAATCGTCAATGATGGCTCACCGTTTCTCAAGACCATCGGCCTGCTTCTGGCGGACAAGGGCCATCGGACCTGCGTCACCGACAGTCCTTTAGCGGCTCTGGCGGAGCTGACCAGAAAATATTTCCGCCTGGTGATCGTCAAACTGCCGGGAAAAACCGCCGACTCCCTGGCATTGCTGAAGGCGGTGAAAGACCTGAACCCGAAAGCCAGGCTCATTATCCTGGGGGAGGACGCCTGCCTCCCCGTGGAGGCCTTCCAGATCGCGGTGGAAGATTACATCCTCCTGCCCTGCCGGCCGGTGGAGGTCTGGCGCCGCATCACGAGTTGCCTGAAGGCCGTCCGGGGCGCCGCCGTCCAGGAGGCCGTTCAGGGGAAACTGGACGCCATCAATAGGCGGGGCTTGACCAACTTGTCCCTCCTCTTCCACGACCTGAGGAGCGGCCTGGTCTCAGTGCAAGCGGCTTTAAAACTTTCCCGCCGCCTGGCCCAAGGTCAGCTTGACGCTGATGCGAACACGCTCTTGGAAGATGCCGGCAAGAAAACCGATTGGCTGCTATCCCTCATGGAGGGGTTTTTGCGGCAGGTTTTCCTGTGCCAGGAAAGTGGTGCGGAACCAGACATCTGCCACATCCGGGAGGACGTGGTGGCTCCGGTCCTGGATGAACTCTATGACGACTTGCAGAAGCATCGCGTCGCCCTCGAGAATCAGCTTGATTTCCTGCCTTCCCACCTGGGATCCGTCAAGGGCGACAAGGTGGCCCTGAGGAGCGTTTTCCGGAACCTGATCAACAACGCCATCCAATACGGGGGCAAGGGGTGTTCTCTGAAGATCGATTATGACCGCTTTGAACCTTTTTTCCACCTTCAGGTCTTTAACAGCGGGCCGGTCCCGCCCCAAAAAACCAGGCACACCTCGTCCTCCAGTCTTCCGCCGGGAAAGGCCAAGGGGAATGGGGACGCCCGGGGGCTGGGACTCGGTCTCAGTCTATCCCGGAAAATCCTCCGGAGTTACGGCGGCGATATCCGGTATGAACCTCAGCCTAGAGGTACCAAAATTCAGGTCTTGCTCCCCATGAGCTAAAGAAGGGATGAAGCCCTCGGGCCGAACCCGGGCGGGGAAAAGACAATGTCAGGGTGGCTCAGTGGCGCCAGATTGATTTTCAGGATCATAATCAACCATAACATCATGATTTCTCTAAACGAAAAGGAGGTAAGGCCATGGTCATCGGAATTTTAGTCGGCGGTATTTTCCTGGGATTTTCCCTGGGCTTCGCGACCATGGCTCTCGTGTCCGCCAGGCACAACCGGCTCCAAGGCGAAGAGGCGCAAGAGACGGCAGGTTATCTTATCGGCGCAGATTCTCCCATCCGTAGGGTTACCCGTTCGCTTCCAGCCAGGACGCAGGTCTCCGGAGAGTCATGTTTGCTTGCCCCCTGACCTTGAAAGGGGCTGTAAGCCAAGGCTGCCGCCTCATTCCGGCTGATGAGAAACCCAAGACCAGGAGAGCCGGGATAACCAAGAGCGGTGACCTGGCACGACGGAAACTGTCCAAGCGACGCCGGGAACCTCCCGTAACCACAGAAAAAGGGGAAGCACAATGGAAACCATGTATACGTCGCTCCTGGTAGTGAATCGGGCGAAATGGATGCTCATGGGCCTGGTCCTGGCCGTTGTCTTGTGGTTCCCGCACCAAGAGGCGATGGCAGGTCAGGCGCCGGTAAACCTCGGATCGGCCGGCAATTTCGCGGTTCTGGCCGGTACTACGATTACCAGCACCTCTGGCGGCACGATTAATGGAGATGTCGGGGTGTGGCCAGGTGATGGTTGGGTACCTGGAGTTCCGGTCGTAATAGTGACCGGGACGATACACGTGAACGATCCTATCGCAAAACTGGCCCAAGGCGACTTGACCACCGCGTATAACGACACCGCTGGACGGACAGTGGATGCCATCTTACCCGGCCAAGAACTAGGCGGCCTGGTCCTGGCCCCTGGCCTCTATAAATCCGCAACCGCGTTTGACATAACGACAGTGAATCTTACCCTCCACGCCTATGGCGACCCGAATGCGGTCTGGATCTTCCAGATGGGGTCCGCACTTACCGTGGGAAGCGGCTGTCAGGTAATTCTGGCCGGCGGCGCCCAGGCCCGCAACATCTTTTGGCAGGTCGGCAGTTCAGCGTCTCTGGGAACGACCTCAGTCTTCAGAGGGGACATATTGGCGCATACTTCAATCTCGGTGAAGACCGGCGCCAGGCTGGACGGCAGAGCGTTGGCACAGGGTGGCGCGGTTACCTTAGACAGCAATAACCTTATAAAACAGCCCATATGTACCGACCAGCCCTGGCGGATATTATTGATGGATTAGGAGAATTGGCTGCCTGATGGGGCGGACGCCCGCCGGATGTCTGACCAAAAGATCAGTTGCCGGCGTTTCGAAGTTAATCAAGCCAGAGGGGCGGTTCAAGTTTAACCTCGGCAAAAAGAGGTCCCCAGCACCAAATTGGGACAGGAGCAGCCAAGGCTGCTGCCTAATCCCGGCGAATCAGAAACCCAAGACCGGGAAAGGCCCCGGAATAACCACGAGCGAGCAACTGGTACGGCGTCAACTGTCCAGGCGACACCGGGAAGCTCCCGTAACCGCGGAAAAGGAGGAAGCACAATGAAAACCATGTATACGTCGCTCCTGGTAGTGAATCGGGCGAAATGGATGCTCATGGGCCTTGTCCTGGCGGTTGTCTTGTTGTTCCCGCACCAAGGCGCGATAGCAGGTCAAGCGACGGTAAACCTTGGATCGGCCAGATCTTTCGCGATTCTGGCCGGCACCACGATTACCAGTACCGGTGTCGGCACGATTGATGGAGATGTCGGGGTGTCGCCAGGTACTGCTATTACTGGAATTACGCCCGGAATGGTGAACGGAAATATATACGCAGGCGGTCCTATCGCCGCCCAGGCCCAAGCCGACTTGACCACCGCGTATAACGACGCCATGGGACGGTCAGGTGCCACCTTAATAACCGACGGACAACTAGGCGGCAAGATCCTGTCCCCTGGCCTTTATAAGCCCGACCCGCCGGCCTCGTTTGCCATAACGGCCGGTAATCTTACGCTCGACGCCCAAGGCGACCCGAATGCGGTCTGGATCTTCCAGATAACGACCACACTCACCTTGGGAGGCGCCCGTCAGGTAATACTGGCCGGCGGCGCCCAGGCCCGCAACATCTTTTGGCAGGTCGGCAGTTCAGCGACTCTGGGAGAGAACTCTGTCGTCAAAGGGAACATCCTGGCCCACGATGCAATCACGATGACCGGCGGCGCCAGGCTGGACGGCAGAGCGTTGGCACGGACGGCCGAGGTTACCTTAATCTCCAATACCATTACCAAGAAGGGCCTCTACAGCGACCAGCCCTGGCGGATATTATTGATGGATTAGGAGCATTGGCTGACTGATGGGGGCGAGGCGCACCGCACAGCTAAGTGGCCTATACCCTGCCCGGCAACGCCACCCCGGGAACCTATAACGTTACCAGCCGGATTAACAGCAGTTACGGCAGTACCCAGAGAGACGGGAGTTTCACCGTAAGGTAAGCGGCTTGCAGCCCTGGCAATTAACGAGTCTACAGGATGTTGAAATTTAAAAGGAGGTTGACCATGCAAGCACTTTTTAGGGTTTTGATGTTGGTGTTGTTAATAACCGGACTGGCCTTTAGCGCCGCTTCGGTGAATGCGCAACAATCGGGAGTCCAACAATTGATTTCACAGCTGCTCTCCGGACTCAATCCTCAATGGGCCCAAGTCCCGGGAGCACCGGGAGTGCAGTACGCCCCCAATGCCAATGCCGACCTGTTCCGCTATGGGGATAGATATTACTACCAGCATGAAGGCAATTGGTATCGGGGCAGGGACATGGCGGGTCCGTGGCAACGGGTCCAGGACGTCCCCCGGAGTTTTCGCCAGATCCAGACCAATTATTTTCGGCAGCCCCCAGAATGGGCCGCCTTCATGCCACAGCTGCCCACCGGACTCACGCCGCAATGGACCCCCATCCCGGGAGCTCCAGGAGTGCAATACGCCCCCAATGCCAACGCCGACCTGTTCCGCTATGGACAGAGATATTACTACCAGCATGATGGCAGGTGGTATCAGACCAATAACTTCGCGGGTCCGTGGCAAAGGGTCCAGGATGTCCCCCGGAGTTTTCGCCGCGTCGAGGCCCCGTATTTTAAGCAGCCCCCAGGATGGGCCAAGGGGAATAAAACCGGCTGGAAAGGGGACAGCATGCCCCCGGGCCAGAGGAAAAAGTATGATGGAGATCAGCATGTGTACCAGGGCCAGGTGAATAATCGTGAGGGCGGCCAGCACATGCCTCCGGGCCAGATGAAAAAACAAGAGGGAGGCCAGCACGGTTCCCCAGGACAGAAGGACAAGCATAATGGCGGTCAGCACGGGCAGAAGAACAAATAGAGCCGCTAACTCTGGGGCGGGTCCGCGGCCCCGCTGGTGATAGGGGCTCAGCCGCAGCCCGCGCCGATGATGCAAACGCCGCAGTCGCAGCAACAGATGCCGCAGCAACTACTCAGGTAAAGGAGACACGTTATGAACTGGGATCAAGTAGCAGGAAACTGGAAGCAATTGAAAGGCCACGTTAAAGAGAAATGGGGCAAACTCACCGACGACGATTTGGACGTCGTGGCTGGAAAGCGTGATCAACTCCTCGGCAAAATCCAGGAGAGATACGGCATCACCAAGGAAGAGGCGGAAAAGGAGTTCAAGGAGCATTGGAAGTAAATGAACTGCCTTGGCATCGTTTTGCCCAGGCCCTGGCGCCTTGAGGGGACGGGCAAAACGAACCTCTGCGGTTTTCCTGATCCAGAAAGACCTGACCATGGAAGGAGAATTGCTTAATAATATTGAGAAATAGAAGACCCAATCTAATGAAGAATATGAAGAAGACAAGGAAAGTATCGTTGTGGCTGATTCTGGCCCTGGCGCTGAGCTTGGGGTTGGCGGCGTCGGTCTGGGCCCAGCCCATGGGTAAGGGCAAGGGCCAGGGGATGAATCTGACCCCGGAGCAGGCGAGCTAGATTTTCGACCTCAAGGAAAAGTTTCATGCCGACACCGTCGGCCTTCGTAAGCAGATGATGGTCAAGGAGGCGGAATTGGCGGCCCTCTGGGGGGCTGAGAAGCCGGATCAGACCGCCATCCAGGCCAAGCAGAAGGAACTTAATACCCTGCGAGACCAGATGCAGGAAAAGATGACGGCGATCCAGTTTGAAGTCAAGAAGATCGCCCCTGACTACGATATGGGCAGGGGCATGAGTGAGGGCATGGGTCACGGACCCGGCAAGAGCATGGGCCCTGGCCCCGGTGGTGGTGCGGGCCCCCAAATTGTACCGCCGCCGCCCGCCAAATAGTCGCGCGGCAATAAACCCTCTAAAGCTGAAGAGCCGGAACAGCTCTTCAGCCATACCCGGGCTGCATGCCGAGACTGCGGCCAAAGGAGATGAACATGGGACTGATTGTGCTCGTCATTATCATTATTTTGCTGGTTGGAGCCTTCCCCAGGTGGCCGCATAGCCAAAACTGGGGTTATGGCCCCAGCGGTATCCTGGGGACGATCCTGATAATCGTTCTCATCCTGTTCCTCCTCGGACGGCTATAGGCTTGATTCATCATACAAGGATGCTGAGAGGTTAATCACTATCTGGCAACCTTTTCAGCCAGGGCCTAAGCTCGATATGCGGCGACCTTGGATAATGAAAGCATAACGCCACTTGGAGTTAAGGCTCGCCGCAGTTTTTATGGAACATGAAAACTTAGCAATTTAGTTTTATACAAAAAAAGGGGAGGTCAAAGTTCATGAAGAAATTAGTAGTGGTATTCGTAGCTTTAACGTTTCTTGCGACATTTTCGTTGATCGGCTGCAATCAATCACCGCCGCCGGCGAAACCAGCCGCGGAGAAGGGAGCACCTGGAGCGCCCGGGGCGCCCGGAGCACCTGGAGCACCCGGAGCACCCGGAGCACCTGGAGCGCCAGCGCCAGAAAAGAAATAGACCGGGCTATCGGGGGTATAGCCTCCCCAAGAGGATATACCCCTTGATATTTCTTTCATAAGGGGAAATCAACCGTTACCTGCTCAGTGGTCCCAGAGTTGACGGCGATCTCCCTCCCGGTTCATGGACGGGGACAATTTTATGGCCCGGTGCTGGGTACGACCGGCGCATTTGAGGATTTGCGTCATGCAGGGGTAACATACCTTGGTATGGAGAAGTATGGAGAAAAATGTTTTTCGTCTCAGAGGAAGACACACTGCGCCCGCCTCGTTTGGCCATCCTGGCCGTTATGGCCGCTCTGGTGCTCCTCAGCCAGGGGTGCGTGCTTCTTCAGGTGCGTCATCCTTTGCCGGAGCATCTCCTAGACCAGGCCCAGGTTGAAAATCTGCCTGGTGTCCGGGCCTGGGCCGACGCCTCCAGTGAAAGCCTGGAGCAGAGCGCCAAAGAGTCGATGAAGCAGGAAATGGCCGCCAATCACGGCAAGCTCGAGCCCGAAGCCAACTTCCTGGCCCTGTCCGGCGGCGGCGGCGACGGCGCCTTCGGCGCGGGAATCTTGTGCGGCTGGACCGAGGCGGGCACCCGGCCCCGCTTCAAGTTGGTGACCGGCATCAGCACCGGGGCCCTCATTGCGCCCTTCGCCTTCCTCGGGCCGGAGTATGACGCCAAATTGAAAGAGGTGTACACCACGATTTCTGATAAGGATATCTATACCGGTTACGGCCTGGTGAAGCTGGTGCTGAGCCTGGGGATCAGCGAAGGGGTGGCCAGTACCGAGCCGTTGGCCGAACTGCTGGAGCGGTTCATTGATGAGAACATGCTGCGGGCCATCGCCGCGGCGCACCACCAGGGCAGGCGCCTGCTGGTGGGGACTACCCAACTCGACGCCCAGCGCCTGGTGATCTGGAACATGGGCGCCATCGCCGCCAGCTACCATCCGGACGCCCTCAGGCTGTTCCGCCAGGTGATCCGGGCTTCGTTCTCCGTGCCCGTGGCCTTCAATCCGGTGTATATCAAGATAAAGGCAGCCGGGCAGGACTATGACGAAATGCATGTGGATGGCGGCGTCAAGGTTCAGGTGATGCTGTATGGAGATGCCCTCAATCTCTTTGTCTCCCGGGAAAGAATTGGCACCCAGGCGCCTCAACCCCGCAAGCTCTACATCATCCGCAATGCCCAGGTGTCTTTCGAATATGAAAGTGTCAAACGCCGCCTGTCGCTCATCGGCGCCCGGGCCATTGTCAGCCTGACTAAAAACCAGGGCGTGGGCGATTTGTACCGCATCTACCTCCTGGCCCAGCGGGACGACATTGACTATAACCTGGCCTTCATCCCGGCGAATTTTAAGACGAAACGGGCCTCGGAGTTTGACCCCAAATATATGAATCAGGAATTTGAACTGGCCTACAACCTGGCGCGTTCCGGCTACAACTGGAGCAAGTACCCGCCGGGCTATGAGCCCGCAAATTCCCAGGCAGCTCCAGCTCAACGAGTTCAGCCTTGATTAGGGATTTTACTCACTGCTATGATCCGACACTTATCAAGGAGCCAAAAACCTGTATGCCCAGACCAATTTGCTGAACTTGACATGCACAACTCGGGGATGCAATCTGAATGTAACCTTTGCCTCTCCTTAAACTTACCATTAACCGGCGGTACTGATCAGGAATTTTTGAGTTTCACCGCTATAAATTATTTGGGTTTTGGGAAATAAAATTATAATTTCAATAAAAACTCTCAATCACTGTAATTATTTGCTTGACAAAGGCATTTAAAATTATGCTATGATGGCATTAATAGTAGGAATGGGATTCAAAGATAGAAACTTTGGGGGAGTTTCTCAAGATAAAGGCGGTCCCAAAAACCATTTTTGGACAGGGGTAAGTCTGCCGTATGGTCCCGGTCCAATACGTGGAAGCCAAAACCATGGAAAAACCATGGCAAGATTCGGGTTATGGATTTGGGGGCAGGAATCGCCAAAGCAGCTTCTACAATGAGGAAGTAAAGATGGGGAAAATAACCAAACAACCGAAGGGGGAAAGAATCATGATTAAACGATTGGTAGTGATTTTCTGCATTTTGTTGGTACCGACCATCGCCGCCGCACAAACCCCAGGAGGAACTACAAACTATGGGGATTTCTGGGTGGGTGGTCAACTCGGGGTAGTATTTACTCCTAACACCGACGTGACTATCACGTCGCCGTTTTTTCCGGGCCTGCAGCTCAGAGATAGCATCCGGACTGATCCCGGTTTTTCGGCTGGCGCCATTGCGGGCTACAACTTCTGCATGCCATACCGGCAACCCTGGGAAAGGTATTTCGGCGTGGCTCTGGACTTCCAATGGAACCAATTCAACCACCCAGAGCTTAAGGGGAACCAGTTCGCTCTTACCCTCCTGGGCCGGTTACAATACCCCTTCATGGGAGATGAAAGGTTCACCAGAGGCCGGGTAGTGCCGTTCCTCATGTTTGGCCCGTCCGTCGTCTGGACAAATTCTGACTTCTCTAATTGGGGCGGCAACACCAAGACCTCTACCGACTTTGGGCTCGTGGCTGAGGTTGGCGTGGAATTCTTCATTTTCCCGCAACTGTCCATTGGGCCGTCCTTCCGTTACCGTCATGTCTGGGGGCCGACCTACGAGGACCAGGGTGTCAAAGTTGACTCAGCTCTGAACCAGTTCATGATCCTGGGTCGTCTGGCCTGGCACTTCTAGCCGGAGGATGGTCTCGTTCTTGACAAGCGAGCCGGAAGTTCTTATCGGCTCACATGCACAAGCCAGATTCATTTTAACTAATGGAGATTATCTCAATGAATAAAAATATTATGTTCCTGATGTGTTTTCTCTTGGCAATAGTTTGGACTGCGGGTTGTACCTGTCCGGGACCCCGCGTGGCCGCGGCACCCGCCCCCGTGGTGGCACCCGCTCCCTATGTGCCGCCAGCCCCGGAGCCAGTTGCCAAACCCGCGCCTGTGGAGGAGCCCGCTCCTTCGAAGAAGCTGAAGAAACGCGTCATCTATTAGATCCGCTGGCTGATATTCTGCGGATGAATCCCGGTTAAAAAAGCCATTGGCAGAATGGACCGGGCCAAGGAGAAGCTTCCCACTGACTTGTGGCAATGTGAATTAAGAAGGTTATTCTCATTGCCACAAGGAGGTGGGATTGTCAAGCAAGGGAACCATTGTCCGAGGACGCTTTACCCCCATTATCTTTTTTAGAAAAGTCATTCAACCGATTCCGCTAAATTACTCAGCTTTTCATGAGTTCTCCAGGCGGACTCCGCTCTTGAAATCTGTCGGGAAATGATTAGCTTATTTTAAAATTGCGTCTTATTAAGCTTGTTCAATAAGGAAACAGAGCGGATGAATAAATATAACTTAATATTACCAATAATTCTATTAATGAATATTCTATTGTCTCCAACTCTCGCGTCAGACACCTTCGAGAAGCCTAAAAAAATGATTTGGATTGATCAACTCAAGCAAGTGGGCGCAGCTTATGAAAATGGGAAAAAGGTTATGGAATTCCCGGTGCTGACCGGCGACGATGAAACTACCACCGACCCAGGCATTTATCTGGTGCGAGTGAAACAGGAGGATTATTATTCGCGGAAATACCAGACCCCCATGCCTTACTCCATATTTTTCAATTATACAACGAGAACCGCGATTCACGGAGGAGAAGTACCGCCGCCGAAGAAGAAAATAGCCTTAGCCACCCATGGCTGCGTGCACGTGGAGTCGCCCTATATCGAGCGTTTATATGATTGGACGGAGGCAGGCAGCACCCTGGTGGTTATCAGCGGCGGAAGAACGCAGGATTGAAGATAGTTAGATGTTTCAGTTTTCAGTTTCCCCTCAAGGGCCCGCCGGGAAAATCCCCAATTCAAAATTACTGGGGGCCGTGAAAAGGTGCCACTGGATGAAGCAAGATCTTAATAGGCGGGCGGTATGGGTATTAAGCAGCTAATCGGCATAGCAGGGGGCGCCTTAGCAGGATTTCTGATTGGATATCTTGGCAGTTGTGCGGGAGGCACAGCTTGAAGACTGACCTCCAATCCCTGGTCAGGGATGATCGTCGGCGCACTGTTGGGATTCCTGGTAACCCGTCATTAATATAATTATTAGTGGCATTATGGTTTAAATGAAGAGGTCAGGATTCTGGATATAGAACCAATTAACGAATTTAAATTGATCATTGCATTTGAAAATTTGCTAGGCCATTTATAAACGTTGTTATGTTTTACATCCACTGATAAACTATTCCAGATGTTGTAGTCTAGGATAAGTTGATTAAGCAATAAATCAACTAGGGAATCGGCTATTATATCATCCCACTTAACAGAAAATATATTATGTAACCATATAGGTTGATATTTGGTATCTAATAATACCTTGCCAGATTTAGAATAATCAGTTATGCGGGTTATCGTATATTTCCAATTCTCATAATTTAATAAATACCATTTTAACTGTTGATTGTATTTAATGTATTTTGGTTCTTTAATATTGTATGGATACTGTAAATAGACCGCGCTTTTTTTCTTCGTAATAAATTTTACCAATATGTTAATAGTATTCTTACCTTCATCAATTATTACAGATGATTTTTTGTAATATTGAGTATGGTTTTTATAACTTCCTACATAAACCCAGTCATCGCTCATTTTAACCTCAAATTTATTGGTGTGGGTACATAAATCAAACGCACTGATATTTAAAATAAAATAAACTTATTTAAAGTAAATATATAATAAATTACTTCTATCAGTTGTTTGCACCATTAATTTAATCATTTATTGACAGATGTCAATGGTGAAACTTCAGATTTCTTCATCTCAAACTACTTTCAAGGTAATAAACCTTAAAGAATTATTAGCTGAAGACTTGCCTTTGACGAAATAGTTCCTAACTTATGAGAAAAGGTATGCATGCATACCTCGGTCGTTGGTGCTGGAGGGAGGGATTTTAAGACTTGGCCGGCTGCAGAAAAATCAGGGGAGGATGTTATGAAAAAAGAAACGAAAGAACTCCAAAAACTTAAAGGGATAGGGGAAGTCCTCTCGCAGCGCTTAATCGAAGCCAGCTATAACACGATTGCCAAGGTTGCAGCTGCGGAAGAGCATGGGCTAAAAAAAATACCGGGGATGAACCCGCAAAAGCTCCGGTCGATCGTAACCCAAGCCAGAGAGATGACCTCTGAAGCTGAGAGAAGCCGGCCCAAGCCATGGAAGCACTGAGCGTGCTGGCGTTTCCCGAGACCATCTGACGCTTGACGGGGCACGAAGTTAACAACTGATAAGGCAATACGCATATTATTTTAATGCAACTCACAAAGGAGACCATTATGCGTTCAATGATTCTCTGGATCCTCGGCGTTCCGATCACGTTTATAATTATAATCGCCTTATTAACGGGCCACTGCTGAGATCCTCTCCACTCCACGCCGCAACACTCGGCCCGGGACTTACCAGCCGGCGGCTTCCGGTATTTTTGCCGATTTTTTTTTATGAAGGCTAAAAATACTCTCAAGGGGTTGGCGGGACCATACACAACCTTCATTTCAACGCTACCCTCATTCACGCTTATGGGGCAAAATCTAACTGTGAGAGGAGATGGAAAATGAGTCTGTCATATAGGGGTTTATTTATGGTCGTTTTGCTGGCTTTCGTTCTTGGATTGGCCGGTTGTCAACCAGAGGGGCCGGGCGAAAAGGCAGGGAAAAAGATTGATAAGGCGGTTGATAAAGCGGGAAAAGCCATTGAAGACCAGGGTAAGCGCTAAACGACAAAGCCAGTAAAGGCCTGACCATCAGCACTATGATGACGCTCTAGAGGCTCGGCTTCGGCTTATGTCTTATTGAGAGAAGTTTCCAGGGCTTCAGCAGCACTTGCGCCAATTTCCTGCTGGCCTTGCTCGTCATCAGCGGCTGGTTCACGGTCATGGTCTTCAGGGGCCGAGGGCGGCGATGATGCGTCGCGTTCAGCCGCCGCTTTTTCCAGGGAGACTCGAAAGGTCGGGTGGCGTTTTTCGAGATCATGGAGCGTGCCTACATCAGTGATGCTCCCGTTTTCCATGAAGGCCACTTCATCGAAGCGCGCCAGCAGATGGGGCCGGTGCACGGAAGACACCACGCAGGCATCCCGGAACAGGCGGAAGATCCGCTCATGCACCAGGGCCTCGGTCTGGGCGTCGAGGTTGGAGGTGGGCTCATCCAGAAAGAGCACGGATGAACCCCGAGCCGCGATTAAGCCCCGCGCCAGGGCGATGCGCTGTTTTTGGCCGCCGGAGAAGTTGGCGCCCCGCTCGACGATGAAGGTGTCTATACCCTCAGGGAGCGATTGTATGAGGGATTGCAGGCGGGCTGCCTTGATGGCTGCGACCAGGGCCGACGGGGGACAATCCAGGCCCATGGTCAGGTTTTGCCGGAACGTGTCTTCGAAGATTTCGGCGTCTTGGGGGATGAGGGTGGAGATGTCGTGTAGATCATGCAGGTCATGAGCAGGCCTGCCATCTATGCTGATATGGATGTGCTGCGGCAAGTACAGGCCTGCCAGGGCTCGCATCAAAGTGCTTTTACCCGAGCCGCTTTCTCCCACCAGGGCGAGGCGCCCCCCGCGCTTGAGCCGCAGATGAACATTATTCAAGACCGGACTTTCGGAGTGGCCGCCCAGGTGTGTGAAGGTCAGTTCTGCCAATTCGATTTTGCTCCAGTGCTTGAGCCGGTCGCCCACTTCCGGGGGCGCGGGCGTAAGGCGGGACGTGTCGATGTCGGCCTCCTGAATGGGCGCTGAACTGGCATAGTCGACCTGCTGCCGGGCGAACATCTGGTAAAAAGCCGCAATGGCGCTGATGACCCCGCCGGCCTGCTGGGTGTACTGGTACACCATGAAGACATTGCCGATCAGGAGCGGTTTGGCTTCCCCGCTTACGCCGGACCGGGCCATCCAGGCGTAGAACGCCACCAGCGAGCACCACAGGGCAGCATTCATGAGCTCCACCGTACACCATTTTACTTCATTGAGCATGATGGAACGCTTCATGGGCACAAAGACCATTGCCAGCCGCGACCCCAGCAGTTTTCTGGTGGCCTCCTCCAGGCGCAGGGCAAAGACTGACACGATATTGCCCAAAGTATCCACCAACGCCGCCTGATAGCGCCGCTCGGCGGCGTTCTCCACTACCGCCAGGCGCATCATGCGCCGGTCGATGTAGATGATCACGGAGGCAATGAAGGCATAGCCGATGAGGGCGGCGAGACCGGTTGCCTTCGAGAGAACAAATAAGGCGATGATGGGGCCGATGAGGTTGACGATGTTTTGCACGTAAATGAACTGGGTTTGGGCAAAGTCATACAGGGCCCGGGTGCTCTGCTGGACGCGATGGGTCGTCTCCCCCGAATGGCTTTTCTCGTGCCAGGCGAGGGGCGCCTTAAGGAGCTTGTCCGTGAGCTCGTCTGCGAGCATATACCTGAGGTGCATGGCGAGCTTGCGCTCAATAATCCGCCCTGGACCATGCAGCGCCCAACTCAGGACATAAGCCCCAAACGAGGCGATCAGATAAAAACCGGCGTCGCGCAGGTAATTCGGCCCCGCTATCTGAATTGCATTAATGGCCTGCGCCGCCAGGTAAGGCAGGGCGAGCTTCACCGTTATGCCTGCCACCAGGAGGGCCAGGGCCAAGAGAATCGAGCCTCGCTTCCCGGCCGACAAACGCCAGAGCTCACCGTAGAGCTCCCAGGGCCCGCCCAGGTGCTTGGCGGGCTTAGCCCCCCCCGGCTCACCGGCCGGCGCTGGGGAATCAGTAGCCATTATCAGACTCCAGAATTAATCGTCAATGAAGCGAGGTAAAAGGTGCATCGGCAGCCGCGGTCGCAAATCAGCTTACCAAGCGGGAAATTTTTATTGAAATCCCGGTTTGGCCTGATCTCACTATAATCCTGCGAACCTTACCTGTCCACCCTGATGTTTGCCTGAATCGTGAGGCGATAGACTGCGCTGCGGGTAAAATTTGCATCCCGTTTGATGCTGCAAAATATTGTCCTATTTATTATAGATAAGTAATTCTTATGCTTCAGTGGGTCGATTAGGCAGGTGTGATGAAGGACGATAAAAGAGTCAAAAGCAAAGCCGCCCTCGCTCCCGGCACCATGAACCCGGCAGCCGGTGAGCCCTGGGAAGAAATGCCGCTTCATAGAGCCGGAGGGGTGCGTTACCGGAAACTCTTCCGCTGGGGCTGGTCCGTAGTGTCAGCGGCTCGAGGGTGGTTCTTCTTCGGGACCATTCTCCCCATGGTACGGCAATTCCTGCAGAAATATAATATTCAGGTGCTGGCCACACTGATTACGGGGCTGGGCGGCACCGCCGCCATGACCGGGGGTTTTCTGGCTCCCTTTCTTCCCGACCAGCCGGAAACCGCGGCCATTTTCTTTGCCTTCCTGACGCTGTTCTCCATTCTCCTAAGTTTTCTCGATCGGCTCACCCTGACCTGGTCAAACAACCTTATGGCAGTCAAGTTGCAGCAGCGCCTGCACGATAAGCTCCTCAACCTGGGTCCCACCTACCACCATTCTCATGACCTGGGCGAGACTATGCTCATTGTTACCCGGTTTTCCACCAGCAGTCAGATTTTGCTGCGCGACGTGATTTCTTTTCCCGTGGTGCGGGGTGTCGGCTTCATTACCGCCATAATTTTCCTGATTAATAGTTTTTCGATGATGGGTACCCCCCCTCTCTGGATCCAGGTGACCTTGTTGGCTACTATCTTTATCTTGCCGGTTGGGGGTTGGTGGCTTTCCCTGAAGTTGCGGCAGGCTTTCGAAAAGGTGAGAGATAGTGAAATGGCCCTGGCCAATGAATTTTCCGATTCAGCCGCTCTGCCCCTGGAGGTGCAGCTCATGGGTGCGGAGCCGCAGCGGTCCCAGGCCTTTGCTAATCGCCTTAAGACCTTTATACGCGACACCATGGCGGCTTTCCTGCGTAATGAAATGGCTTTCCAGTTTCAAATCAGCACTCCGCTGATTTTGCAAGCGGTCTTTCTGATCTATGGGGTCTTTTATGCCTTGAAATCAGGAAACCCGGCCGCGCCTGGGGCCATCCTGGGAATTTACTATTTCGTGCCTGAGGCGGTTAACCCCCTACAGGAACTCATCCAGTTCTTTGCGGGTCTGCAATCTTCCTGGCCCCAGGTGGAAAAAGTGGTGGAAATCCTGGAAAAGGAGCCGGAGGTGCAGGATAAGCCGGGGGCCGCGGCCTTCGTGCCCCGGGAGGGCGCTCTGGCGTTTGAACATCTCGACTTCGCCTACACACCCCATGGCCCCAAGATCATTAATGATCTCAGCTACTCCTTTACCCCGGGGAAGGTCACGGCTATCGCGGCCCGGGCCGGCATGGGAAAATCTACCCTGCTCAACCTGGTGGCCCGGCTGCAAGATCCGCAGGGAGGCCGGATATTGATTGACGGTCAGGATATCAGCCGCGTCACCCTGGGCAGCTTGCGCCGCCATGTGGTCAAAGTTTCCCAGTTCCCCCTCTTTGTGGGCGATACCATCGGCGCTAATCTCAAGCTCGCCAAGGCCGACGCCACGGACGCCGAACTGGAAGAGGTGTGTCGCCGGACCGGCCTCTGGCAAGTTCTGGAAAAGGCCGCCGGTCCTGACATTTATCCCCTGGATTACCATCTGCCCAAGGCCAGCAGCGAAGGCCTTCACGGGGCGCAACGCCGGTTGCTGGCGGTAACCCGCGCCTTCCTTTTACACCCCACTATCCTGCTGCTCGATGAACCCACCACCGGCATTGATGACATCGGCCGGGCCCAGTTGGCCGCGACCTTGCGGGAAATTTGTCAGGGGCTTACGGTTCTCCTGGTTGACCATGATGTGACGTTCATCTCCCAATTTGCCGATTATATTTGCTGCCTGGAACAAGGCACTTTCTCAGATGTGGGATCCCCGGCGGAATTGGCGAGCCGGCCGGGATTATTCCGGGTTTTACTGGATGAGAATGTTTTTTACCTCAAAGGGCCGGGGGTCCGGGAAACCACCTCACAAAAGAGCCCAGCTACCTGAAATGATTGCGGTGGCAAACCTTGTACTATAACCTCCCCCCGCGACGGCAACCAGAACTCCCGAACTGTGAGCGATGAATGCAATGGTGTGTCAGGCCGAAACTGCAGACGGAATGGTCCAACTATTTTTGGACCGCGGTAGCCAAGGTTGCCGCATAATCTTAGCTAATTGGAGGCCCATTGGAGGTACCAAGCAAACCTGATAGCCAGAATCAGGCGGCACATGAGATCGCTAACACCGTCGGTAACTATCTGGCCGGTGGCGAAATGAAAGACCGGGGTGAATACCTGTTTTTTCTGGCGGCCTCCTGGCTGTTTCTATTGGGGATAGTGGCGGCGGTAGCGTACTTGATGTTCGAGCCCTGGTGGGCCTGGGTTTTTCAGGTATTGACCGACAAGGAAAAGATCGCCGGGTTGGTGCAATCGATGAACTCTTGGGGACCGGTGGTCTTTATTCTGGTCCAGACCGTTCAAGTGCTCTTGATATTTATGCCGGCGCCGGTGGAAGCCGTTGGCGGTTTTCTCTTCGGCCTGCCCCTGGGGATACTTTACTCTACCATCGGTCTGGGGCTGGGGTCCATAGCGGCTTTTTCTTTGGGACGCTGGCTGGAGAGGCATTGGTTATCTGAAGTTGTGCCGCCCCAACAACTGAAGCGGTTCCGCATGCTCATGAAACGGCAGGGCATACTCACCTTTTTTATAATTTTTCTTATTCCCGGGGCTCCCAAGGATCTCTTCTGTTACCTGTTGGGCCTGACCCGCATGTCGTGGCATTATTATCTTATAGTGGTAACCATAGCCCGCTTGCCCAGCACCATCATGTCGGCTCTGCAAGGCTCCCAGGCCCAAAAAGGCAATTATTACCTCACCGTGGTCCTGTGGGTTTTTTCTCTGGGAATAGCCGCATTGTTGTATAAATACCGGGAGAACCTGTATCAATGGATCAGCCGTTGGCACCAGGAAGAAGAATGAGCCATCGTAATCCTCTTGGTGGCCTGCCGCCATGGATTATACCAGAACTTAAGTTAGAGTTGGAACCACCGGAAGCTCACAGATTTTTCTGCAGGAGGAGACGGGATGAGCACTCTCAGGATCATGGCAATCGTGCTGATTGTGGCCGGCATTGTGGCGCTGATGTACGGCAAGTTCAGCTACACCAAGGAGACTCACGACATCAAACTGGGCCCGCTTGAGATGTCGATTGCGGAAAAGCAGACGGTCAACGTCCCGGTCTGGGCCGGCATACTGGCAATAGTGGGTGGTGGTGTGCTCCTGATTTATGGGAGCAAGAAAGGGTAAGTATCGCTCCATCTCCCTACTGGCTCCGAGATGGGGATGGGTACGCCCAAGAGCCAAAACAGAATATATTTTTTCATGCCATTACCCCTGCCTTTTGAGGCGGTCTCAGATTAATTGTGCCCCACGGGGATGTTTACCTCGACATAATGTTCCTGATGGTCGTCAATGAGGGGGATGGTGTTATCGGGTTGGCTAACGCCGTCGACGGTCACTCGCGTCTCGCCATCCTCGGCCGGCGGGCGCTTGATGGTGATGTGGTAGACCGTCTCCCGATACCGGTAGTGCATGGTGAAGCCCGGCCAATCCGCCGGGAGGCACGGCGTGAACCGCAGCTTGTCCACCTCCAGCTTCAGCCCCAGGAGTGATTCCACAATCAGCCGGTACATCCAGCCGGCCGACCCCGTGTACCATGTCCAGCCACCGCGGCCGGTATGGGGCGAGACCGCATAGACGTCGGCCGCCACGACGTAGGGTTCTGCTTTATAGATGGCGATCGCCTCGGGAGACCTGGCATGGTTCAATGGGTTGATCATGGCCAGAAGTTCCCAGGCGCGCTCCCGGTCTCCCAAGGCCGCAAAGGCCATGGCCGCCCAGATCGCCGCGTGGGTGTATTGCCCGCCATTCTCTCGCACCCCGGGGACGTAACCTTTGATGTAGCCGGGATTCAAATCCGACTTGTCAAACGGCGGATCCAGAAGCTGGATGAGCGCCTGCTCCCGGCGCACCAGGCGCTGATCCAGGGCTTCCATGGCCAGGCGGGCCCGGGCCGCATCCCCCGCACCGGAGAGGACAGACCAGCTCTGGGAAATCGAATCGATGCGGCACTCGGGGTTGAGCGCCGACCCCAGCGGTGAACCGTCGTCGAAGTAGGCGCGGCGGTACCACTCGCCGTCCCAGCCGTGCGCCTCGATATTGCGGCGCAGCTCGTCCGCCTCCCTGGCGCAACGCTCGGCGAAGGACAAATCACCCTGCACACGAGCCACCTCGGCGAACCGCGTGAGCACTTCATAAAGAAAAAAACCTAACCAGACGCTTTCCCCTTTACCGTGTTCGCCCACCAGGTTCATGCCGTCATTCCAGTCGCCGGAGCCCATCAACGGCAAGCCGTGCTCACCAAAGCTGAGGCCCCTCAGGATGGCTCGCACACAGTGGTCATACAAACTGGCCGCTTCTGGCGACCGATGGGGCAAATCGTAATACGAGTCCTCCTCGGCGGTCACCGGACGGCCCTGGATGAAATGGATAGGCTCATCCAATACGCCGGTGTCCCCGGTGTTCAGGACGTAGCGGCAGGTCGCCAACGGCAGCCAGAGGTAATCATCGGAGCAATGGGTCCGTACGCCCCGGCCCAAGGGGGGGTGCCACCAATGCTGGACATCTCCTTCCGGGAACTGGCGGGAGGCGCACAGGAGCAGGTGCTGGCGCACCAGGTGCGGCTGGGCGTAGATCAGCGCCATCACGTCCTGCAACTGATCGCGGAAACCGAAGGCGCCCCCCGACTGGTAGAAACCGCTGCGGGCCCAAAGTCGGCACCCGAGAGTCTGGTATAAGAGCCAGCCGTTGGTGAGCACGTTGAGGGACTGGTCGGGGGTTTCCACTTGCACGGCGCCGAGGGTATGATTCCAGTAATGCCACACCGCATCGAGGGCCTCGCGTGCCGCAATTGAGCCCCGAAAGCGCTGCACGAGGTCCCTGGTGTCATCGGCGTCTCGCCCGGCCCCGAGCGTGAAAATGACCTCGCGCTCTTGCCCGGGGGCCAACTCGAAAGGAACCTGGAGCGCGGCGCAGGGGTCAAAACCGGCTCCCACCTTTCCAGACAGCCGCGACCGGGACATCGCGGCAGGATTGCGCGGCGTGCCGTTACGTCCCAGGAATTCAGTCCGGTCGCCGCTCAAGGTCAGGGTCGCCGCGTCCACCTGGAAGAAGGCAACTCGATGGGTGAACTCCGTGTTATAGGGGTTGCGGGCCAGGAGCGCCCCGCTATTCGGGTCAACCTCGGTGCACACGTGCATGGCGGATTTCGACTGCTGATCTCCCATGACCCATTCTACGTAGCCCGTGACGGAGAGCCGGCGTGCCCGGCCTGACACGTTCCGCACTTTCAGCACCGTGAACTTGACCGGTGCATCCCGGGCCACGTAAACCCACACCTCTGAGCTGATGCCGTCCTCGGTGTGCTCGAAAACGCTGTAGCCGAAGCCGTGGCGGCTGGCGTACGGCGACGCGCCGCGGCTGGGCAGCGGCATGGGGGACCAGAATAGGCCGGTCTCTTCGTCACGGAGGTAAAAGGCTTCTCCGCTCGAATCGCTTACGGGATCGTTCCCCCAGGGAGTTAGACGGAACTCGTGGGCATTCTCGCTCCAGGTATAGGCCGAGCCGCTCTCTGAGATAACGGTTCCGAAATGCGGGTTGGCCAGCACATTTACCCATGGCGCCGGAGTCACCTGCTGGTCCGTGGTCGTAATGACATATTCGCGTCCGTCAGGGGTAAATCCACCCAGCCCGTTGAAGAACGTCAGATCGCCGCGGAAAAACTCGCCCGTCCCCGTGAGGTCGGCGCGGTGGGATCGGGTCGGCGTCAGGGGCGGTACGGTCACCTCCACCTGGACCCGGCGGTTGAGCTGGTCCTCCAACTCCCCCCGGTCATCGGTGATGATGGCTCGAGCCACCGTTTGGAACAAAATGCGGTCCTCCGCCGATATCTGGTCCGCAGGTCTTACGAAAATGCCGCCGGGCCGATCGATCTCGCTGGCTTCGCCCCCGGCGGCAATGAGTCCCATGATTTGGTCGTGGAGAAGTTGCCGGTAGCCGGCGTGATCTTCGTTCCAGATCATCAGGTCCACGGCTAATCCTTTTAGACGCCAGTACGCATGGGCCTGTATGAGTTGGCGCACCAGCTCGATATTGTCCGGGTCTTCAATCTGGAGCAGCACGATGGGCAAATCGCCAGAAATGGAGTAGCCCCAAAGAGCGGATTGCCCGCGGCGGTTCTTGATGAGGACGCTCGGGTCGGCTCGCAGCGAATCATTGGCGTAGATTACCGAGCTTGCCAGGCTGCAGTAGAGCTGGGCGTCAGCCTCTGAGGCATTGATTTGCCGCAGGGCCACCTGGTTATGCGTCCAGGCCAGATCAAAGACGCGATCCGCCAGACGCCGATCCTGGTATTTCTCCACCAGGCCCAGGCACGCCTCCCGAGTTGGGCCGACGCCGGAGACCACATTGACCGTGACTGATTCCCCCGGATCGAGCACCAGCCGGTACCGGATGGCGACAATCGGGTCCAGCACCGAGCCTTCGCGGCCCGAGAGCGCTGCTGGACCCTGCATCGCCTGTGGATCGGCGACGGTCCGGCCGCGGCCGATGAACTGCATGCGGTCAGTCTCGTAGGAAATCTCGCCAATCTCCGCCCCATGCACCGCCATTAGATGAAACATATAGAGCGGCTGCTCGTCGAGAGAGCGTGGCCGGCGAGTGCAGAGGATCGCCTGGCGATGGCGGATAATCTCGGATTGAACAAAGAGGTTGCTGAACGCCGGATGCAGTGCATCCGCGGCAGGCGGGGCCAGGACCACTTCGGCGTAACTCGTTACCTCGATCTCTCTGGGGGTCCGGGCGCGATTGGTAATGGTGATGCGACGCAATTCGATGTCGTCTTCGGAGGAAACTACGATCTCCGTATGGGCGTCAAAGTCTTGTTGGCGGCAGCGGAACTCGGCGCGCCCTTCCGAGAAAATCGCCTCAAAATTCCCGGATCGCTTCAGGGTTGGCTGATAGGCGGTGGACCAAAACTCTCCGCTGGCTACGTCGCGGAGGTAACAGAACGTGCCCCAGTTGTCGCAGGTACTGTCTTCGCGCCAGCGGGTGACGGCGATGTCCTTCCACCGGCTGTAACCGCCGCCGGCGTTGGTGATCATCACATGATATCTGCCATTCGACAACAACTGCACTTCTGGTATCGGGATATCGGGGCGGTTGTAAACTCGCACCGAGGTCTCCGGAACCCCGGATGCCGGTTCTGAACCGGTGATTTCGTCGGTGTGCACATAGAACGCCGTGGCTTTGGGGATGCGCTCCTGGAGCAACAACATGGTCGCCTGAAACAAAGGGTCCGACTCGAACCGCTTTTGCATAGGCTGGTCCAGGAGCAGATAGGCCAGGGAGAGGAAGCTCATGCCCTGGTGATGGGCCATGAAGGAGCGAACTACGGCGCTCGTTTGGCCCCGGGGCAGGCGCGACGGCGTATAGTCGATGGCTTCATAGAAGCCAAATTTTCCCTCAATCCCTGCCGCACTCAGGTGCTCGAGATTCAAGCAGGCTGCCTCGGGCGTCACCATCAGTGCCAGCGCTGAGGCATACGGGGCAATGACCAGGTCATCGGCCAGTCCGCGCTTGAGTCCCAAGCCGGGCACGCCAAAGGCGCGGTACTGGTAGTTAAGATGAATATCGATGGCATTGTAGCCCGATTCTGAAATGCCCCACGGCACGCTGCGCTGCTTGCCATACTCGATCTGCCTCTCCACCGCCACCTTACAGGTCTGGTCGAGCAAGGTGTTTTCGTAGGTCGGCATTACCAGGAGCGGCATGAGGTATTCGAACATCGACCCGCTCCACGACAGGAGAAGCGATTCTCCCCCCACGCGGGTGAGGAGACGTCCCAGGGCAAACCAGCTCTCCTGGGGCAGCTGACCTTGAGCAATCGCCACGAAAGCAGGTAATCTCGCCTCCGAAGCCAGCAGATCGTAGTAACTCGCGTCAAGCCGGCGCTCGCTGACGTTGTAGCCGATCGCCATTAAGTGACGCGCCTTGTCGTAGAGAAAACCGTACTCCATCCGGGCGAGTTCGCCTGATTGCCGGGCCAGTCGCTCGATGGCCGCAATCCTGGTTCCGGCCCGCCGGCTGGACTCCGTGAGGAGCCGCCGCAGTTCCTCAAGCCAGGTGCGTTCCTCGGGGGTTGCCGCCAAAGCGAGGCGAGACTCAATGACCGGCAGCAGATCCGCCTCAAGGTTGGCCAATTGGCGCAACGTCGGAATCCCGCCCATACCCTGGAATTCGCTAAGAGTCCCGGGCGAAGCCGGCAATGCGGTCCACGGGGCGAGAAACGTCAACTCATCCAGTCCATCCCGGCACTGCCGTAACAGGCTCTGGGACCACCACCGCAATTGGCTCTCGGGCTCGGCGTCGAGACTGCGGACCAGATCCTCGGCGGACCTTGCCAGCCCGTCGAGGCCCAGCCGCACCGCCGCCAGGGTGGTTGGCGGGGAATCGACTGCGGACTCCAGGTCTTGCTGAAGTTGCGCCAGGGGACCCAAAGCGGCTCCTGCCGCCGTGCCGGCGATAATCCTGAGCGTATGACCCAATCCGTCAAACCAACTCCCCTCCAGGATCTGTAGATCGGGAAGTGCGAGCAGACCGGCCCGCAAGGTCAGCAGATGCCCCGCCAGGTTGCCGCTGTCCACGGTGGAGATGTATTTGGGCAGCAGCGGCTGCAGCGACTGCGTGTCGTACCAGTTGTAGAAGTGGCCCCGGTACCGCTCCAAAGCTGCCATGGTGTGGAGTGCATTCCCCGTGCGTTCGACCAATCGTCCGGCTGAAATGTAGCCGAAATCGTAAGCGGCCAAATTCGCCAGGAGCGCCAGTCCCATGTTGGTCGGCGAGGTGCGGTGGGCGACCCTGGCCACAGGATGCTCCTGATAGTTATCCGGCGGCAGCCAATGATCTTCCGGGCCCACGAAGGTCTCGAAGAAGGCCCAGGTCTTGCGGGAAATCTTCTGGAGGAAGCGAGTTTGATCGTCGGTCAATTTTGCGGCGCGGCGAGTGAGCGGCCGACTGATCCACCAGGCGATGGTCGGGGAGGCAAACCAGAGGCCCAGTATGGGCCCGGCCACTAATAACGCGCCTGGCTTCGACAACGCCAGAGAAACGGCCGCAGCCACCGCAATAAGGGGGGCAATCCACATCGCCTGAAAAGAGGCGATGAATTCGGAGCGGTTAGGGCGCTCCCCCTCGCCCGACGGATTCCATTCGAGAAGGCGCTTATGGGTGATCAGTATCCGGAAGCTGGTGCGGATGATAGCATCGAGACTGAAAAAGGCCTCATAGGGGAGACACACGAGGGTAAAGGCCGCCTGAGCGAAGTGCCGGCCAGCCGAGCGGCATAGGGCAGTGAGATGCTGACCCAGAAACACATCACCGGGCTTCTGGAACATTTGCAGCATAGAGGCAAACAAAGCCGGAATAAAGATGATGCCGAGAACCGACAAGGTCCAAAACCATGGTGATGACGAGACCGTCCAACCCAAAAGCAAAAGGAGAGTCAGCGCCGCGGCCACGAGACTCCGGCGCAGGTTGTCGAAGATCTTCCAGCGGGACAGCCCCGAGAGCGGATTCTTCTGGAGGTGCGGCCCAGGGCCGGGAACACCTGGCAGCAGCCATCGGGCAATGTGCCAATCCCCGCGAATCCAACGGTACCGGCGGCTCACGTCGGCGCTATAACGGGCGGGGTATTCCTCGTACAACTGCACATCACTCAACAGCCCGGCCCGGGCGTAGCACCCTTCCAGAAGATCGTGGCTGAGAATCCGGTTTTCGGGGAAGCGCCCGTTGAGCGCCCGCCCGAAGGCATCGACCTCATAGATGCCCTTGCCGATGAACGAACCTTCCTGGACCAGATCCTGGTAAACATCGGAGACGGCTTGCGTATACGGATCGATGCCCGGATCACTCCCCCAGAGCTGCGCATACCGCGACCGGTTCGTGCCGGGGAGGCTCACGGCCACCCGGGGCTGCAGGATGCCGTACCCCTCACAGACACGCTGTTTGCCGGCGTCATATCGCGCCCGGTTCAAGGGGTGCGCCATGGCTCCCACCAGCTGCCAGGCCGAGTCGCGAGGCATTTGCGTATCGGTGTCCAGGGTGATCACGTACTTCACGTCCGATAAGACTGCGATGGCGCCGACGACGACTGAGAAGGAATCCCTGGAGCCGCGCAAAAAGGCATTCAGTGCCGCGAGTTTGCCGCGCTTGCGCTCGTAACCCATCCAAATCCGCTCGCGGGGATTCCAACGGCGCGGGCGATGAAAGAGGAAGAAAATATCGCCCTGGCTGCTCCGGTACTTCTCATTCAACGCGTCGACGCCCTGCCGGGCCAGATTCACCAGCGGCTCATCCTCCGGCAGCGTCTCTGCGGACGCATCCCGAAAATCAGTGAGCAGGCCGAAGTACAGGTTCTCACCCCGATTGGCCAGAAACCGTACCTCCAGCGCCTCGATCAGAGCCGCGATGTTCTCAGGGCTCGTGAGCATAGTCGGGACTACCACGAGGGTGCTCGATTCCGGCGGAATTCCTTCGGAAAAGTCCAGGCGCGGCAACGGCTTCGGCATCACCAGCAACGTTGCCAACCAGTTTACCAATGCTATCGCCAGATGACTGGCGCCTACGACCGAGAGGATCCCGATCAGCCCGAGTACCCAACTGGATAGCCCATCGGACTGCGCCGTGGCCAGGAAGCTCATGGTAATGATTGCCGTAAAGAGGGTGATCGCTCCGACATATAGCAGCAAAGGAAAACGGCGGCCCACCCGGTAAAGCGCTTCACAAAGGGAGCGACGCATTTTTGCGGCCCCTTCGAGTTGCGCCAATCCCTTATCAATCAGATAAAAGCCGACATGGGCCGTGCGGTCGTCGGCGCCATTGCTGGCCGCTCCTTCTCGGGCCAATTGGATCGCGTCTTGTGCCACCTGGCTTTCGGAGTTCCGGCTGTGCTTGGCGATCTCCTCGACGACATGGCGGTAGCGGTCCCGGGTGGGAAAATCCATCGTGCTGTAGACGCCGCCAGGGTCCTGACGCAGGGTCTCCTCGACCACGCTCTGCGTCTCGACGAAAACGCGCCAATCCATCGCCCCCAGGGAACGGAGGCTGCCGATACTGTTGCTCATGGAGACCTGATCGGCGGCCTGTTGCTGGTTCTCCGACTGCACCAACTGCTGGCTCGTCCAGCCGCATTCGGCCAGCCGCTGCTCGATCCAGGTAAGGGGCAAGGCCAGGTTGGGCCCCTGACCCTGCAACCGGCGCGTGAGTTCGGCCACAAACGAACTCACCATGGGCGGATCCGACCGCGCCATATCTGCGATCACCAGAATCAGGCTCTTCGGGTCTTGCTCGGCGGTCTCCGTCATCCGGTCCGCCCAATAGTCGGCGAGGTTGCGGTCGGTCCGGTCGGCGGCAATTCGGACTGCTACGCGCCGGAGATTCTCGATCAGGGCGATGCGCAGCATGATGGGGATGGCCCACAACTCACCTAACTTCAGGGCGGTGACGGTCTGGTAGGCGGCAATAAAACTGCTGAGACCTTCCGGATCCACCCGGCCATCGCCGTGGGAGATCGTCTCCAGCGCCAGGTCATACACCCGGGGGAGCCCGGCTGATGGGCCGTTCAGCAGGCGCGGCAGTTCCCGGCTGTAACCCTTGGGCAAATGCCTCTTGGCGGTGCGAATCTGCTCTACGATCAGATAAAAGTTGTCGAGCAGCCATTCCCCGGCCGGGGTAATCCGGCGGTTGGCCTGGACCGCCTCAATCAGCAGGTTGCGGACTCCAATGAGGACGGCTTGATTCTCAGCCAGCCGCTTCAGCAGCCGGCCCTGAGGACCCCCCGGACTCAACTGGTGTGAGCCCGCCAGGATCTTGCCATGCTGCTTCATCTGGTCGGCGCTGAACAACTCCGATCGCAGCGGGGGTTCGTCGCCGGCGTATCTTCGCCCCAAGCCGCCTCCCGGGAGGCAGGACCTCAGGCGGAGCAAGGGCTCACGAATGCTTTCTCTGCTCAACGCCATTCTGGAGGTCTCCTCTTTATCTGGCTAATCGGCCGACTAAACCGAAATCTGATGTAAGACTCTTGATTTGTGGGGAAAGGCTGCTGCCAGGAATCCCTAAGACTAGGTG
>Ga0351916_1085_pt1 | contig 30450 bp, 27 predicted proteins | sample TotcelHT113001N3_FD_206868 | JGI IMG/M metagenome (GOLD analysis project Ga0351916, IMG submission 206868) | Enriched cells from coal bed in the Powder River Basin, Montana, United States - Total cells T11 rep1 HSBNCT.T11.300.1.N3 ... | reverse complement strand
ACTGAACATGCTTCATCTCGATGGTGCCGTAATCGGCATAGCCGGCCAGCTTGTCGATCTCTGTATCAAGCTGGCGCAGGTTATTCCCCACGAAATGAACGAGCGCGCGCACCGCATCGCCGTTAATAGTTAGAACTCTGTTATCATATGGTTCGCGTCCACCCTCATTCACATAACGAGCCTGTCTGGCTGCAACCCGCCGCGTTACCCAGCCCGGCAGCGCACCGTCATCCAGTTTGGAGAGCAGCTTGATGGAATCCTTATGCGCCTGGGCAGCCTTAAGCACAGGATTGCGGGTAGACAACTGCTTGCTTTCACAGAAAACGAGCCATGTAAACGCCGGTACTTGGTCCAGGTAGGCGGTAATGTCCTTGCTGAATGCCGCATCGACGTGCGGAAGCTCGGTAGCATCTTCACTCACATCTTTGGCTGAAGGTTCACAGCGCGCCAGAAGATCATATACCAGCACTAGGCGCCGGTCTGACAGAAACGGCATCGTTTCACACGCTTCATGCAGCACCGGGATGGTAAGTTTACGGCCGTCGAGGAAGGTGCAGTTAAGGTCACCCAGTCCGCTTTGTGTAAACTCTGCCTTGAGGCGAGTTATCTCCTCAGAGCGCAGGAATTCCTCTTCACCATGAATTATTAGAAAAGGCATGCGTGATTCACGCTCGCAAGAGAACCCGATGGATGGGGGTTCCCCTGGGGTTTATGTTGGTGACCGCGAGCACGCGAGCCCGTGCCAGATCGTGCGAGGTGGTCATGTATTTTTGAGCCGCAGCGCTTAACGGTTGTCTGATGCCGTAGGTAAAACCGGCCAGCAGCACGCAAGCGAGTCGTGTGAAACGCCAGGCACGCGGAAGGCTGGCGGCAGCTAACAGCAGCCCGCCGGACAGCCCTAACGGGACGGCGATATTGGTTCCGCAGTGCGGGTGGATTGCCAGGTAGGTTTCGCCTTGGCGCAGACGGAGCAGCCCTTCACGAACGGCGTCAGCGAGCGCAATCGTTTCAACCTTCCCGAAAACCAGAAAACCAGTCCAATCAGAATAGGCAAACAGACGCAACCCAGGAACGCTGCCTGCCAGGATATGCATGGCCGCGTGCTCGATAGCATGGTTTTGCCTGATGCGGCCCAGAATCCCGGGTGTGGAATTGCCCATGACTTCTCCTGCTCTAGGCAGGGGGTGTCTATTCGCACCCCCTGCCTGCTAACGAATCGCTCAGCGAATACGTTCCCAGATGGGTGCAATGCGCTTGGCGCCATCGGGGCCAAAGATTACAGGAGTGATGCCGGTTACCTCGCACAAGTAGGTGAGCGCGCGCACCTGGTCTCCCATCGTCCCCAATACGTGGTTGCTGGGGAACAAGGCCAGGAACTCATCAAAAGAACACTGCAACTTGGCATGCACATGCGGCCAGGTGGGATCGGTCTGATCGTTTATGACCTTGCTTTGTGCGGCAGAGAGCTTGACACTCTCACCCTTAACGATGGCCATAAACGGCTTGTCATCCCACAAACCCATGCGGGCAAAGGTCATCTCTCCAGGAGCCGCGTCGAACTCGACCGAAGCGCCGCCAGCCTTGAAATAAAACTCCAGCGCGGGATGGAAGCGGATGTGCTTGTAGTTATCCGCCGGTTCCCAGCTTTGGGCGGCGTACCATGAGCTGTGGTTACCCGAGTTGCACCAATCCCACATATCGAGCTCAGGCAGGTAGAGGCGCACATCCATAAAGAGTGCCGGCAAGCCGCCGGTGATGTATTTCAACAGCTGCATGGTGATGCCGGCGAAAGCATCGGCTTCCGTGGCGCAGACAAAAGGCTCCTTGGGACCGTTCCAATCGTAGGGGTCGTTCATCACCATCTCGGGCACATCACCGAGGCATACATTCTCGGTCAGCTCGCGCTGGCCTTTTAGCCCGCAAAAGTCAAATCCCTTTTCCTCGTTCAGCAGCCGCATGGCGATGTACAGGCGGATCTGCGTTTTTAGCGTTTCAGGCGTTAGCATCTTGCCGTCATACAGGATGCGTTCGCCAAGCATCTTGCCAAACCAGGCGAATGCTTTTTCGACTTCAGCCTCGTCTACCTGTTGCTCCATGACTTTGACGAGTGCCAGTTGGTCGATCTGCTGGGTCGTGCATCCCAGCGCTTTGATGATAGGCACCAGGTGAAAGAAGCCGGTCTCCATGCCCATCGAATGCCCGCCGTACAAGCCGTAGACTTCGTTATGGATAGTTTGGGCTGCTTCGGCGGCGCGCAGCCAGTCAAAGACCTGCTGGTGTACTTGCTTATCATCGATATCACCAACGATGCGGTGCGTACGGATCCCGGCTTGGCGTAAGCCGCCGTCTGTTGCCAGCAAACCGACATTGCCGGGGAACTTGCCATTGTTGTTCGAAAGGCTCAGGATAGGCAGGTCACTGCCTACTGTGTTAACAAACGGCCAGGCCAGGAAGGGAAAGTTCCACACGTTATAGCACATTACGATGACGCGGCAGCCGGCCCGGCGCAGCTCCTCGCCCACCTGTTGGGCGACGCGCGGTGAGGTTATCGGCTCCGAGCCTATCACAACCTGGGGAGCAGTGCCGTCTTTGTTAACCATTCCCTTGCGGATAATATCCGCCCACTTGTTGACGACCAGGGCATAAAGACAGGCCGCGTCGAGGGCAGGTTAGCGCTAGAGCTGTTTGTGTTGGACGTGACGCGCGGTCTTCACCAGGAGAGCAGGCTTGACCGCACCCGGCGGGCTATCTCCAGCTCAATTTCATCTCCTGAGGCGAGGTCCAGATAAAGCTGCAATGGGTTCACGACCCTGACGCCGTCGGTTAGCTCTCTCGCATCCCAAAGCAGGCTCTGGTCAGCAGGCTGAAAGATAAACACTGCAAGCTCGCCTTCATCGCGGTTAAGATGAAGCCGCGCAGCTAATTCAGTGATGTCGCCTGCCCAGTAAAAGGCGATGCGCTCATCTGGCATCACCTCATTTAGGACCGCGGCTGCCCCGGACCACAAGGTCAGAGCCCAGTGCGTTGATGCCAGCATGACAAGGTCTTTTACCGAAAAGGATGTGGATGTGCCGCGGTATACCTGGAATGGATTACGGCTGATCTGGTATGCTCCAACCCACGCATCCACCAGAGCGGAGGGGTCAAACAGAGCAACCCCTTTACGCGACTTGACTACCGCCCCCATCTGCTCGAGCACTCCGGTAACCATACTCGCCATCCCCAGACTGACCTGGCTCTTTGCCGCGAGCTCGCGCATATTCCATGTTTTACCCGGCTCGCTGATGAGCACACGAGCTACGCGTTCGGCTTTGCCCTCAAACGGTTGAATAACTCGCTCAGAAACAACCGGCGGACGTGAGACGTCACGATCGATGAGCAGAAACAAATCTGGTATCTCGAGATAGAGGTTGCCCTCCAAGTCAAGGTAGGCTATCTGGGCATCTTGGCACAAAGTGCGGGATGTTTTATCCAGATATGGGGCCAGCAAGGAAGGTACAAGGCCATCATCTGGGGCACTCTTGCGCCAACGCGTTAACCGACGAACCGCTCGCTCGGTTTCGTCACGGTATCCCGTTTGTAACACTATGCAGCCAAGCTGCGCCTCTCGCAGTGAGTTTGCAGGACTGGTACACAATGCAACGTTAAAAGGCATCTCCCCGCGATGTGGCGGGGCGAGCCTGCGCAGGGATTTGAAGACCAGGCGCGGGAACAAGGATTCGAATCGCGCGATCAATTGATTGATGACTTCGTTGGGCTGCAAGGGTACCTTTTCCCGGAATGTGGTAGAGGGGCAAGATAGCATTGCCGGAGAGAACTGTCAACCCGGGCCAGTTGACACAATCCCATGCTGGCAGCACAATAAGCATGCAACAACATCAGAGGTCATGAGGATGAAAGCGCTTCGCTTGTTTGGTCCTAGTGATTTACGCATAGTGGAAGAACCGCAACCCCAACCTGGGGTTGATGAAGTACTCTTACGCGTGCGAGCTGTAACAATTTGCCATTCGGATATCCATTACTACCGCGATGGACGTATCGGCGACACGATAAGCACCGTGCCGTTGGTGCTCGGTCACGAATTCTGCGGCGAGGTTGTGCAGGTTCCTGCCTCAGCCCATCACCTGCGTGTCGGTGACCTGGTGGCCGTTGAGCCGGCAGTAAGCTGCGGTACATGCCGCGAGTGCCGTGAAGGCAATCCGAATATCTGTGAAAACCTGTTTTTCAGCGGCACCCCTCCGCTCGATGGGGCGATGCGCGAATATATGACGTACCGCCCCGAGTTCTGCTATCCGTTACCCGCCGATTTCTCCCCCGAGGAAGGCGCACTGCTCGAGCCCCTGGGTGTAGCATTGTACGCCTGGGATCTGGGGCACCTGCGCCTGGCTGAAAGCGTCGCCATTGTGGGGTGCGGTGCAATCGGTCTGCTGTTGGTACAGCTGGCGCGCGTCGCCGGCGCCTCCCTGGTGCTGGCAGTAGAACCACTCACTTACCGCCGCGACATGGCTGCTCTTTGGGGAGGGATCCCTCTCAACCCGGACGAGAGACTGATGCAATGCGCTGACCAGCTAACTGGCGGGCAGGGAGCAGACCTGGTCATCGAGACCGCCGGCACACTGGCCGGCCAGGACGCTGCAGTTCGCCTGGCAAAGCGCGGCGGTAGGGTGTTGTTCGTCGGTATTCCATCCGAAGACCGTATCGATGTACCACACCATATCGCCAGGCGCAAGGACCTGCAGATGCATGCAGTTCGCCGTATGAAGCATACGTATCCGCGTGCTATTACCCTGTTGCAGCGCGGGATGGTTGAACTGTGCCCGCTTATCACCCACCATTATCCGCTCGAACAGGCCGCAGAAGCCTTCCCGATTGTGGCCGAGTATGCGGACGAGGTCATCAAAGCGGTGATTATACCCTAAGGCATCCGGGAGACGTGCATGCGTATCGTGTCATCCGCTGAAATGCGTGCCGCAGAAGAGTGCGCCGCCCAGCATGGGTTATCCTTTGATGCGATGATGGAACGCGCCGGGCTGGCTGTGGCCGATGTTGTGGGTGCGCACGTCGAACCCGGGCAGGGCGCCGTTGTTGTGCTGGTTGGTCCTGGCAACAACGGCGGTGACGGGTTGGTTGCTGCCCGCTACCTGCTGCAGCACGGATACAAGGTTTACTGCTATGCCCTCCCAAGAAATATCCCGGATGACTTGAACGCCGGTAGGCTGGCTGCACTTGGCGTTGTGCCAACCTGCGTGGCCGACGATCCCGACCTGGCGGTTCTCGGTCAGATGCTCTCCGAGTGCAGCGCCGTAATTGACGCGTTATTTGGCACAGGCTTGCACAGCCCACTGCACGGAGAAGCTCCACGGGTGCTTGAGCGTGTCGCCGTTCACATGTCAACTTACGCCATCTCTCGTAAATCCACGAGCAGCTTGATACCGCGAACCCGAGAGTTCAGGCCCCTCGTGTTTGCCGTTGATGTACCCAGCGGCCTGGATGCAGATTCGGGTGAGGTTGACGCGCACACGGTGCAAGCCGATTTCACCATCACCTTTGGCTGCCCCAAGCGCGGTCATTTTCTTTTTCCCGGCGCTGCGATGGTTGGCGTTTTGGAGATTGCCGATATCGGGCTGGGCACCGAGCCAGTGAGCGCTGGCTCAATCGAGGTCGCCACACCAACGTTGGTGCGCGGCTGGATGCCGCAACGCCCCTTTACGGCTAATAAGGGGACCTTTGGCAGCGCTCTCGTCGTTGGGGGCTCGCTCAGCTACAGCGGTGCGCCTCGGTTGGCGGCCGAGGCTGCCTATCGGGCGGGTGCCGGGCTCGTCAGCCTGGCAATACCATCAGGTATTTATACGAGTGTCGCTGCTCAGCTTCCTGACACGACTTTTCATGTACTGCCAGGCGATTCTCACATAATCACCAGCCAGGCGCGCGAGCTAGTCGGCGCATTAGAACGCTATTCAGCGATACTGATTGGGCCGGGGATGGGCACCGATGAACAGACGGGCACATTCGTCAAAGACTTGCTTTCTGAGGGTGCTAGAACCGCCCCCGAGCAGGATGCGTCGCCTTTGCCGCCTGCCGTTATCGATGCCGACGGGCTGAACCTGTTATCCAGGATACCCAGTTGGTGGGAAATCTTACCCGCAGACTGTATCCTGACACCACACCCCGGCGAGATGGCGCGCCTGTGCGGCAGAAGCGTTCAACAGGTACAGGCAGACAGATGGCAGCTTGCTCGCGAGATGGCCAGCAAGTGGCGTTGCACGGTGGTCCTCAAAGGTGCGTTCACGGTGTGTGCTTCAGCGCAAGGGGAGCTAACGGTAATTCCTTTCGCCAATCCGCTGTTGGCAACCGCGGGTACAGGCGATGTGTTAGCCGGCGCTATTGCGGGGTTACTTGCGCAACGCATACCTGCCTACCATGCCGCGGTGTGCGGCGCTTACCTGCACGGGTTGGCCGGCGAATCCCGGCGCCTGGCGTTAGGCCCTGCCGGGATGTTAGCCCACGAACTGCCATTGCTCATCGCCCAGGCTGCTAATGCCGTGCGACAGGCGTAAAAACAGGCGCAAGGAATCTACCTGCGCCTGTTTTAGCTTGGACAGTTAATTCACGATGGGTTCGTCGGGACCTCGATCGACTCGGCGTCAGCAGCACCAGTCTCCAACTGTGTAAGGAGCTCTTCCCGCCTGGCTGCAGCCGCTCGCTTACCTTCTTCGACCGCTTCCTGGAAGCGCGTCTTTTGTTGCGATAGAATCTGCTGTCCCTTGGTTTGTAGAACATCCGCCCGGCGCGCCGCCTGTGATTTGAGCTGCATGCTCTGGGCTTTGAGCTGTTTACGGAATTCGCTGCCCTGCGCTGGAGCCAAAAGCAACCCCACAGCCACGCCTAGCAGCGCACCAAGGACAAAACCGCCGACAAAACTATCAAATTCGTTACCCTGTGCCATTCTTCCTCCCTTGCGGCATGCCGTCAATACCTATGCCTGTGGTGGTTCCGGTTGGTCTTGGGTGCCGGATGCTTTGCCAGACCTTCGTCCGAATGTAAAGAAATGCATCAGAGCGTGCATCGCTCCGGTTGAGACGCTATTTATACGCACCAATGGATTTACCACGGTATCCGAGACGATATGCGCTGTCCCGCGTACGCTGCGCATGGTATCCTGCAGCGAGAGCAAGACCGGCTGGATCTCATCACGGAGTACACGGATTAGCTCACGCATCCTGTTCAGGGTCACCAAGAGCAGAATACCGATTATAAGCGATACCAACGCCAGGAGGATGATGGCGATGTCGCGTACATACTCAAGCCACATGAACCCTCCTATGGTGCAAATGAGACCTTCTCTAACACTTTGGTTAAGTGTTGCAAGTATAACATACTTGAGGCAGTAACGCAACGCATATATCCTGGTCTGGCCCAACACCCGACCTGACACGCGCATCCAGGCACAGGCCAACTAGATATGCTCTCACAGGAAGGCGCATACCGGCGTTTGGGGATACTTGTCGCAATAGTTCATGAGCGCGGCGTGAATCGCTGAAGCAGCCATTACTGCACAGTGAAACTTGACATCAGGCAAGCCTCCCAACGCCTCCGCTACTTGTTCATCCGTCAACGCTGCGGCCTGTTCCAGCGTGCGGTCCTTGATCATTTCCGATGCCATCGAGCTGGAAGCAATTGCTGCGGCGCAGCCAAACGCGCGATAGCGAACGTCAACAATACGGCTATCCTGTATGCTTAAAAAAAGCTCCATAATGTCGCCACAACCCGGGCTACCGACCCGCGCATAGGCGTCAGGTTCGGGCAACGTGCCGATATTTCGCGGATTGGTAAAATGGTCTATCAATATTTCAGAATACATGTAACCTCCTAAGCAGCGCTAACGGGACGAACTGCGGTTATGCCCTTGGCATCGTAGAATGGCGACATTGCCCGTAAGGCAGCGATGACACCCGGTAGTTCTGCCAGGACATAGTCGACATCCTGCTCGGTATTTTCGCGCCCCAAGGTGAGGCGCAGGGAGCCGCGCGCAACCGGATGCTGGTACCCCATTGCCGAGAGCACGTGCGAAGGACCTTCGTCGCCAGAAGAGCAAGCAGAACCGCTCGACGCGCCAATCTCCAGCATGCTGAGCTTGAGGATGACAGCTTCGCCCTCAACTCCTGGAAAGACAAAACTCGCATGACTGGCGAGGCGGTGCTCGCGCGAGCCGGTAAAAAGCGCATCCGGAACTCTGGCAAGGATCCCGTCAACTAACCTGTCACGCAAAGCGCGTAGCCTCGGCACCTCTGCCGACCGCGCGTCCTCTGCCAGCTGCAGCGCTCTGGCAAGGGCAACAATGAAAGCTGTATTCTCGGTGCCGGCGCGTTGGTTGCGCTCCTGGCCGCCGCCTGTCTGTATCGGAAGCACCGGTGTGCCCGAGCGCACATACAACACACCAATCCCCTTGGGGGCATAGAACTTGTGACCAGATAATGACATCAAGTCCACACCAAGCTCATCGACATTGAGCGGTAATAGTCCAGGCGCTTGGACGGCATCAGTGTGGAAAGGTATCTGCCTGGAGCGGGCTATCCGACTGATCTCAGCGATGGGCTCGATCGTGCCAACCTCATTATTGGCATACATGATGGAAATTAAGCTAGTCTCTGGCCTTATTGCCCGCGCGACATCATCCGGGTCAACCAGGCCATCACGGTTGACATCGATAGTGGTCACCTGAAAGCCAAACTCCTGCTCCAACTGGGCGCAGGTGTGGCTGACAGCGTGGTGTTCGACAGCACTGGTGATGATATGGTTGCCGCGCTTGCGGGCAGCCAGCACCGCACCGCGCAGCGCCAGGTTGTCGCTTTCAGTACCACAGCTGGTAAAAATCACTTCATTTGGACGCGCGCCGATGACAGCTGCAACGGTAGCGCGTGCCTGCTCCAATGCCTTGCGGGCGTATGTGCCGACCGAATACAGGCTGGAGGGATTGCCATAGTATGTGCTAAAGAAGGGCAACATGGCATCTACCACGCGCGGGTCCACGGCGGTTGTGGCAGAATGGTCCAGGTAGATAAATGGTCTCATCATTCGCGCTGCTCCGGTTAGTTATGGCGTTCTGGCAGGCTGGTAGCCATGCCGTCTCTCAGTAACCCGACTTCATCTTCCATCGTTTTAAGGCGTTCTTCCAGGGCGCGGAAAGCTTCAGCTACCGGGTCTGGGAGGCGGTCGTGCTGGAGTGCCAAGGATGGTTTTGGCCCAACATGCGGGCCGCGCACCACGCGTGCCGGCACTCCCACTGCCGTTGAATCAGGTGGAACCGATTTCAAGACCACCGCTCCCGAGCCGATGCGCGCGTTATCTCCCACCGTGATGGGACCGAGGATAACGGCGTTGCTGCCGATGATGACGCAGCTGCCCACTGTGGGATGGCGTTTCCCCTTGTCGAGCGAGGTGCCTCCCAAGACAGCACCCTTGTACATTAATACATCATCGTCAATCTCGGCAGTCTCTCCTATCACCACCCCCATGCCGTGGTCGATAAAGAAACGCCGGCCTATCTTTGCACCCGGATGAATCTCGATCCCGGTTCGGAAGCGCGTTACATGCGAAATATAACGCGCCAGCCATCTCATCCGGTGTATCCAAAGCCAGTGTGCGACGCGGTGCCACCAGATAGCCTTTAAGCCGGGATAACAGGTGATAATCTCCCACCAGGTGCGGGCGGCCGGGTCCATGACCATCACATTCTCAATATCCTCGCGGATTCGGTTAAACATAAGCTGCTATCCTTTCGCGCCGACACCCGAACCAGCGATACTAGCCAGTGTAGTGCTGTCAAGAGCTTCTTCAAGGCGGGAGGAGATGGCTGAGAGCACGCGGTAAGCGGCGCATCCGGCCTCACGGCAGTAGTCATAGCCCTTGCTGGGAGCACAGTCAATTAAAAGGACAGGATGTTCAACTGCACGGATGACGTCGCCAACGCTGATCTGCTCTGGGTCACGCGAAAGGTAATATCCACCATGTGCTCCACGAACGCTGACGACTAGCCCGGCTTTACGGAGGTCAATCGCAATGCGCTCGAGGTAAGGCAGGCGAAGACCTTCCTTTTGCGCTACCTCAGTCAGCGAAACCGGTCCTTGGCCGTATGAGCGCGACAGCTCAGCCATCGCCCGCAAGGCCGTTCTTTCCTTGGCAGAGAGTTTCATAGCACAATCCCGAGTTTAAAGTCAGGTTTAATATTATATTGTACGCCCGGAAATTGTCAAAATAATACGCAATCTCACCTAACAAGCGTAACTTATTTGCAGCGAATGCCTAATCGGCATATATTTGACCGAGTGTATTCGTATAAACAAGGAGGTTTGTAATGCTTGATATGTTCTTTAGCCCTGCTTCGGTTGCGGTTATCGGCGCTTCCGAGAACCCAAAGAAGCTTGGTCACCGCATTTTATTGAACGTCGTTAATGGTGGATACAAAGGCGCCATCTATCCGATTAACCCGACTGCCACAGAAATTCTTGGGTTAAAGTGCTACCCTTCGGTCTCCGACATCCCTGGCCCCCTTGATATGGCTGTCATTGTTATCCCGGCGGCCGCCGTTATAAATATCGTCGATGAATGCGGGCGCAAAGGTGTCAAGGGAGTGGTGGTTATCACCGCCGGTTTCCGTGAGGCTGGTGAAAAAGGCAAGGAGTTGGAACTAAAGCTACTCGATGTTGCCAAGCAGCACGGAATCCGAATAATTGGCCCCAACTGTTTGGGAGTGCTCGATATGTGGACTCCCCTCAATGCATCGTTCGCCAACAACAGCACCGATGCCGGGCCGATCGCCTTCACCTCACAATCGGGAGCACTTGGCGCTGCCGTGCTCGACTATGCGCTGACCGCCAGGATTAATTTTTCACAATTCGTCAGCCTCGGTAACAAAGCTGATGTCGACGAGGTAGCTCTATTTGAAGCCTGGGCAGATAACCCGCATACTAGAGTGATTATGGCTTATGTCGAAGGTCTTAAAGATGGCCCTGCATTCATCAAGACCGCTCGCGAGACTTCCCTCAAGAAACCCGTTATTGCAGTCAAATCTGGCCGCACCGCTTCTGGGTCCAAGGCAGTTTCCTCGCACACCGGCAGCCTCGCTGGTTCGGATGCTGCATATGATGCCGCTTTCAAGCAATCCGGTGTACTGCGCGCCTCCTCGGTGCAGGAGTTGTTTGATTATGGTATCGCGTTTGCCTACCAGCCGTTAATAAAAGGTAACCGTATCTGCATCGTCACCAATGCAGGTGGCCCCGGCGTGATGGCAACCGATGCGTTGGAACCGAACGGTCTGGAGCTCGCGACACTGCAGCCCGAAACCGAAGCGGCGCTTGCCCCGGTGCTGCCGCCGGCAGCCAATATCCACAATCCCGTAGACGTCCTCGGCGACGCCGCCAGCGACCGCTACGCCACTGCCCTGGATATTGTCATGCACGACCCGAATATTGACGGTATTATCGTCATCCTGACCCCGCAGGCGGGGACAGAGGTCAAGGAGACGGCACAGGTAGTGATCGACCGCAGCAAGATGACCGACAAGCCTATTGTGGCCTGTTTTGTTGGCGGCGCGGTTGCCTCTGTCGGGGTCGACCTGATGACTAGCAACCAGGTGCCTGTTTATCCCTTCCCAGAGCGCGCCATCGCCGCTTTGGGTGCGATGTACCGTTACTGGTCCTGGCGACAGGAACCGGAGGCCGTCACCGAGTCGTTCGATGTCGACAAGCCCGCCGTCGCCAATCTGTTCGCGGAAATCCGCAAGGACGGCCGGAACACGATCGGTGATACTGAAGCCCAGGTTATCCTAGAGGCGTACGGCATTACAACACCGCGCTCCAGCGTAGCCGCGACACCTGATGAGGCCGTGGCCTACTGCAACGAAATAGGCTTCCCGGTGGTGATGAAAATCGCCTCGCCCGATATCCTGCACAAGTCGGACGTCGGCGGCATCAAGGTGGGAGTAAAAAACGAAGCCGAGGTGCGCGAGTGGTTCCAAACTATTATCGACCGCGCCAAAGCTGCCAAGCCTGACGCTACCATTTGGGGCATCCAGATCCAGGAGATGGTCCAGGGCGCCCGTGAAATCATCATCGGTATGAACAGTGATCCGCAGTTTGGCCCGCTGATGATGTTCGGGTTGGGCGGCATCTATGTTGAGGTCCTCAAGGATGTGACCTTCCGTGTCGCCCCGATGACGCGCTTGCAGGCTAAGCAGATGGTTGAGCAGATTCGTTCATACAAGCTGCTGACCGGCGTGCGCGGCCAAGCCGCCGCAGATCTCGATGCCACCATTGATGTGCTGCTGCGCATCTCTCAACTCGTGACTGACTTTCCGGAGATTGCCGAACTGGATATTAACCCGCTGCTGGTTCGCGAACAGGGCAAAGGCGCCGTGGCCGTGGATATGCGCTTGATTTTAAAGTAGAGGAGCCGTACATGACCACAATTACCTATATCAGGGGCCGCGAGATTCTTGATTCCCGCGGGAATCCGACCGTCGAGGTGGATGTCGAACTGGCATCTGGCGGGCGCGGGACAGCCGCAGTACCTTCCGGTGCCTCCACGGGCGTGCACGAAGCGGTTGAACTGCGTGACGGTGACGCCAAGCGTTACAATGGCAAGGGCGTGCTCAAGGCCGTCGAGAGCGTAAACGAAGTCATCGGCCCACAGATTCTTGGGATGGACGCACTTGACCAACTCTCGATCGACAGCTTTATGCAGGAACTGGACGGAACGCCCAACAAGGCGAACCTGGGCGCTAACGCCATACTGGCGGTGTCTATGGCGGTTGCCAAGGCAGCAGCCGATGGGCTGGGCACGACCCTCTACCGCTACCTGGGAGGGTTCAACGCTCATGTGCTGCCCGTGCCAATGATGAACATTTTAAACGGCGGTAAGCACGCCTCAAACTCCACCGACCTGCAGGAATTCATGGTCATGCCCACCGGGGCGAATTCTTTCCGTCAGTGCCTGCAATGGGGCGCCGAAATCTACCACAGCCTCGGTAAAGTGCTCAAGGCCAAGGACATGAACACCACCGTCGGCGATGAGGGCGGTTATGCCCCCTCGCTGGGCTCTAACGCCGCTGCTATCGAGGTTATCCTTGAGGCCATCGAAAAAGCCGGCCTCCGGCCTGGTCAGGACGTCTGGATCGCAATCGATCCGGCATCCAGTGAGATTTATGAGGACGGCAAGTACCAGCTCAGGCGCGAAGGGCGCGCCCTCAGCAGCGATGAGATGGTTGCCTTTTACGCAGACTGGGTAAACAAGTACCCGATTATCTCGATCGAGGACGGCATGGCCGAAGACGACTGGGATGGTTGGGTCAAACTGGTAGCCGCAGTTGGTGACAAGGTGCAGGTGGTCGGCGATGACTTGCTCGTGACTAACGTGGAACGTATCGCCAGGGCCATCGAACTCAAGGCTGCGACCGCTCTGTTGTGTAAAGTCAACCAGATTGGCACGCTTAGCGAAGCCGTTGCTTCGGTTGAGATGTCTCACCGCGCCGGCTGGGCCAGTGTGGTCTCGCACCGCTCTGGTGAGACCGAGGACAGCACTATTTCCGATATCGTCGTTGCTTTCAACACCGGCCAGATCAAGACCGGCGCGCCGTGCCGCAGCGACCGCGTGGCCAAGTACAACCGCCTGCTGCGCATCGAGGAAGAACTGGGCACCAGTGCCTATTATCCGGGCATGGACGCATTTCGTATCAAGCGCTAGTTCGACATCCTTGAGGGGGGAGTTTCTCCCCCCTCTTTTTTTATTTGCTGCATCTGCCAAGTGCCGATATGATTGTTCCATAAGGATGCTTGACCCATGTTCGCAACCGGTGCCTTGTGGTGGCTGGCGACCAGCGCAATCGGTTGGCTGAGCTGGCCAATTACAGCCCGGCTTTTCCGACATGGTGTCCTGCGCGGGTACCCTTACAGCCGTGCCCTCGGTCTCTTATTGCTCACCTATCCCACCTGGCTGCTGGCTTCGCTCAATGTCATACCCCACTCAGCTTACGCAACACGGGCTATTGCGGGCTGCCTGGCGGTTGTAGCCTTTATCGCCGCATGGCTGCAGAGGCGCCATCTGATCAAGTGTCTGCGCGCAAACTGGAGCTCTTTTCTTGTAATAGAAGCCCTTTACTTGGTGTTATTTATTGTTTTTACTGTTTTTAAGAGCAATTCCCCTGCGATTTTCCACACCGAGCAGCCTATGGATATGATGATGCTGAGCTCACTCCTGCGTTCGCATCAAATGCCGCCAGCGGACGCCTGGTTTGCTGGATACCGCATCAGTTACTATTACGGTGGCTACATGCTTGTTGCCCAGGTTGCGCACCTGACCAGGATTCCGGCCGCAGAGGCATACAACGTGGGGCTGGTTTCGGTGTATGCGACGGCTGCTGTAACGGCGTTTGGTGTATTCTACGAGCTTGATCAACATCCTTCACAGACATATTGCCCCGCATGGCACCGCCGCATTCTGTTCGCTTTGGCTGGCGTCATCGTGCTCTTGTTTGCCAGCAGCCTGGCAGGGATTGTTTTGGCGGCTGAACAGATATTCTCGCTTCAAGCAGGCAGTTGGCTGAGCAAGCTGGGTGGATCTAGCAGCGGGAGTATTGGCGACTGGTGGTGGTGGTTGGCTGGACGCGTATTCGTCGACATAAACTGGTTCGGACGGCTCACCGAGGTGATCACCGAATTCCCGGCGTTCAGCTTTATCCTCGGCGACCTGCATCCTCATCTGATGGCGCTACCCTACGCGCTGCTCGCGGTTGGTACGGCTGTCGAGGTCGGGAAGGCTGCCCGAACCGCTGCCTGGTGGCGGATAGCCTTATGCTGGGCTACACCTCTCATTATCGGGGCGCTCGGGTGGATAAACACCTGGGATTTACCCGTCTACGCATTTCTGGTGTTCGGCGTTTACTGCATGGCCCGAGTGCGGAGCGGTATCGAGATAAAACATTTCCTGACAGAGTTGCCTGGTTGCGCTGGCTGGCTAATGATGAGCATCGTTCTTTTTCTGCCTTTCTATGCCTCTCTTTCAACCCAGGTGCATGGTATCGGCGTCACCTATTACACCAAGACGCGGCTCGGCGCTTTCTTGCTCACCACTGGAGCGCTGGTCATACCTGTGTGCATATATTTCGCTCGGGCCAGAATGCGGCTCGTATCGAGACGGCGTATCCTGTTGTTTATCGCCGTCACCTCCTGCCCCTGGCTGCTAACAATGGTGATAGGCTCCCCCGGACGGACGCTGCTAGGAGTCGCGGTCAGCCTGAGCCGGGGTCCATGGGTAATGTTGATTCTTAGCGCAGCAATTACTCTTTCTTTGGATGCCTTATGGGACAGACATCGCAGCGCGACCGAACAGCTCATGATTATTGCCGGCTTAATCGGTGCCGGGCTCTTGTATATCACCGAGTTCTTTTATCTCAGAGATATGTTTAATAGCCGAATGAACACCTACTTTAAACTCTCTTACCAGGCCTGGATCCTGTTGAGCATCGCTTCCTCAACAGCAGCCTGGAGGTTGGTGAGGAAGGTGCGTGCATCCAAATGGTTGATGGTAGCTGGCTGTGCCGCCGTGGGCATAGCCAGCGCCTATACGCTGATGGCGGCCGTTAGTGTCACCCGTCTGACGACCGGCACCCCAAGTTTGGACGGCTCCGTTTATCTGCGAGCCACCGCTCCTGGCGAATATGGCGCCATCCGTTGGCTCCTGGAGTACGCCGAGCCGGATGTTATGTTGGTGGAAGCGGTCAGCAGTGACTATAGCGCAGGCAATCGCCTGTCTGCCTTCACAGGAATACCGACACTGCTTGGCTGGCCAGGACATCAACGGCAGTGGCGTATCCTGCCTGATGTGGTATCGGAGCGCCAGGAGACTGTCGAGAGGATTTATACGAGCTCCGACCCTGATGAGGTATTAGGTCTTCTCCAGGAATTCAAGGTAAATTACCTGTACATCGGCGAAACAGAGCAGGTGCTATACCAAATTAACGATGAACGGATTCGTTGGTTCGGCCAGGTTCTGAAGCCGGTATTTATGCAGGACGGTGTTTTCCTGTTCCGGGTACCAGATTACAACACAAAAGACACCGCCAGGTTGTGTGACGATGTCTTTTCAGACGTAAGGTAGATTATTTCAGGCGGTCTGGTTCAGAGATTGCAGCCTTTTAGCCAGGCGCGATTTGCGTCGGTCAGCATTCTTGCGATGCAGAACGCCCTTTTGAGCCGCTCGATCCAGCTGGCTCATCGCCGCTTGTACTGAATCGACCGCGGCTGCCTGGTCACCCTCGAGAATTGCCTCATTAGCTTTCCTCACATAGGTACGCGTCTTGCTGCGCACCATGCGATTGCGTAAACGCCTTTTTTCGTTCTGGCGCATTTGCTTCTTTGCGGACTTGATGTTTGCCAAGGTAACCTCCTGGTCTCTATATCACAGCAAAACAGTATACCATATACACGGGATTCTGTCGAATCACAGGTACTCTGTATACCCGCCTTGACAAGCCGAACTCTGCCGTTACAATACAAGACGCTCATCCAAACAGCTCGATTGTTTCACGTGAAACAATTTTCAAACAAGGCAGCCCATGTCTCAACACGAACACGAAACGCCAATTTGTGATTATGAGAACAGCACCTATCGAACCGATTTCTGGGAAGGGCAGGGGCGTGAGTACGAAGACCTTGCCGAGCGCATTGCCCTACGCAAGTTGTTGCCCGCATCCGGGAAGCGGCTAGTTGATATTGGCGCGGGCTTTGGCCGACTAGGTGACCTGTATGACGGCTTTGAGCATGTCATCTTGCTGGACTATTCGCAATCGCAACTCGTATACGCGCGTCAGCACTTTGGAGATGAGCGTTTCACCTATATAGCCGCTGATATCTACAGGTTGCCTCTGGCAGATAACGCTGTCGACACTCTGGCCATGGTCAGGGTAATGCATCATTTAGCTGATGTACCGCGTGCATTACAACAGATAACACGGATTGTGCTGCCGGGCGGTACCTGTATTATTGAGTATGCCAACAAGAGGCATGTGCTCAACATTTTTCGACGCCTAAGCGGGCACAGCGTCGATCCATTCGACTGGGAGCCTTACGAGTTCGCTCCCCTGCATTACGACTTTCACCCGCGTTGGATACAGGCAAAGCTCCGGGAGGCGGGACTGGAAACACGCGGCAGGTTATCCGTATCGATATTCCGTTCTGGGTTGCTCAAGCGCCGGATAAAGCCGGAGACGCTGGCTGCCCTCGACGGCTGCCAGCAGAGGCTGTTGGCGACGCTGGCAATTGCTCCCAGCGTCTTTACAAAAAGCATTCGCTCCGGCACAGCGTCTGTCCCGTTGACAGCGTATGAGAGGCTGTTTATCTGTCCCGATTGCCGTAGCAGCGACCTTGCCAGGTATCCGGAAGCGGTACATTGCACCTGCTGTGGGCGCAATTGGCCGATAGTTGATGGTGTCTATGTGTTTAAATAGGTTTGCGCTGCACTTTGTAGCTTGTATAATATAGCCATTGCTACGTAACATTTACTTTCCCAGAAGGAGGAGCGATGCGCGTCTCCTGTATGCAAGAAAGCCTCGCGAGAGGGTTGGCGACGGTCAGCCGAGCGGTCGCAACCCGCAGCACGCTTCCAATTCTCTCAAATGTTCTCCTGGCCAGCGACAATGGCCGGCTCAAACTCTCCGCCACCAATCTGGAGATGGGAATTAACTGCTGGATCGGCGCTCAGGTTGAACAGGACGGCCTAATCACCGTTCCAGCCCGCATTCTGGCCGACCTGGTTAATTCACTGCCGCCCGAGCGAGTCGATCTGCAGCTCATCGTGCGCACCAATACTCTGAATCTAAAGTGCGGACGTCTCGAGGCCAACATCAAAGGGCTTGATGCCCAGGATTTCCCGTTAATCATCGTTCCGGACGAGGATAAACCGGTCATGTTCAAGGCCGGCATACTGCACCAGATGATCGACCAGGTGGCCTTTGCGGCCGCCCAGGATGACAATCGACCGGTCCTTACCGGCGTACTGGCTGACCTCGGAGAAGAAATGCTGACTCTGGCAGCTGCCGACGGTTACCGTCTTTCGGTACGTAAAGAACCTGTCGCAGGCGGTGAACACCAAACCAGCGTGGTGATTCCGGCCAAGGCGCTGCAGGAACTACGCCGCATCAATATCGATGCAGAGGCAGCCGTCTCCATGCTCGTCTCACGCAACCGCAACCAGGTATTCTTCCATTTGGACGAGGTAGATCTAGTTTCGCAGCTGGTAGAGGGGTCCTTCCCTGATTACAGGCAAATAGTGCCGACAAGTTTTAACACTAAAACCACCGTGATGACGGCCGATTTATTGAGCGCCACGCGCATGGCCTACATCTTTGCCCGCGATGCCTCCAACATGGTGCGCCTGCAGATGGTGCCAGCCGGAGCAGATGGCATCGGCAAAGTTGTTGTAACGGCAACCTCGCCTGACCATGGCGATAACGTATCAGAATTAGAGGCGACGATCGAAGGCGCCCCTCTCGAGATTGCCTTTAATGCCCGTTACCTGATCGATATTCTCAGCGTGATTAGTTCACCTCAGGTAACCTTGACCACCCGCGACCCGTCCAGCCCGGGCGTTTTCAAGCCTGTTGATGGCGCTGATTTTGTCCATGTTGTGATGCCGATGCATATCGGCCGATAAAGGCAATGCACCTTCAGCATCTTGACCTCGCTTTTTTTCGCAACTATACACGTCTGGAGCTCGACCTCCAGGCGTGTATTCATATATTGCAGGGAGAGAATGCCCAGGGTAAAACCAACTTGCTCGAGGCTGTCTACTGCCTGGCTGCGATGAAATCTCCCCTGGCTTCCAGCGACCGACTGCTCATTTCGTGGCATGCTCAACAGGAAGTGTTGCCGTTTGCCTCGGTGAACGGTCGTTTTACGCGAGCTGAAGAGGAGCATACCCTCGATATCACCATCATGAACGAGCAAGCGAATGGAATCGACCGGCTTCGTCCCGGCTTACGTAAACAAGTGCGCTATGATGGGCACGTGATGCGCGTGCTTGAGTGTATCGGTAAGCTTAATGCGATCCTTTTCCTACCGGAAGATGTCGGGCTCGTTTCCGGGCCGCCTGGAGGCAGACGTCGATACCTGGATGCCAGTCTCTGCCAACAGTATCCTGATTACTGCCGCAGCCTGGCTCTCTATCTCAGAACGCTCACGCAACGCAATGCCCTACTCAAGCAGATTCGCGAACGCCGGTCTTCAGCCTCGGAACTGACTTACTGGGATGAGCAACTCGCCAGACTCGGAAGCATCCTCCTGGTTAAGCGTATCCAGTTCGTCAATGACCTGTCTGCCTACCTTGATGGCCTTTTCCCGGAGCTTACTGAAGGGCTAGAGACATTGCAGCTCGACTACTCAAACCCAGTCATCGCGGCGGATGCTGAACGGAGGCAAAATACGTTTGACACGCCTGATGCCCAGGGCCAGGAAAGAGCTGCTCTCTACGAGAATATACTGAGAGCGCTACTGGAGCAGCGCCGACGCGAGGAGATCGCACGCGCAATGACGGTGATTGGGCCGCATCGTGACAACCTGAGGTTTATTGTTAACGGATACGATGCTTCAGAGTACGGCTCGCGCGGCCAGCAACGTACTATTTCGCTTGCCCTCAAACTGGCAGAGGCGTTCCTGATGCAGTCAAAATCTGGCGAATCGCCCGTGCTTTTGCTGGATGATATCTTTTCCGAGCTAGACCAGCGCCGTTCACGCCTGGTACTCAGCCTGCTTGAACGCACCGACCAGGTGCTTATTACCACCACCGACCTAAATGCCTGCGATCCGCTGCTTGTCGGCCGGGCACGCGTCTGGCAAGTTGCCAACGGGACAGTCACCCCTCTTTAGGTGAATCTCGTTACGCCGACAGACGGGCCTATAGAGGTTTTTTTGCTGGAACGCCAGCACGCCTGGGATACTGCGGAGGGGTGCGAGATACCTTGTCCACCGCGACGAGATATCGGGAATCATTGACTAGCGGGAGTCGGTAGCTTTTCAACGCCGCTACCTGCCCGCCCAGCGTATGAATCGCTTGTCTGGCAGCGCCTAGTTCGGTCTCAATTCCTTCGCCCTTTTGAGCGATCCAACGCCCCCCTACATTCAGCAGCGGTAAACAGTATTCAGCCAGGACACTCATGCCCGCGACTGCTCGCGCAAGCACGAGGTCATACCGCTCGCGTCTATCCGGGTGCTGTCCGGCATCTTCAGCCCGCACGGCCAGAATTTCTACTTTATCTAGCTGAAGCACGCTGACAAGATGTTCAAGAAATACGGTCTTTTTGTGAATAGATTCTATCAAGGTGAGGCGTAACCCAGGATAGAGTATCTTGAGGGGAATGCCTGGAAAGCCGGCTCCACTGCCCACATCCGCGCAGCATAACTCCCAATCGCGCTGAAGCAGAGGGACAGAATTCGGTACCTGGTCGGTTGCTGCGTGTCCGGGAAAGGCCAAGATGCAAGTCAGTGAATCAAGCATGTGCTTGATCTGGACATCTTCGTATCGAATTATCGTTGTCAAGTTAAAACGCTGATTCCATTCAGCCAGTTCATGATAATAGAGCTCAAACGCCGCAAGGTGATCATGGTTCAAGTTAAGACCTATCTCTAGTGCCTCTGCGGCGAGTAAATCCATCATGCTAACTGTTATCAGGCTTCCGGGAATATCTTGCCCGGGTTCATGATACCCTTGGGATCGAGAGTGTGCTTGATTGCATGCATCAATGCAAGGCTGGCGCCATGTTCGCGTTGCATAAACTGCCGTTTTCCCAATCCCACACCATGCTCTCCGGTAGCTGTGCCGCCCAGGTCCAATGAGTGATTCACGATAGCTGCTGTGGCGGTTACAGCGAGATCATATTCGCCATCCACATCGCGGCGCACAATGGCTTCGGTATGCAGATTGCCGTCGCCCGCATGGCCAAACGCATATATTGTCAATCCCTCGCGCTCTGCCAGATCATGCACAAAATCGACCATGTCGGCGAACTTGGACATCGGCACGCATACGTCGCCGGAAATCATCGTGCAGCCAGGATGCGTGTTCTTGATGGACTCGCGCGCTTCTTTACGGGCTACCCACAGCTTGATTCGGGCATCGGTTGTCGTAGCCTGCTCAAATTCGATACAGGCGTGGTCTTCGCAAATCTCGCGCAGGTACTCTAGCTGCTCGTTGATATCCATCTCGTTGCCGTGAAATTCAACAAACAGGGTGGGCGTCTCGTGTAAAGCCAGACCCTGCTGCTTGTTGGTTACCGCCATAGTAGCTGTATCCAGGATCTCTATCGCCGAGGGATCGAGGCCACCGCTGATGCTGTCGTAGACCACGCCTGTCGCGTCGCGCAGGCTCTCAAACGACGCCACCACCGCCGCCATCTTCTCCGGCAAGCCAATCAAGCGTAGTGTCACTTCGGTTACAACGCCCAGTGTTCCCTCCGAGCCGACAAAGAGCCCGAGCAAGTCGTAACCGCTGGCACTCTTTTTTGCGTTACTGCCAGTCGTAATGACCGAACCATCTGCCAGTACAACCTTGAGCTTGAGGACATAGTTTCGAGTGACCCCGTATTTTACAGCGCGCATTCCGCTGGAGTTATTCGACACCATGCCGCCAATAGTCGCCACGTCAGAACTACCGGGGGCCGGCGGGAAAAGTAGTCCCCTTTTCCCTAGTTGGGCATTTAAATCGTCATAGATAATCCCCGGCTGAACAACCACCTGCAAATCCTCTTCACGCAACTCGATAATCGACTTCATGCGGTACATCGCCAGCAAGATCCCGCCTTTTACCGGTACCGGGTTGCCTTCCAGGCTTGATCCACCGCTCCAGGGGACGACCGGCAGGTTGTGATCATATGCATAGCGCACAATCGCTGACACCTGCTCTGTGGTAGACGGCCAGACAATCACGTCGGCCGGATGCGGCTCAAACCAAGATTCATCTATCGCGTGCGCATCCAGGTCAGCGGCACGTGTAGACACATTCTCGGTGCTCACTATATCAGCCAACGCCTTGATATCAACATCCGTTATCATAATGTTTGTTTTATTCTTCCTTCTTTTCTTCTTTGCCGTCATCGTGAACAAGCAGCTCGCGCGGTTTGCTTGTGCCCGTGGCCGGGCCAATCAACCCTTCCTGCTCGAGCTGGTCAACCAAACGCGCAGCCCGAGTATATCCGATTCCCAGATTTCGTTGTAATAGTGACACCGAAGCTTTACCTGTCCTGGTGACCACTTCACGCGCCTTGGTCAGCATCTGCTTATCCTGTGCCTCGTCAGCCATTGCGACACCCTGATCGGGCCAGAGCTGCTGCTGGATGACCGGGCCGGTAGACTGGCTGTGCGATATCTCCTGTGCGGGGGCGCTTGCCTGCGCCCGCCAGAACGAAATGAGCTTGGTAAGCTCTCCTTCTGATACATAACAGCCCTGCACTCGCACCAACTGCGGCGAGCTGGGCGACATCATGAGTGAGTCGCCGCGCCCCAGCAGTTTCTCTGCCCCGGGAGTATCCAGTATAACACGCGAGTCGATCTGCGATGTCACAGCAAAGGCGACTCGCGCCGGGAAGTTGGCCTTGATCAGGCCGGTGACCACATCGACCGATGGACGCTGCGTGGCAATCACCAGGTGTATCCCCGTGGCGCGGGCCATCTGCGCCAGCCGACAGATGGCGCGCTCAACATCCTCGGGAGAGACAATCATCAAATCTGCCAACTCATCCATCACCAGCACGATATATGGCAGTTTTGCCTCAGCACGGCTTTCTGCGTGCTCATTGAATGCTTCTATATTGCGCGCGCCTGCCTCGGAAAAAGTTTTATAGCGTCTGTCCATCTCGCGCGCGAGCCAGTTTAATACACCCAGCACGCGGTCTGGCTCGACGACAACGGGTGCTATTAAGTGCGGGATACCGTTATAACCAGAAAGCTCAACGCGCTTGGGGTCAACAAGGATTAGCTTGAGTTCATCTGGAGTATTGTGCAACAAGAGACAGGCGATAATCGCATTGAGACACACGCTTTTACCAGAATTCGTTGCACCAGCGATCAGCAGATGCGGCAGCTTGAGCAAGTCAGCCACGACAGCGGTGCCAGAAACATCGCGCCCGAGTGCCATTGCTAGACCGGAACCAAGTTGGTCGAATTCATCCGACTCGATGACCCCGCGCAGGCCGACAGTTGCTGTCTGTCCATTGGGCACTTCCAGGCCAACAATTCCTTTTCCAGGCACCGGCGCCTCAATACGTATGGGTGAGGCAGCCAGCGCCAATGCCAGGTCATTCGACAGCGCCGCGATCCGACTAACCTTGACCTTGGAGCGCTGTACCTCTCCATCGCGGTCGTAGCGTTCAATATAGCCTGGCTCGATCCCGAACTGGGTCACAACCGGTCCGGGATTGACTTCGACAACACTCGCCGGAACTCCCAGACTCTGCAAAGTTTGCTCAATCACGCGCGCCTTGGCGCGGATGTCCGCCAGGCTCATCTGGGAATCCTGGCGCACCAGTAACATGTCTCTGACCGCAGGTAAAACCCAGCTACGGTTGCCAGTCACCGTCATGTCGACAAGATCGGCTGGCTCAGCGGACGCGGCTGGTATAACTGCAGCGGCAGCGCTACGCATCGCAGCCCCTTTGTGCTCGGGTAGTTCGTTTCTGGGTTCAGGAATGAGACGATTCTTGGTGGGTTCTGGTTTATTGATGTGTATAACCGGTTGCGGCTGCTTTTTCTGAGCGAGGGATTCCGCCAGCTTACGCGAGGCGTTCCTGAGAAGCTTAATCAGCTCATTCACGAGCGAGGCGAGCCAACGCAGGACTAGTGCCAGCACCCAGGTCACCTGCTTTACCGGAATATGCAGCACAAGCAGCAGCCCGGTGATGCCCGCCACCACCAACAGTATCGCCGTAGTTACCCGCCCGACAAGGACTACCATACCGGTGCCAATCATGCACCCCACAACCCCGCCGAGGCTCGCGCGACAGGAAAGCAAAGGAACATCAACGAACAGGTTGGTCAGCGCCAAGGCAACAATCAACAAGATAAAGAGACCCGTCAACTCAATCCACGGCCAGCGCCACGGTCGCTTTGTGGCCTGCTGCAGCAGCAAACCGCCCAATCCCAACAGTAGAAGCGGCACCAAGTAAGCAGCCCAGCCCAAGCTGCTATCAAGGAACTCGAGCCAGCGCCTGACAAGAAACTGCTGGGTGGTGCTGAAATAAGCCCACAGCGTAACTACTCCAAGCGCAGCCATGAGCACACCGAATACCACAAGCGGGGTTTTTGTGTTTAACCCGAAACCGCTTGAGCGCCGCCGTCTACGGTAGGAGCGTCTGGTCATCCTATATGCTGCTTTACAATTATGCTATCTGTTTAGTTTAATCTCATCGTTATACTATAATTTGTGTTATCATAGTTTCACCTACACTTTGCTGACGGTAACCACGAGCAGCGGCCTGCGTCTAAGCATATCATACACCAGACGAGCCGTCGCTGCTTCGAGACGCTTCACCAAATCGAGTCGTGTTCCGCCCGGCTCAATGACTGACGGCACCTTTTCACGCAGGGCGTTTATCAGTGCATCGAGCTCATTCTGGCCAACAACTCCCCTCGAGATGATTTGAGGCTGCCCGACTAATCCGCCGGTATATTTATCAAGGTTGACAGACAGCACGATAAATCCGTCACCAGCCAAGGTGCGGCGGTCTGCAATTACCTCCTCGTTCGCGCTGCCTACACCGTTGCCATCCAAATAGACATAATCAGCGCTAATGTGTCCGGCGACCTCCGCCCCGCTGCCGGATAGCTCGAGAATATCACCACTCTCCATAACAAAGATATTACCAGGCTGCACGCCACTGCTTAACGCCAGCTTGCTGTGCCAAACCAAATGACGGTACTCGCCATGAATAGGTACGAAATAGGTGGGCTTAACCAACGCGAGCAACAGCTTTTGTTCTTCCTGATTCGCGTGCCCCGAAACGTGCACATCGAATACGTCATCATAATACACCTGCGCACCCAGCCGGAACAAGTTGTCCAGCGTACGATTGACCATCTCCTCATTACCTGGAATTGGCGTCGCCGAGATAATCACTGTATCACCGGCAGCCACGCGCACGGAGCGGTGGTCCCCATTACCCATGCGCACCAACGCCGAGGCCGGCTCTCCCTGGCTGCCGGTGCACACAATCGTCACCTGGTTGGCGGGGATATCATCTACCTGATTTAGGGTCAGCAGTGCATCCGGATCCACCGCCAGGTAGCCCAACTCCCTGGCAATCCTGATATTACTTACCATACTTTTACCCACTACTGCGACACGCCGACCGTATTCGCGTGAGATATCTACGACTTGCTGCACACGCGATATATTGGATGCGAACATTGCTACCAGCACCCGCCCGGCTGACCTGCTAAACACTGAGCGCAGATTTTCGGCAATTGACTGCTCGGAATGGGTATAGCCTGGGGTTTCGGAATTGGTACTGTCAGACAGCAGCAGTAGCACACCACGCTCACCCAACTCCACAAGCTTGCCAAAGTCGCTGGGCTGCCCGTCAGCGGGATTGTGGTCAAACTTGAAATCACCCGAATGCACAATTAACCCGACCGGCGTTTGAATCGCAAGCCCCAGCCCATCCGGAATAGAGTGGCTCATGTGAAAACACTCGATCCCAAATGGCCCCAGGATGAACTTGTCGCGGGGCTTGATGGTAACCAACTCAACGTCGGTTACGTGCGCTTCCCTCAACCGCACCTCGATAAATCCGCGGGTCAGGGCTGTCGCAAATACCGGAACATGCACTTGCGAGAGCAGATACGGCAGAGCACCGATATGGTCTTCATGACCGTGGGTAACAACCACGCCGACGACTTGTTCAACACGTTCAAAGACATAAGACATATCCGGTATGACAACATCGACGCCGTACATGTCATTATTGGGGAACATTATCCCGGCATCAACAATCAGGAGCTGCTCCTGGTACTCAAATACCAACATATTGCGGCCAATCTCACCCAAACCACCTAACGCGAATACGGATAGTGTATCGTTCGACACATTGGCCTCCGCCTAGTTGAAGAGAGATAACTGCTGGGGTGGTTCTGGCTCTGGCGCAGCGGGTGGAGGCGGAGGCGCCTCAAGACGGGCGATTTCAGCCAAAATGGCTGGGATCCTGGCAAAGTCTTCTTCAATCAGGCTGCGGTATTTAGGTTGATGCAGTGCCGCGGCCGGATGGAACATCGGGATATAGGTAACTCCGTCAATTTTGCGGGCAATACCGTGTATTTTGGTTATAGAAACGCCTTTAAACACAATTTCCATCGAAAAGCGTCCCAGGGTAATCACAACTTGCGGCTTGATGAGGGTTAACTGGCGATCTAGATATGGACGGCATAGCGAGAGCTCGTCGGGCAGAGGCGCGCGGTTTTCTGGCGGACGGCACTTGATGACATTACAGATAAACACGTCGCGCCGCGATAAGCCAATGCCTTTCAACAGACTCTCTAAAAACTGCCCGGCAGCGCCTACAAACGGGCGCCCCTGCTGGTCTTCATGGTAGCCAGGAGCTTCCCCGATGAACATTATCCTGGCATCAGAAGGTCCTTCACCCGGAACCGCGTACCGGCGGTCCTTTGCGAGGCCGCACAACCGGCAGTCGCGTATCTCTCTGTTCACCGCATCCAGAGTATCCATATAGCCTCCATCATAAACCACGTCCAACGTCTGCGATTATACCAGCTAACCCGGTCCCGACCAAGGTAACAGGTATCTTGACGACCAGGTCTAAGGGACATACACTCGTCACAATTCTCTACAAAGCAGGCAGCTATGCTTCAATTGGCCCTGAAGGCAGCCCATTCCGCCGGCGATATCTTGATGCAACACTATCTCCAGGACCACACTATCCATCACAAAGGATTACGCGACATCACAACCGAGGCGGATTACGCTGCTGAGGAACAGGTCATAAGCATTATTCACGCCGGTTGCCCACACGCGAGGTTCGTTACCGAAGAAACGCACCAGGATCAGATCAACTTCGACAGTTCTCCTACCTGGTTTATCGACCCTCTAGACGGCACAACCAACTTTGCGCGGGGGTTGCCCGAGTTCTCGGTCTCGATCGCCATGGCACAGAACGGCAAGGTACAGGTCGGGGTAGTCTACGAACCCATCACAGCGCAGTGTTTCTGGGCGCAGCTTGGTAAAGGTGCCTACCTGAACCAGGAACGCCTGCATGTCAGCGACCGCCGGATGAGCGACGCTCTGGCACTGCACGACTGGCCGCGTAAGCCAGAGCCGCGCGCCCAGATGGCCCAGTTAATTGCCCAAATAGCGCCGCTTGTTGACGGCGTGCGGTCGCGCGGCAGCGCCGCACTCGCTTTCTGCGCCGTGGCCGCCGGATGGGCGGATATCTATTTCCAACTCACCTTGCAGGCATGGGACGTGGCCGCAGGTCTGCTAATTCTTGAAGAGGCGGGCGGGCGAGCTAGTGGGCTGGACGGAAGGCCGTACTCCATTTACCAGCCCGATTGGCTGGCAACTAACGGACTGCTTCACTCCGATTGTATCGCTACCTGCCAAAAAACCTAGCAATCTACCTTGTCATCAGGAAGATACGGGCACTTGATAAATACCAGCTTGAGTGTATCCGAGCTGGTATTCCGGATTGCATGCTTCTCCTGGGCTTCCATGCGCAGCACGTCGCCTGCATAAACACTCAGAGACTCGCCATTCACATCGATCGTGCCGCAACCCTCCAGGATGTAAAATGTCTCTTCTACCTCGCGATGGTAGTGTCCGGTTAGCTCTCGGCCCGGCAGGAGCAGGATTATCCCCCAGTCGATGTACGGGCCGCGCATGAGGTATTTGACCCCGCTGTCGCCACCGCGAAAGCTCAGTTCGCTCTCCTTGACTCTCTGCATCACTTCCTCCCGCTCATAGGGCTTTTAACATGATTTGCCTGACGTCCGCTTCACTAACTGGTCGGGCATTATGTTTTGTGGATCCGGACGGCATCGTCTCACTGATAATCGCCTGCAAGTGCTGCGGCTGCACACCATAAGGTCCCAAATGCTCCGGAACTCCTACCCGCGCCAGTAACTGCTGCACCGCGTCCACCGCCGCCTTGGCAGCCTCGTCGATGCTGTCTCCACCATCGCGGTTACCCATTAGGGTCAGCATACGCGCGTACTTGGCTGCCGCGAATTTTAGATTATAACGCATCACATGTGGCAGCAACAAGCCACACACCAGCCCGTGGGGGATGTTATGCCGAGAGCCGACTGGATGTGCGATTCCATGCACCAGGCCCAGCCGGGCTACAGCCATCGCCATGCCGGCTAGCAGGCTGCCCATGCTCATGGCTTCCCTGGCACCGATATCCTGCCCGTTAGAATATGCCCGCCCCAGGTTGCGGCTGATGAGGGTAATTGCTCTCTCAGCCAGCCCATCAGTTATGTCACTCGCGGCGATGGACGTGTAGGCCTCGATGGCCTGGCATAGTGCGTCGCTGCCGGTATGCGCCGTCAGCGCGGCGCCCATACTCACCGTCAGATCAGGATCCACCAGAGCTACTTTTGGGAACCAATCGTCTCCGCGGATGCTTTGCTTCAGGCGGTTATCCTGGTCGATTAATACAGCGTTGCGCGTAACCTCAGCACCGGTTCCCGCTGTAGTGGGGATGGCTATCATCGGCAGGCCGGGGCTTTCGAGCTTGCGCCCGGCATGGTAATCTCGGATATTACCCGGTTGGGGCGCCAATCCGGCAATCGCCTTGGCCGTATCAATAGCGCTGCCACCGCCCAGACCGATCACCATATCGCAGCGTGCCTCAAGCAGCGTCTTGATCCCATTGGCGACCATCTCCAGGTCAGCCTCGCCGCTCACTGCAGCATATAAGGTGGTCTCGATCCCTGCAAGCTCAAGCGCAGTCGAAAGGTTGGCAGGTGCGGTGCTGCGCGCAGGGGTCTGTGTTCCACAAACGAGCAGAGCTCGTTTACCCCATGCAACCGCCAGAGCGCCCGCCTGTTGGACGCATCCACAGCCAAACACAATCCTGGTAGGCAAGTAGTAATCGGTCACCATGCATCACCATCCTGAGTAAAATGAAACACCATCCGTTCATCCCCATCCGGCTCATACATCCCGTAGACAATCTCCCCATCCCAAGCCGTCAACACACGTGGAATAAGCTCCGGGAGGTCTTCGACAAGTTCATTCACAGGGAGAGCTAGCAGAGGGTGCCACTCGAGGTTCCCCTCAGCGCCAGAATGTACGGCACGTGACAACGCAAACCCAACATAGACAAACAGCATGATGCCGTTTCCCTGCTGGGACGGGCAGACATGCACGATACCGCGTAGCTCCAGGTCGGGCGGTTCGATACCACATTCCTCGCGAATTTCGCGCCGCGCCCCCTCCAGGGGTGTCTCGCCAGGCTCAATATGGCCGCCGATACCGTTAAGCTTGTTAGCCCACAAACGCTTGGTCGGCGCACCGCGCAGCAGCAGGATGGCGTCTGAATGTACGAGAAAGCACAGCGACCGCGGGATTACCGCATATCGTCCCCCTCCTGATCCCTGGTCTGTCCAGCGCATCCGCTCACCCTTGCACAAATCCGGATACACGGATGATAAATAACAGCGGCCAATCTGTCTAGCAGGACGCTGAAATTGACCTAAATGCGCTCATCGGGTATGGTGTAGCGATTATTACTCTGGCTGGTTGGGATATGTATGAGACGCAACACTGAACTTTTACACTATGCCGAAAACCCCACTGCTTGGCACGGCGCCGTAAATCCACCCATTTATCGTACCTCACTATTCTGCTACGAAAGCTATGAGCAGTACGCTCTGGGAATAAACCGCGCTCAACCGCATTACAGCTATACGCGTGTCTCCAACCCGACCACGCGTGTGCTGGAACAGAAAATCGCCCTGCTGGAACACACTACCGACTGTGTGGCTTTGGCTTCAGGAATGGCGGCTATCACCTCGTCTCTCGTCGCCCTATTAGGCGTGGGTGATCACATGTTACTAACTGCCAACGCCTACGGCCCCGTCCAGGGTTTCTGCCGCAACACCCTCGCGAGATTTGGGGTAGAGACCGATACGTTCCTGCCGTCACAAGGCGCCGACCTGGGTGCCAGGATACGCCCCAACACGAGGTTGATCTACCTCGAGTCGCCGTGCTCGATGAGCTTTGAGATTACCGACTTGCGGGCGGTGGCGCACCTGGCCAGAGAACGCGGCATTATCACGGTGATTGATAACTCTTGGGCGACACCACTCTACCAGAATCCAGCAGATATGGGAATCGACGTTGTGCTGCACACCGGCTCCAAGTATCTTGGAGGCCATTCAGACCTTGTCTTTGGGT
>Ga0351916_1084_pt1 | contig 30629 bp, 18 predicted proteins | sample TotcelHT113001N3_FD_206868 | JGI IMG/M metagenome (GOLD analysis project Ga0351916, IMG submission 206868) | Enriched cells from coal bed in the Powder River Basin, Montana, United States - Total cells T11 rep1 HSBNCT.T11.300.1.N3 ... | reverse complement strand
AGCATCTCGGCCATCTCCACCGTGTGGCCGATGAGAATCTGGTAACCTTCCTTACCCAGCAGCCGCATGTTGGCATACGCCGCCAGGGCCCCGGCGCCGGAACGGGAGCATTCCAGGGTATAAATGCCGGGATGATAATCCCCGAACTGGTAGAGATAGGGCATCTGCAAGGGGTGGCGGGACAGCAGGGCCAAATTCTCCCGCTCTTTTGCCAGGAAGGCGCTGGAAATATACGGAGTGTAGCCAGTTTTATGAAAATCAACGCCGATGCTGTCGGCCAGGGATAAATCGCCCAGCCGGCCCAGGGAATGTTGCAGGGATCTCAGGGTTCGGGCGTGAAAGCCCAGGGGATTGGCCGTGAAGTCGTAATCCCGGAATACGGCCCAGACCCACCCGATGACGGCATCGGCGTGGACGTGGGGCCGATACGTCAGGGCGAATTCCTGGGACAACTGGTCCCGCAGGCGCACGATGCCGTTGAGGTCATCAATCCCAAAGGCATCCGTGGTTCCCATGGTGGCGATGATCGCCGCCACCTTTTCCCGGCGCCCCAGGGCCTGCCGCAGATAATCCTCCAGGTCGGCCAGGGACATCTCGTGGTTCCGGTTCGTGGGGATGGCCACCAGATTATCGGTGCCCAGTCCCAGCCAGCCGGCCACATTGAGCCGGGAGTAATGGGAGGCGGCGGACGAAACGATCTTGACGTCCTCCCGGATGCCCTCCCGCATGGTGCGGCCGCCGGACAGCTTCTCCAGGGCCAACTTGCAGCCATAGAGGATGGTGCCGGTGCCGCCGAAGGTAAAAACCCCGCCGGCGCCCCGGGGATCGTAGCCGATGAGATCGGCGAGCATGGCCACGGACTGGATCTCGGCCTCGGCAAACCGGGCGGCGTATTCGTCCCAGATGATGTTGGGGTTGTATATGGCCGCGACCATAAACGACAAGATACTGGGGATGCTGGGGGGCGGAATCACATTGACCTGGGCATTGGGGTGGGCCCAAATGGTCATGCCGTGGCAATAGCCTGCCAGATCGCGGGTGACCTCGGCCACCGAACTCATACCGGCGGGGAAGCCGGCCGCCGGGCTGGCTTCATAATGTTCCGGCCTGGTCTGACCCAGGAGGGGCGCTAATGATTTCAAGTCATCCACCAGGTCCAGAAAGCGGGACACCGTATGGACAAAATACCCATCCAACACCGGGTTGGACACCGGCACCGGGAACACGGTCTTGAGGTGTTCCAGCTTTTTCAGGTAGGTCTCCAGTTGGGGTGATTCAGGGTCCATCTTGACATCTCCTGTCCTGAAAAGTTCAAAGTTCAAAGTTCAAAGTTCAAGGTTCAAAGTTATAGGGCGGCCTGTGGCCGCCACCATTCGGCTGAAGCCTGCGGCTGCCAAACCGGCGGGGAGACGCCCGCCCCGCCGGGCCGCAGCTACTCGCTGTAGCGGCGGATGATGATGATCCCCAATGCCAGGCAGACCACCCCGTAGGCCGCCAGGAGGGCCAGGGACTCCAGGCTCTCCAGGTTCCAGAAGGGAAACCGCAGGAGGCGGTTGGTATGGGTCAGAGGCAAAGCCTTGATGATATCCCGGAGCAGCCAGGGCATTTCGTCCACCGGAAAAAACGTGCCGCAGAAAAAGGCCATGGGCATGATAAAAAAGTTGGTGAACGTGGCCGTGTCTTCATGGGACCGGGATTTCATCCCCACGATCACCCCAAAGGCGGCGAACACCAGGCAATTGAGGACCAGAACCAGGAAAAACATCAGGTTGAGGTGCAAGCCGGTGGAGAGAAACAGCCCCAAACCCAGGAGGATGCCCGAGGCGAACAAGCCCCGGACCATGCCGGCCAGGATCTGGCCCACCACGATGTCGGTGGCGGTCACCGGAGACTGGATATAGACCTGAAAGGTGCGGAAGTGGAGGCGGCCCACCGTCATGCTGGTGGCAATCCAGGTATAGGAATTGGTCATGGAGGTCATGGCGATGAGGCCAGGGAGCAGGTAGTCCAGATAGGTGCCCCCGGAGATGGTCACGCGTTTTCCCAGTCCCAGGCCGAAGGCCAGGAGATAGAGCATGGGGGAAAACAGGGCGGAGACGACGTAGCCCAGCCGCAGCAACCGGCGCCGGAACAGCAGGATTTCACGGTAGAAGATGGGAAACCAGTTCAATTGGTCAGCCGCTCCCCGGTGAGCTGAATAAACACGTCCTCCAGGTTGACCTGGCGGATGATGACCCCGGTGGGCTCGGTTTGGGCCCGGGCATAGGCCTCCTCCTTGTCCCGGACCAACAGGTACTGCCGCCGCCCGCTGTTGAGGGTTTCCACCACATACCCCCCCACCTTGGCCACCAGGGCGGCCGGGGTGTCCAGGGCGATGAGCCGGCCCCGGTTCAGGACCCCCACCCGGTCACAGAGCATCTCGGCTTCTTCGATATAGTGGGTGGTCAGGATAATGGTGATGCCCGACAGCTTGAGTTCCTGGATGAGGTTCCACAGCTGGCGCCGCACCTGGGGGTCGAGGCCCACGGTGGGCTCGTCTAAAAAGAGCACCCGGGGCCGGGACACCAAAGCCCGGAGGATCAGGAGCCGCCGCTGCATCCCGCCGGAGAACTCCCGCACCAGGCTGTGGGCCCGGTCCTCCAGGTTGCCGAAGGCCAGGAGTTCGGCGATCCGGGCCGCCAGATCCGGCATCCGGTGGAGCCGTCCGTAGATCCACAAATTTTCGTACGCGGTCAGTTCCCGGTCCAGGTTGATTTCCTGGGGGCAGACCCCGATGAGCTTTTTCACGGCCAAGGGCTGGCGCACCACATCAAAGTCGTGAATCCGGGCCGTGCCCCGGCTGGGCCGGGCCAGAGTGGTCAAAATCTTGATGCAGGTGGTTTTGCCGGCGCCGTTGGGGCCCAGCAAGCCGAATATCTCTCCCGGGGGGATCTGCAAAGAGAGACCGTCCAGGGCCACCAGGTCCTGGTAGTGTTTACCCAGATTGTCGGTAACGATCATCTCGTGCATAAGCAGGTCGTCGGCAACCGCCGCGGCTTTTTCAGGCAGGGTCCCCGGGGCTTAAGGGAGCCAGCCATTCCACCCATAAAGTAATACCCTGACTGGATTTTGGCAAGGGAGGGGGCAGGAAGGGATGTTCATGGCCGAAGCATGAGCCCCCCACGGAGAATAGTCCCTGTAGCGAGTTTTAAACCGGCCCCTACACGATAAATCATAGTTTCCGGATTTTTGAAGGTGAGGTCAACGGCAGGAGGTGAAACGGCAGGTCCCGGTGGCAGGGTCTTGACCCCGGCCACCGGGGATTGCATCAGGGGTTAGATGGGCAGGCAGTCCCGCCCCGGGCGCGACAGATCAGAGAGCGGCGACTTTGCCATCCTCGATCACGTATCCCAGGGTTTTGAGGATGGCGGCCTGCTGGTCGCTGACTTCCTCCAGGACTCGTTTCAGTTTGCCTTCGGGGTCCTTGGCGTAAATGGCGGTCCGCAGTTCCCGCAACTCCTCTATGGCCTCGTGAGGGGTCATAGTGATACCCGCGGTAGCCAGCCGCTGGCTGAGCAGGGTGAGGTAATTGAGCGCCGCCACACAGACAAACAGGTGAACCCGGATTTTCGAATCGGTCCAGTGGTATAAAGGCAGCAAGGCTTTTTGGAAAAGACTGCGATTATCCTTGGCGTTGCCGTAAGGCCGGTTGTTCGTGGCGCTTTTGGCATCGCCCAATTCGGGTCCCAGGACGGCCCGGGTCACGCAGGTGTCATAAATCTCCTCCACTCCCCAATCCTGGCGATCGGTGATGAGGATATTCTTCCCGAAGTGGCGCACCACGCCGGCCATCTGGCGATGATCCAGCTGGAACTCGAGGCGGAACTGACCTTTTTCCTGCACGAAATTTAACTGGAAGAGGTCGGGACTGATCTTGAGGCGCAGGCAGAGTTGCGCCAGGTGAGTTTTGATGGACTCGATGGCGTTGGCCTGGTTGGCTTCCTGAGCCAGGCGCTGCGACAACGCCAAAGTCTCCTTGCGCACTCTTTGCACTTTCTTGCCCAGATCCTGGTAGCTCTTATGAAAGCTCTTGGGGTCAAAGGTGATAACTACCCGGCGAGGCCGGTCCCAAAAGGTGGCCTGGGTTTCATAAAACAGGATCTTTTCATCTTCTTTGGCAACGGGAGAGAGCTGAGCGCCGCGATTGCCCGGGAGGGGCCGAAAATCCTTCAAAGAGATTTCCGTCAACTCGGGGGCAAAGTCAGGGGCATAGGAGACAATGAAATGCATGCCGTCTTTGGCGTCGATTTGCTCGATAATGGGAGCGGCATCCATTTCTTGATTAACCAGCAAGGTAACATCTTCGATGGCCACCCCCAGGTTGGCGACCTTGCCTATGAGGTGTTCCAGGTGATCATAAAAACCGGTGGCGGGCACGCCGCCGGAGTAACTCTGGTAATACAAGGGTATCCCCTGGCTCCACTCGGTAATCAGGGCCAATCCTAACTTCTGCTGGGCCAGGTGTTCCGCCAGGAAATCCTGATCCGGCTGGGGCATGCCGGCAAAGACCGACGGCTTGGGGGGCGCGGAAATATCGGCGGCCTCAATGATCAGCCGGTGTTTCTGATCCGGCAAGATGGAATTGATCTTTTTGAAAAAGGCCGTCTTGATTTTCTCCAGATCGGCATCGCTGATCCGATCCCAGTGGTTCCAGAAATTTTGGGAGTTCAGGGATTCCAGCCTCAGGGGACGGATTCTCTGAATATCCGTGGTTTCGTACCAGTTCGCCAGTTGTCTTTTGCTGGTGGGGGCGATGGCCCGGTTCAGGGCGGCATAGAAGACCAGTTCTCCCAGCGAAGGCCCCCGCACCCGTTTTTTGGGAGGCAGGATCTCATTAATCATTCCGGCCAGGTCCACCTCCCGATCGAGTTCGTTGAGGGCGAAAACCGACCCGAATTCTTTGGGCGAGAACCCGCCTTTTCCCAAAGCCGCCTCAACTTTGTCGGCGGTGCCCAGGTACACCTGGTTAATGGTGGTGGGCTTGCCATAGACCCGCTGGGTTTCCCGAATATAGAAATATTCGTGACCTTTTTTCAGTTTTTTGTATAGATGTGCCATATTTATCCCGTTTGTTTAAAATATTAAGTTACTGTTTAAACTAAACATGGACTAACCATACCAATTTTATCTTAAAAAAGAAAATGAGGCAAAGTACTCTTTCTTATAGAGCAAAGTACTCTTTATGCCGCCTTCCTGGTTGGATTTACTGCGCTATTCGGTTCTGGGGGGACTACGGCAGGGTTTAGAAAGTGACAGTGGCCGTATAGCCTTTGCGGATGGCGTACCGCACCAGGTCGGTATTCTTTTTGAGGTTAAGTTTCTTCATGATTTTCGTGCGATGATTTTGAATGGTGCGGAAACTGAGGAACAGGGTTTCCGCAATTTCTTTGCTCGATTTGCCCTCGGCGATCATTTTAATGATCTGAATTTCCCGAGGCGAGAGGGGATCGGACGGTTCGGCGTCGTCGTGGCGCTGGGTCTGGACATAGAGGTTTATCAGGTCACTGGAAAGTAAGGGTGACACGTAGGTCATCCCTTGCCTGATCATTTCGATGGCGTTGAGGAGTTCCTTGGGGGCATCCTCTTTTAACAGATAGCCGTCAACTCCGGCCGATATGGCATTATTCAGGTATTCTTTCTTTTTGTGCATGGTCAGAATCAGCACTTTGACGGCCGGGTAGGCCTTCTTAATCTCTCGCGTGGCTTCTATCCCCGGCAGAGACGGCATGGAGATGTCGAGGATCACCATATCCACCGCCAGGCCCTTGAGCAGTTCCAGCAGTTGGAGGCCATCCCCCACCTCGCCCACAACGTGCAGTCCCGGTAAGGCCTCAATGATTTTCTTTATCCCCTCGCGCACCAGGACGTGATCTTCGGCCAAGACAATTTTATACATGATCATTTCCCGCGTTTAGCTGTTGGAATGGAAAACGCTATCATAGTGCCCCGGCCCTTCCGGCTCGAGATCTGGAGCGAGCCCCGGGCCATGAGGGCTCTTTCATTCATGGCGGTCAACCCCAGGCTTTTTTTGGCAACTTTGCCGGACATGGCCTGCTTCAAACTAAACCCCCGGCCATTATCCCGGATGGTAAAGGATACCTTGCCGTCCTCCCGGGCAACGTTCACCGAGACCAGGCTGGCCCTGGCATGTTTGACCACATTGGTCAAGGATTCCTGAAAGATGCGATAAATGTTGATCTGGATTTCAGGTGTAAAGAGATGGTCGATTGCGTCCATCACCACCTCGCTTTGCATATGATGATTACGGCAGGTCTCGTCCACCAAATATCCCAGCGCGGCAGACAGGCCCAGGTCTTCCAAACTCGAGGGACTCAGGTCCCAGGACAGCCGGCGGACATTTTCAATGACCGTATCGATATACGACAGGTTGTGTTCACAACTTGCCTTCAGGTGCTGCTGATCCGGCGCCAGCTTGTCTTCAATGGCCACCAGATTGATTTTTAAAACCGTCAGGGCCTGACCCAGTTCGTCATGCAATTCCCGGGCGACTCGCCGGCGCTCCTTTTCCTGGATGCTCAGGAGTTGGGATGCCAGCCGCCGCAGTTCCTGCTCCGACTCCTTTAGGGCCGCCTCGGCCCGCCGCTGCTCGGCCCGGCCCCGCAACGCCATAATACCATAAGCCAAATCGTTGGCCAGGCCCAAAAGCAACTTGATCTCCTCATCGTCAAAGGCGTCGGGGTCCGCCGCATAGATGGTCAGGGCCCCGAAAGTATGCGTCTCCTGGAGCGGCAGTGCCAGAATCGAGGCATAGCCCCGTTTACGGGCTTCGGCACGAATGAAGGCCACCCCGGGATCAACCCGGGTATCCTGGGATATCGCCGGCTTCCCGGTCCGAATGGCCGTACCCACCGGCCCGCGGCCCCGCACTTTATCAGCCCAGGTGAGATTGAGTTGTTCCACATACCCCTCATCGAACCCGGTTTGGGCCACCGGGCGCACCGATTTGCCGGCGTCAGCCTCGGCATAGCCCACCCAGGCCATGCGATAACCACCCTCCTCCACGATAATCCGGCACACCTCGTCCAATAATTGCCTCTCATCAGTGGCGCGAATCAAGGCCTGGTGACATTCGGTGATGGCCTTGAGGGCGCGGCTGACCTGCCGCAGGGTCTCCCCCAGCCGCTTGGGTTCCGTGATGTCCTCGATGATGCCCATAATGCCGGTCATGGCACCGGTGCCATCATGGAGGGGGGCAGTGGACAGGCGGATGTCGATGCGAGAGCCGTCCCGCCGCTGCCGTTGCAGTTCCAGGCCCAGCAGGGGAATGCCCTGCTGCGTACGTTGCAGGTGCGCCCCGAAGGCTTCCTCCTGGCCTGCGGGGATAGTTGGCAGGGGCCGCCCTATGACCTCGGCTTGACTCCAGCCGAATATGTGTTTCGCCGCCGGATTCCAACTGCTGACCCGACCCTTCAGATCCAGGGCGATAATGGCCAGGGGGGAGGCCTGCACCAGGGTCCGCAGCCGGTTGTTGGCTTCCTGCAAGGCCTCAGCCGCCCGCTGGCTGGCGGTGATATCCCGGGCCACGGTGGAGAAGAACTCTACCTTACCCGAGGCGCCTTTATGGGCAATAAGCACTTGGGAGGTGGGGATTTCCTGCCCGCTGCGGCTCCGGAACGCGGTTTCCCCGCTCCAGACTTTGTGATGGATGGCGGCCTGACGGCTCCCTTCCCGAATAAGGTTCCAGGCCCATTCGGGATGAAGGTCCTTAACGCTGAGGCCGGCGATATCCTCCTCCACCCCGATGCCCAACATTTCCCGGCCGGCCCGGTTGAGATAGAGCATCCTGCCCTTATGGTCGGCGGTGCTCACCAGGTCGGACGTGGCTTCCAGGATGGCGGCCAGGCGCGCCCGCCACGCTTCGGCTTGTTTCTGCCCGGTAATATCGCGGTTGATTTCCAAAATGGCGGTGGGTTTGCCTTCCTTGTCCCGCTGCAAAGCCCAGCGGCTGGTTACGACGATACGCCGGCCATCCCGCCTGGTATGCGACAATTCACCCTGCCATTGCCCCTGGCGGAAAAACTCGGCTTCCAGTATCTCCCGCGGCTGGGGAAACCCTGTCTTCAGGAGTTGGTGGGGTTCTTGCCCCTGCACCTCATCTTTGCCCCAGCCATAGGTTTCCTCAGCCCCGGAATTCCAGAAGGTGATGCGGCCGTCCAGGTCCCGGACGATAATAGCATCGTGGGCCAGGTCCAAAAGTTCGGCCTGCCGGCGCAACTTCTCCTCGGCCCGCTTGCGCGCCGTGATATCCCGCACCACTGTCAACAGGCGGTCTTGATCGTTGATGACGGCGCACCTCAAGTTCACTTCCACCCAGTGGGGCCGGCCATCCTTGGTTTGGGCCAGCCATTCAAAGAGCTGCGGGCCTTCCCGGATCGCAGCCTGGACGCGCTGGTAGGCGTCTTCCGGGGAAAATTCAGCCCCGGGCAGACAAAGAGCGCCAACGTTCAGCCCTCTGGCCTCTTCCGCCGCAAAGCCGGTCATCTCCAGCCATTTCCGGTTGACATCCAGAAAATTCCCGGTGGCCATATCCACCACGCCAATCCCGTCGTTGACCCCATTGAAAATGGTGCGATAATTGGCTTCGGAGGCCCTGAGGGCTTCCTCGGCCTGTTTACGCGCCGTGATATCGGCAAGAATTCCCATGTTGCCGATAATCTTGCCGTTGGCATCCAACAATGACGCTGTCCATAAATGCACGTCAATTATCGAACCGTCTTTGCGTACGCGCTTAAGTTCCAGGGCGGATTGCGCTTTTTCCCCCATTTCCTGCTTAAGCCTGACTTCCTCCTCAATCCGCTGGTTTTCCGAAACCACAGCAGGGAGATACCCCCCCAGCACTTCTGATTCCTTCCAGCCGAACATGCGTTCCGCCCCGGGGTTCCACAGGCTGACTTTGAAATCGAGATCCAGGGTAATGATGGCCAGGGGGGACGCCTGGATCAGGGTCTGCAAGGTTTGAGTGGTCTGCCTGAGGGCATCCTCGGCTCGCTTTTTCTCGGTGATGTCCAGGGCCAGTCCTTGCAGGAACTGGAACTGGCCTTCCGGGTCAGAGACCACCCGGGCTTCATCCCGGAGCCAGACGACCCGCCCGGATTTGGCCAGCAGGCGGTATTCGGTGGAGAAAGGTGCACCCGTTTCCAAACTAGAGGTGATCTCGGCCACCACCCGCTCCCGGTCGTCCGTATGGATCTGCCTTTCCCAGTTCTCGGCATCAGTCCGCCAGGCCTCGGGAGAAAAGCCAAGCAGGGTCTCGACCTGGGGGCTGACATAGAGGAAATCGACCCCTGCCGCCAGGGAGATGGTATAGGTGATGGCCGGGATTTGCTCCACCAGGGTGCGATATTTGGCCTCGCTGTAGTGCAGGGCTTTTTCCACCTCACGGCGGACCTGAAGTTCGTCTTCCAGCGACTCGTTAGCCTGCCGCAATTGGGCCGTGCGCGCCGCCACCTGGATCTCCAGGTCATCCTTGGCCCGGCGCAGGGCCTCCTCCGCCTGCACCCTGGCGATGGCGCTGCCCACCTGGGCCGCCAGGGTCTCCAGGGCCGCCCGGGCCGTGGCCGGCACCTCTTCATACTGGTGCGAAGCAACGTGGAGTGAGGCGATAACCCGGTCCTGGTAGATTACCGGGATGATGGCCACGGAACGCAGACCTTCCTTCAAGCCCTGTTCATCTAATCCCGGCAGGTCTTGCAGGCGGGCATACACGGGTCTTCCTGCCATGACCAGGTAGGTATTGAGATCATCGGCCTGGTAATATGCCCCCTGCCGCACGTACTCGGGGGAGAGGCCCTGTTGATAGGCCAGGTCCAGGTCCCCGGAAGCGGCATCCACCAGATACACCCCGCCGCTGTCCAGGCCCGAAATAGTGATGGCGGTTTCCACGCATAACCGCAAGGTCTCCTGCAACCCCATCTTGCCGCTGAGCATCAGGGCCAGATCGCGCTGCAGGCGGATGATCGCTTCGGTGCGCCGGCGCTCCTCGATTTCACGGCGCAGTTGAGCGTTGACCGACTGCAATCCGGCGGTGCGCTCGGCCACCAATTGTTCCAATTCTTCATACGCCCGGCGCCGGATATCCTCTGCCTGCTTGCGTTCGGAAATATCCCGGATGACCGCCAGCAAACGGTCCCGGCCTCCCAGGTGGGTAAGGGTTAAATTGATCTCGATCCAGAACCGGCGGCCGTCTCGATCTTCCGCCCACCATTCAAAGAGCTGCGGCCCTTCCTCCATGGCTTTGCGCTTTAATTCCTCGGCGTCCTGAACCGTGAAGGGAGAATCGGCGCTGCAGACTTTCTCCAGGCTAAGCGTCGCGGCTTCCTCGATATCGTATCCGGCCAACTCCAGGTATCTTTGATTAACCTCCAGGAAATGGCCCGACTCCGGGTCGATAACCACGATGCCGTCGCTGACGGCCTCGAAAATCGTCCGGTATTCTTCCTCCGAGGCCTTGAGGGCTTCCTCCGCCAGCCACCTTTCGGTCACGTCCAGGAAGGTCCCCATGACCGCCGGCCGCCCCTGGTATTCCACTTGACGGGACAAGGTCTCCACATGGATTATTGATCCGTCTTTGCACCGGGCTTTAAAATTACTGCGGGAGGGCATGCCTTCGCCGGCCAGGCGGCGTTCAACCACCCCCAGGATGCGGTCTCGATCTTCCGGAACCAAGAGGTCCGCGGGGCCTAAATGATCAATCAGTTCATCGGGGGTGAAGCATAGGGCCTGGGCCAGCGTCGGGTTGACGTAGCGGAATTTGCCATCCTGAATCACATAGACTCCCGCCAAGGACCCTTCGGTGACGATCCGGTAGCTGGCCTCGCTCTGCCGCAGCGCCGCCTCCACCTGCCGGCGCTCGGTAATGTCCTCCTGGACGGTAACCCAACACATCTTCCCGGCGATTTCCAGAGCGCTGATCCGGGCGTGGGTATAAAATAGGGTTCCATCTTTCCGGCGGTTCCTGACCTCCCCGGACAAGATGCGTCTCGTCTTTAACTGCTCGACCATTTCCTGGGCAAACCTGAGGCCCTCTGCGGCAGAAAAATCATTGAGCCTGGAGGCAGGTTGTCCGATTAATTCCCCCGGCTGATACCCGAACATGGTATCGAAGGCCGGGTTGGAATACATAATCTTACCCTCGGCGTCAGTCACCGTGACCCCTTCCGCCATGCTCTCCAGCACCCGGGTGTGGGTTTGCAAAGCCTCTTCCGCCCGCTTGCGTTCCGTAATGTCCACTATGGACGTCAAGACTTCGTTGCCAGCATTCTCAGACCCCGGCAGAACGCGTAATCGCAACAGGATATGATTCTTCTTGCCGGTCAGAGTTGTCGTAATGCTCTCAGTCTCGAACCAGGTTTGACCTTCAGCCAGGGCAATGATCGCCTCTTTGAAGGCCGGATAGGACTCGGGGGAAAAAATCGAAGCAATGGTAGCGAGGAGTTGCTCTTTACTGTCAGCTTCGTATATGTCCAGGGTAGTCCGGTTGATATCGACCACCTTAATCAAACTGGCACACTGCTGCACTTCTTCCGGATGAGCCTCGAAATAGGCTCGGACATCCCGAACCCCGGCATCCGGCAAATTCTTCAGATAGGCCCTGAGGTCAGTTATGTCCTCTTGCCAGAGGGAGATGGGCGAATCTTCGAACAAGGCCTGATAATGCGTTGTGCTCTTCTCCAGCGCCTCTTGGTTTTTTTGACTCTCTGTAATGTCCAGCAAGGTGCCCACAATGGCCGGCCGCCCCTGGTATTCCACCGCCCGCCCGAAGGACTCGCAGTGAATCACGGCGCCGTCCCGGCGCAAACCCCGGAAGGTATAATGCGCCCCCTCCAGTTTACCGGAGAGCCGCCGCCGGGCGTTCGCCAGGACCATGGGGAGGTCTTCAGGGTGAATCAAGTCCCTGGGCGAAACCGCCCCGGGAATCATTTCTTCAGGCTGGTAGCCGAACATCTGGGCCAGAGTGGAATTCACATAGGCGAACCGCTCGTCCTGAATGATGTACACCCCGGCCAAGGAGCCTTCCGTGACCGCGCGGTAACGGGCCTCGCTCTCTTTCAGGGCATTTTCCGCGTGCTTGCGCCGGTCGATATCCCGGAGCACGGCCAGGACGCGGTCCCGATCCCCGAACTGGATCGGTTTCAGCTGCACTTCCACCCAGAAAACCCGTCCGGTTCGATCCCGGGCCTGCCATTCAAAGACCTGGGGACTCCCGGCCGCCGCCTTGGCCAGCACGCTCAAAGCCGGTTCCGGTTGCGACCCGGGCTCGCCGCCGCATAAGGCCGTCACCTTCAGCTGCCGGGCTTCCTCCGGGGTGTAACCGAACATCTCGCACATCCCCCGGTTGACCTCCAGAATCTCACCGGTCGCAACCTCATGGATCAGGATGGCATCGCTCACCGCATCGAAAATCGCCCCGCAATCAGCCTGGGAAATATTCATGGCGGGTCCTGCCCTCACCTGTTCTTGCACTTCCACTCTCTTGTGCCCCCTGCAGGTTATTCAGTCTAAACCAGAGGTGTTCAATAATATTATAGCGCTAATTTACCGATTTCCCAACAAAATCAGGATGGTTCCCCAGGCGCCGCCGGGTTGAGGCGCAACAGGTACAGCAAGGCTGTCAGGCAGAGCCGGAATCCCGGCTCCGCCGCCGGCTTGAAATACCCGGACCTCTGGGCCCGACCGTCCGCTTGCCCTCGGGTCTCACCGGTAAAGCTCAATTTAGGGGGTTTTGGGGATGCGACATCATGTTATAGTTATTGTAGTAGCCATCTCCATAAATACTTCACTTGGGCGGTTTATGCAAAAATTCTTCTATCCGCGCAGTGTGGCCGTGGTGGGAGTCTCCGACGACCCTGCCAACCTGGGCCAGGGCATTGTCGCCAATATGTTGCACTTCAAGTACCAGGGGAAGATCTTCCTGGTGGGACGCCGGCCCGGTACCATCTTCGGCTTGCCCATCTTCCCGGGTCTCGCCGGCCTTCCCGAGCCGGTGGACCTGGCGGTCATCCTGGCGCCGGCCCGGGTTGTGCCCTCCCTGGTGCGGGAATGCGGCCAACTGGGAATTTCCCGAGTCGTGGTGGAATCGGCCGGTTTCTCGGAGTTGCACGAGGCGGGACTGACCCTGGAAGCGGAAGTGCGGGCCGCCCTGAAACAGTATGGCATGCGTCTGGTAGGTCCCAATGGCCTGGGTCTGGTCAACCTGGAACTCGGCCTGGCCCTGCCCTTTGCCCAGATGCAGACCTTTGCCTGGCCGGGCCGCATCTCCATCATTGCCCAGAGCGGCGGGGTGGCCACCCATGTGTTGGCCTGGATGACCAAGGAAGGGTTGGGGCTCAATAAATTTTTGAGTCTGGGCAATAAACTCGACGTGGCCGAAAACGAGGTCCTAAAATACCTCCTGGAGGACCCGGGCACCGCCGCCATTTATATTTACCTGGAAGGCTTAGAGGACGGCCGCGGGCTCCTTCAGGTTGCCAACCGCGCCACCAAGCCCATCTACCTGCATCTGGCCAATGTCGGGCCCGAGACCGCCGCCATCGCCCAATCGCATACCGCCTCCCTGTCCACCGATGAGCGGGTCTTGGAGGCCGCCTGCCGGCACAGCCGCATCATCCGGGTAAAGACCCAGTCCGAGTTCCTGAACGCGGTCAAACTGGTGGACCAGCCCCCGGTTAACGGCAACCGCGTGGTGGTCTTCTCCCGCAGCGGCGGCGAGGCGGTGGTCGCCGCCTATGCCTGCCGCCAGTTCGGTTTCACCCTGCCGCCCCTGTCCGACCGCTTGGTTCAGGACATCAAGGCGCGTTCCCGGGCCGGAGTCATCCACCCCGATAACCCCATCGATCTGGGGGATATCTTTGATTTTAACGTCTACGTCGACATCATGGCCGCGGTGTGCCGGGACCCCGAGGTGGACGCGGTGCTGTTCCACTACGGGCCCATCGCCGAGTTTGAACGGAAAGCCGCCCAGGAGATGGCCCGGCGCATGCTGGAGTTGGCCCGGGAGGCGCAAAAACCCCTGGCGATTACCGTGCTCTGCACCCCGGACGAAGAGGACTACCTACGAGACACCCTGGGGGTGCCGGTGTTTCATTTTCCCGAGGACGCAGTGGCGGCCCTGGCGGGGAGCCGCGACCTGGCCGCCCGGGGAGAAATCCCCCGCCCTCCGGCCCTGCCTCCTCTCCCGGCGGCCGCTGCCATTGCTGCAATGTTGACCGGCCCCAACCCGGAGGGTTTTCTCCCCCTGGCCCAGGCCCTCAGCGTCATCGAGTCTCTGGGCCTCTCCCTGGCCCCCTGGGCCGCCACCGCCACGCCTGCGGCGGCGGCGGCCGCGGCCGGCCGCCTGGGGTTCCCGGTGGTGCTCAAACTCTCGGCTTCCAGCCTGATTCACAAAACCGAGGCCGGCGGGGTGGAACTGGACTTGCACGATGCCGCCGCGGTCCAACTTGCCTTCGGCCGGCTGGCCCAGGTGGCGCAGAACCACCTGCCGCCCCATGAGGCCTGGCAGGTAGTGGTCATGTCACAGGTGGCCGGTGGCCTGGAACTGCTTCTGGGGGCCCGCCGGGATGACTCCTTCGGTCCGGTAGTGGCCTTCGGCGCCGGCGGCGTCGACACCGAAATCCTGGATGACGTTGCCCTCAGATTAGCCCCCCTGACCCCGGCCCAGGCCCGGGACCTCATAGCCGAAACCCGCATCGGCCGCATCCTGGCCGGTACCCGGGGCCGGCCGCCGGCGGACCTGGACAGCCTGAGCCTGGCCCTATCAGCCCTGTCCCACTTGATGCTGCAGTTTCCCCAGATCCGGGAGGTAGACCTCAACCCGGTGCGGGTCTTCCCGGGGCAACCGGGGCTCCTGGCCCTGGACGCCCGCATCCGGGTGGATGCTTAAACGGCGCCGCAACCAGGATCGACCGCCCCCCGGCCGCCGGTGCGTACAGCAGCGTGCAGGTTTTTAACGGTTTAGACTAAGGTATGATATCTGGTCCGTAGGAGCACCCGAAACCAGAAAAGTCTGTGGGGCGGGCGTCCCCGCCCGCCCGCCTCTTTGGTAGCACAGCCTTTCCAGGCTGTGCACGACTAATACCGAGCGGTCAAAAATGTTCATACGAAACGTAGGGGCGCACCTGTGTGTGCGCCCTCTCGGGGGGACACGCAGGTCCCCCCCTACAAAAATTGTCCATTGAGCGCTAATCAGTATACCCCGCTTCCTTGACACCGGCTGGAAAGCCTGTGCCACCCGCTGAAAGAACTTTTCGGAGCGGACTTGGGGAAATAAGGGAGGATGAACCCCCCCATGAAGGCCAAAGCCAAAGAAATTACCCCCCAGGAGCTGGCCGGGATTATCCGCCGGCACCCCCGGGTGGTGGCCTTAACCGGGGCCGGCATCTCGGTGGAATCCGGCATCCCCGACTTCCGCAGCGCCGGCGGCCTCTGGGAGCGCTTTGATCCCATGGAATACGCCTATATCCGGGCCTTCCGCACCAATCCGGCCAAGGTCTGGGCCATGCTCAAAGAAATGGACGCAGTCATCACCGGGGCCCGGCCCAACCCGGCTCACCGCGCCCTGGCGGAGCTGGAAGCCAAAGGGTTTCTGCTGGGCATCATCACCCAGAACGTGGACAACCTGCACCAGGCCGCGGGGTCCAAACGGGTGGTGGAGTACCACGGCAACGCCCTGCACTTTGTCTGCGATACCTGCCGCGGCCACCATCCCCGGGAAAGCCTGGATTTTACCCATACCCCGCTCTATTGCCTCTGCGGCGGCCTCATCCGGCCCGACGTGGTCTTCTTCGGGGAGGCCATTCCCCCGGCGGCCCAGGCTGAGGCCGAAGAACTGGCCCAGCACTGCGACCTGCTCCTGGTCATCGGTACCTCCGGCGAGGTGGCCCCGGCCAGCTACATCCCGGCCATCGCCAAGGAATGGAACGCCCTCATCGTCGAGGTCAACCTGGAACCCACGCGCCTCACCTACTCTCTCTCCAACCACCTGCTCAAAGGCTCGGCGGGCAAGGTCCTGCCCCTGGCCTTGCAAGAACTTTAGCCAAACGGCGCCTCTTTAAATACGGCGATACATTCTGGGTTATACCGCGGACAACCAGGTGAACCAGGAGAACGGGTGCGCCGGCGTTGAGAAAAATGGCGCCCATCCCGGAGATCCCGGCGTGGCCGCATGCGGCCGGGACCTCTGGGGCGATGGGGACTCCATGCCGCCTTATGGCAGCAGGTGTTGCCAGTAAAGGCCCAGGATAGCCGGTGACAGAGCCAGCAATCCCAGGACGAAAGCCAGGATCAACGTAATCTTGGGAGACCAGTGCTTCTTTTCTCCCTTCACCCACGCCGGGGTTTCCAGGTACTCGGTGCGATTCATGGCATCCTCTCGGCACAATCTTTACCATTGGGGCAATCCCCCGTCCTGCCTCGCAGCAGCCGGGTTTTTGCGCCTGGACCGCGGGCAGGGGTTAAAGGGACCGCCATGCGGAAAAGCCGGAATACCACATCGGTTGACAACCATGGGTAAATATCCAACCTTTTACTTCTATCGGCTTAAAACCTTCCGCCCCACCTCCTTTCCTTGCCGGCGGTTTTTCCTGGCGCGAACCGGTAAGGTTCTTCTCGCAACTAGTTTCTTAATCTATATTAATCATATATATATTCACAAAATATATTAAAGTCAAGGATTTTTTCCCGGTTTCCCTCGTAAGCTGGTCTTTCTCTTTGTAGTCCACGGATCAATTAATATATAATTATCAACTAGAGTAAGAGGGATAGGCCCGGGGAGGATGGCCGCCCGTGGGGGGGGACCATTACTTCTTCTTCCCGGAGTGAGGTAAGAATATCGCGGCGCTCTCATGCGAAGTTGCAGTCAAAGACCAATGAATAATCTTGTCATTCTGAACGGAGCGCAGCTTCGTTACGAATCTCGGCGGCTCAAAAAAAGAGATTCTTCGCTACGCTCAGAATGACAAAAACTAGTCGTCTGACTGCTCTTTAGTATCAGAAGGAGGAACATGAAACTTTCCACCCGCAGTCGCTATGGCACCCGTCTCATGTTGGAGATGGCCCGGCACTACCATGAGGGACCCCTCCAGTTGGGTGACATCGCCAAACGTCAGGAGGTTTCGGTGAAGTACTTGGAACAGATCATTATTCCCTTGAAAAAAGCCCGCTACATTGAGAGTGTGCGGGGACGCAAGGGCGGGCACCTCTTGACCAAGCCTCCTGAGGAGATCACCGTGGGAGAGATCGTGGCGCTCCTGGAGCAGGGCACCAGTCTGGTGGAGTGCGCCGCGGACACCACGATCTGCGAGCGCGCTGACCTCTGCCCCACCCGCCTCCTATGGAAAGAAGCCTATGAGGCCATGTTTGACCGGCTGGAAGCCGTCACGCTGGCTGACTTGGTGGAAAGGGCCGAGGACCTGGAGAGCAAGATGTTAAACCAGGTTCCAAAGGTGTGATAAAGGTCGATGGCCATCCCCAAAGTGTCGGGGCCATCGCGGCTGCCAACCACCTTGGCGAAGGGGGCAACCCGTTCGCTGGTCCTCAGGCTGGCAGGCAGACCAGGGCAAAAATCTTTTCCGGATCCTGATAGAGCAGGGACAGGCTGGAGAACCCTTGCTGCCGGCCCATATGGTCCAGAATGGATAATTTTTCGGGAAAATCGTAAGTAACGATGTGTTCGAGTATTTTCTCCCGTTCCGCGGCGGTCAGGCCTACCCATAAGCTCTTGGACACTCGCTGGCAGCGTTCCAAGAATTCTTCCCGGTTCTCATCTTCCAAGAGGGTGGGTTCGTACATCAGGAGGTAACCGTCGTCAGGCAGGATTTTTCGGGCTAAGCCGAGAAATTTTACTTTTTGCGGCTGGGGCAGATGATGAAAAGACAGTCCTATCCAGATCACCTCGGCTTTAATCTCTGCTTCACGCACCACTTCATAAAAATCATTTTCCATTAAGATATGTTCACACTGAAGCCTGGCGAGGTTCTTTGCCGCCAAGGTCAAAGCCATCCTGGCCAGATCGACTCCCGTGTAGCGGGAAATAGTGGTTCCTGCCAAGGCTTGTGCCATAAACCCGGCATCACCGCATCCCAGGTCCAGGAGGGTGAAGGGCCGGGATATGCGGCTCAGAAATTGGCCCAGCAGAGCATAGGCTTCCCGGTGATGGAGGTAGTTCAGCTCCTCCAATTTGGCGTAAAGCTGCCACTGCTTGAAGACGGCTTCCACCCCTTCCACCTGTTCAACTTCCCCATCAGGCCACAAAATTCCTTTTCCGGGCATAGGGCACCATCCTCCTCATCTTAATTGCAGTTGGGAAGATAGGTTATCAGAAAATCCCCCAGATATCTTCCTTGATCTCCAGCCCCTGTCCAAAAAATGATACATTGCGCAATCAACAGGCAGTTGAGGCACGCGGCCAATCCCTGATGAAAAAAGGGCGACCCAACGGGTCGCCCCTACGCTTATGTGGGTTGGGTGGGGGGCTTGAGCGAGGGCCTGGGCCGGATTACGAAAAACCCTGTTCCTCCCCCCAACCTCTTATCCCTCCTCGCCCTCTCGCTCAAAGGTCAGTCCCTTTTCATCCGCGTCCACCCGGATGATGTCGCCTTCCTTGAAATCACCCGAAAGGAGCATGGGCGCCAGCTTGTCTTGCAGGTAGGTCTGGATGGCCCGGCGCAGCGGCCTGGCCCCGTAGACCGGGTCGTAGCCGGCGTCGGCCAGGAAGTCCCGGGCCGCCTCGCTCAGTTCCAGGTGCAGATGCCGCTCTGCCAGCAGCCGCTGCAGCCGGACCATCTGCAGGCTGACGATCTCCCGCAGCTGTTCTTTGGTCAGGCGCTGGAAGATGAGGATGTCGTCCACCCGGTTCAGGAACTCCGGCTTGAAGTGGAGCCGCAGCGCCTCCATGACCCGGTCCCGCAGGACCTCCGGGTCGCTGACCTCGGCGATATAATGGCTGCCGATGTTGGAGGTCATGATGACGATGGTGTTCTTAAAGTCCACCGTCCGGCCGTGGCCGTCGGTGAGGCGGCCGTCGTCCAGGATCTGGAGCAGCGAGTTGAACACCTCCGGGTGGGCCTTTTCGATTTCGTCAAACAACACAACGGCATAGGGCCGGCGGCGCACCGCTTCGGTGAGCTGGCCGCCTTCCTCGTAGCCCACGTACCCCGGCGGCGCCCCGATGAGCCGGGACACCGTGTGCTTCTCCATGTATTCGCTCATGTCCAGGCGGATCATGGCCGCTTCCGAGTCAAACAGGAATTCGGCCAGGGCCCGGGCCAGTTCGGTCTTACCCACCCCGGTGGGGCCCAGGAAGATAAACGACCCCAGGGGCCGGTTGGGGTCTTGTAAGCCGGAGCGGGCCCGGCGCACCGCATTGGAGACCGCCCGCACCGCCTCTTCCTGGCCCACCAGCCGCCTGGCGATGCGCTCTTCCATGTGCAGGAGTTTCTGCTTCTCGCCTTCGAGCATCCGGGTGACCGGGATGCCGGACCACTTGGAGACCACTTCGGCCACGTCCTCGGCGTCCACCTCTTCCTTGAGCATGGCCCCTTCGGCCTGCAGGTCCGCCAGCTTCTGGTTTTCCTCCTCCAACTCCTTTTGCAGATTGGGCAGGGTGCCGTAGCTCAACTCCGCCGCCCGGGCCAAATCGCCGATGCGCTCGGCGTGGGCCGCGTCGATCTTGGCCTTCTCGATATGTTCCTTGGTGGCCTGGATCTTGGTGATGGCCTCTTTTTCCTGATGCCACCGGGCCGTGAGCCCGGCGCTCTTTTCCTTCAGATCGGCCAGGGACTTTTCGATCTTTTCCAGGCGGTCCTGGGAGGCCGCATCCTGCTCCTTGCGCAGGGCCTCGCGTTCGATCTCCTCCTGGGTGATTTTGCGCTCCACCACGTCGATCTCCGCCGGGCGGGAATCGATCTCCATGCGCAGTTTGGACGCGGCCTCGTCGATCAGGTCCACGGCCTTGTCCGGGAGCTGCCGGTCCGTGAGGTAGCGGTGGCTGAGGGTGGCCGCGGCCACGATGGCGCTGTCCTTGATGCGCACCCCGTGGTGGATTTCGTATTTCTCTTTCAGCCCCCGGAGGATGGCGATGGTGTCCTCCACCGAGGGCTCGGCCACCATGATGGGCTGGAAGCGGCGCTCCAGGGCGGCGTCTTTTTCAATGTACTTGCGGAACTCGTTGATGGTGGTGGCGCCGACGCAATGCAATTCCCCCCGGGCCAGGGGCGGTTTGATCATGTTGGAGGCGTCCATGGCGCCCTCCGCCGCCCCGGCCCCCACCAGGGTGTGGAGTTCATCGATGAACATGATAATCTGGCCGTCGGACTCGGTCACCTCTTTGAGCACCGCCTTGAGACGGTCTTCGAATTCGCCCCGGAACTTGGCCCCGGCAATGAGCGACCCCAGGTCCAGGGTCACCAGGCGCTTGTTTTTGAGGCCCTCGGGCACGTCGCCGTTGACGATGCGCTGGGCCAGGCCTTCCACGATGGCGGTCTTGCCCACCCCGGCTTCGCCGATGAGTATCGGGTTGTTCTTGGTGCGCCGGGAGAGCACCTGCACGATGCGCCGTATTTCGCTGTCCCGGCCGATCACCGGGTCGAGCTTGCCGTTCCGGGCCATTTCGGTCAAATCCCGGCCGTATTTCTCCAGGGCTTGAAATTTTTCTTCCGGGGCCTGGTCGGTGACCCGCTGCGCCCCGCGCAGATCAGCCAGGGCCTTGAGGATGGCCGCGGGCGTCAGCCCCTGGGCCCTGAGCAGCCGGCCCGTTTCGTTGGCTTTGTCCGCGGTCAGGGCCCAGAACAGGTGCTCGGTGGAGATGTAATCATCTTTCATCTGGCCGGCCTGTTTAAAGGCGTCGTCCAGGGCCTTAGTCAGACTCGGGGATATATAGACCTGAGCCTCGCCGCTCACCTTGGGCAGGCGGGTCAAGAGGTCATCGGCACCCCGGGTGACGCTGCCGGGATCGATCTCCAGTTTTTTCAGGAGGGGGCGAATCAGGCCGTCCTCCTGGGCCAGGAGCGTCCGCAGCAGGTGGGCCGGCTCGATCTGGGGGTTCCCCAACTGCCGGGCCAGTGCCTGAGCCCCCTCCAACGCCTCCTGGGCTTTGTAGGTTAATTTGTCCAGTCTCACTGCCATTATGTCCAAACCTCCGCTCAATATGTCTAACATTCAGAAATTACTTGTAAAAAACTAAGCATCAAAACAATTTTGTCAAGCCTTTGTGCCCATGTGATCAAAAAAACTCTCTCAGAGAGAGTCCCCGTGAATAAATTGACAGTGAACGATTTTGGGATTATGATGCAATAGATAGCGATATGGGTAAATTTACTTCAAATATAAAATAGTTAGCCCTCTGGAAATTAACGGGTGCGGAGTTGTTTTAGCTCACGCAATGCCCTGGCCACCATAGGTAAATTATGCAAACCGTAGCCATCATCCCGGCCCGCTTCGGCTCCACGCGTTTTCCGGGCAAACCCCTGGCGCCGATCCTGGGGAAACCTCTGATCCAGTGGGTCTATGAGCAGGCCCTTACGGTTGCGGATTTGGACGGGGTTTGGGTGGCCACCGATGATGGGCGCATCTTCGATTGCGTCGCGGCGTTCGGCGGCCGGGCGCTGATGACCCGGGAGGACCACCCCTCGGGCAGCGACCGCCTGGCCGAAGCCGCTTCGCTCCTCCGCCTCGCCCCCGAGGACATCGTCATCAACATTCAGGGGGACCAGCCGGTCTTCCCCCCGGGCCTCATCAGTCAGCTGGCCGCGGTTTTGCGCCGGGACCCGGAAGTGGTCATGGTCACCCCGGTCAAGCGCCTCAGCGACCCCGCGGCCGCGGCCAACCCCAACACCGTCAAGGTAGTCTTCGACCGGGCCGGCCGCGCCCTCTATTTCTCCCGCAGCCTGCTGCCCTTCTGGCGGGACGGCGGCCACCCCTCTTATTACCGGCACATCGGCATCTACGCCTACCGGGTGCAGTTCCTTAAGGAGTTCGTGCACCTGCCCGCCGGGCGCTGGGAGGAGGCCGAGAAGCTGGAACAGCTCCGGGCCCTGGAGCACGGTTTTGCCATTCACGTGGTGGAAACGGAGGGGGAGACCCGGGAGGTGGACAGCCCGGAAGACGCCCGGCAGGTGGAAGAGTTTCTCCGGCGATAAGATCTTGGGAGAGGGAGGCAGGGGCCGACGGCCCCTGCCCCCTCTCCCAAACCCTCTCCCCCAACCCCCATAAGATGGAGAAAAGGGGAGTTTAAAAAGGGCGAGGGATTCGTTTCCCTAAGGTCCTCCCCCACAATCAGAGATAATTGAAGAGCAAGGCCGAAGACTAAGGGACAACGGCTTGGGGAGCATTCGTCCCCTGATAATACGCTGGGAATTTCTGGGCCAAAAACGGCGTCAGCTGCGCCGCCACGATATCCGCCACCAGGGCGGCGCCGGCCTTGGTGTAGTGCATCAGGTCATAGTAGTAGGCGGAGTCTTTGGGCATCTCCCGGGCCAGGTCGATCACCAGGACGCCGGCCTCCCGCCCCCGCTGTCTCACGGCGTCGTTATAGAGTTCCAGCACTTCCCAGCCGACCTCGCCATTCATGTCAGGAGTTACCCTGATAGTTGCCAGATTAATCCCGGTGGGGCCATCCACCTCCGGGCCGTAAAGCACCGGTTGGGTCAAAAACACCGGCTCCATACCGTGGGCTCGGGACAGGGCAATCAAAGCCTGGACTCTTTCTGCAAAGGGTGTTAGATATTTTTCCCGGTGTAACTGTTTTATGGCCTGCTGGCGGTCTGAAGTTACTTCAAGGTTGTTGTAACTTTTCAGATCTATTTCGCCCATATCTCTGGCCGCCACGGCCATTACCGATTTAGGAAAATAATACCGGTAAATATTTAATGAAGCTGCCGCCAACTCACTATAATTGGCCAGGGAGGCCAGCATTCTTTCCAGGGACCTGAAATTGAGGGTCTTCAGCCGGGTATCGTATTCCCTGGCGGCGCTGACGCCGAGATCATTGATCCCCACCAGGAAAATCAGGACCTTGGGGTGCAGCTTGACCAGGAAGTCTTGCACCAAAATTATGTTGCCAAAGGTCGAATAGCCGCAAAACCCGGCGTTATTGACCCAGGTGTTCTTGAACCCATGACGTAATCTATCTTCCAACTGCTGGGGCCAGGTCTGGTCTTCGGGGAGATCATAGCACTCGGTCGTACTGCCGCCGACGGTGATTATGGTGAGCCAGCCGGCAAAGTTCCCGGGGGGCTCCGGCCCCCGGAAACCCAGGGAATTGCTCCGGTGCACTACCACCGGGTCCAACTTGCCGGAGCCCTGGTGATGGATGATTTCCGTTTTATTAACCGGCAGAATTATTTTGTCACCCTTGATCCTGAAGCCCAAGGGATTATAAACTCTTAAGATAATCTCGCAGATACCTAAGACCACTATCAGACTTATGAGCAAAACCAACATATTTTTAACAACATTGCCAAATCTGATCCGCAATGTTGTTGGCGATACTTCTTTTTGTGACATTATTTGCCACTCCTGGTGACTTTTATGTATCATGCGTTACTGAATTGTCAAGGAGAATTCAGTTTTGGCGCCAACGCCGGTTCCTGTGTTGCGGTACATCGCCGGGTAACCACAAGCATTGCTTAAAGAGTGCGGCCCCGGCCTAATCCCTTGCCAGGGCGGCTGGATTTGACTATAGTTGCGTTAATGGACCCTTCAATGCTCACGGCTCACCCTCACCGGCTCTTATGATCGCCTCTGCCAAACGGCAAATATCCCCCGTGGTCATCTCCACGGCCCTGGGGCATGACGGCCGGGGTATCGTCCCCTATACCCTGCTGCCCGGCTATCGCCGCCTCCTGGCCGCAGTCAGGAAAACCGGGACCACGGTGTTCACCAAATCCGCCACCCGTTTTAAACGCCGGGGCAACTTCATCCCCGCCAATCCCCTGACCTGGAAATACATCCGGCGCCTCCCGGACATGGGCATGCTCAACGCCTACGGCCTCACCAACGCCGGGGTGGAGGCCTGCGCCCCGGATATCCGCCGGGCCTGCGACGAGGGCTTCAGGATCATCCCCAATATCTATCCCGAATTTATCAAGGGCACGACCATCGCCATCCGGGAGACCCTGGAGGCCGTAGAAATCTACCAGAAGCGCCTGGGGCCGCATTTTCAGGCCCTGGAACTCAACTTCTCCTGCCCCAACTCCGAGGAGGCTATTACCAAAAACGTGGTCCAGGCGCTCCAGACCACCCGGAAGGTGCGCAGCCTCTATCCGCAGATCTATTTGATCGCCAAACTCAGCATCTGCCACCCCTACGAGTTCGCCCAGGAACTGGAGCGCATCGGGGTCAACGCCCTCCACGCCGTCAACACTATCCCCTACAATATCGTCTTTCCGCTGCAGCGCTCCCCCCTGAACGCCGTGAGCGGCGGCGGCGTCTCCGGGGGGCCGTCATTTCCCCTGGCCTTAAAGTACAATGAAGAATTGCGGCAAAAAGTGCACCTGTTGTTGATCATGGGCTGCGGCGTCACCTGCGCCGCCGACGTCCAGCGCTACTTCGACCTCGGCGCCGACGCGGTCAGCCTATGCACCCTGGCCCTCCGGCAGCCTAAGGTCGCGGCCGGGATCGTGCTCGAGTTTAACACCTGAGGCGTCGGCCTGACGCAAGGGGTAAAGGGAGCGGCTGCAATCCAGCGCCACAAAGTTCTCCCGGGGGTAGCCGGGAGGCCCGCCCGGTAACGGCTGCAGCCCTGGACCCCCGGGCCGCCAGCCGGCGCCAGGCTGTAGGGGTCCAATTCCCCCGCCCCCCTTGACTCCTTAAATTTCTGCTTGCCTCATGTGGCGCTTCCCATGACTAAACCGGTGGCATGAACTGGCTCAAGTTTATGCCTTCAGAGCGTAAGGAAAGGCCTTAGCATCGTTCTCCGGTTGAACGGCTGGAGGATGCCTCGGGTGCCCCATATTTTTCTGGGGCACCAATTTTTTTCAAGCAATTTTTCTTCTCGTTAAAAATTTCACGAGGTATAATAAACTCCCTTGGTAGCCATACCGCTAGCTCGGAACAGTTGTGCTCTTTCGCTTTTGTTAGCAACTTAAGACCAGAAAGGAGTTTCTCATGTTCCGGCCTTTGACTTCCCGTGCCATCCTCCTCTCATGCTCCCTGCTGTCTCTCTGTTTTGCCTGGTCGGTGCCCCATAACTGTCAGGCGGCGGCCCGCCTGGAGGCAGATTATGGGCAATTGCCTCTTTTTTTTATGGAAAATCGGGGACAACTTAACCCCGCGGTGCACTATTACACCCAGGGAAGCGGCTTTGCTCTCGGCTTTACTTCCCAAGGACCGATATTTTCGCTTAATCCGGGAGCCGGCCCATCCAAGGCGGCCGAAGCATACCCAACCACGGGGAGCGACAAGAAAGGCTCCCTGGAGGCCAGGCCGAGCCGGCTGAGGCAACCCGAGGCGGCAAGACGGCAGGTCATGGTGCGGATGACTCCGGTGGGGATGAACCCAAAGACCGCCATTGTGCCTGGAGAACTGCAAGCCGGTAAAGTCAATTATTTCCTGGGAAAAGACCCGAAAAAATGGCGAACCGAGATTCCCACGTACCAGGCGGTGGTCTACCGGGAGGCCTATCCGGGCATTGACTTGAAGTTTTACGGCACCGGCAGGCAACTGGAATACGACATCATCGTTCGGCCCGGGGCTGATTTCCGCCAGGCCAGGTTTCAATACTCGGGGGTGAAAAGCCTGCGGATTACGCCGGCAGGCGATTTGGCCCTGAAGTTGCCCCAGGGCGGCGTACTGGTGCAAAAGAAGCCGGTGGTCTATCAGGAGATCGCCGGCCAACGGGTGGCCCTGGAGGGGAAGTTCAGGCTTGATCGTCAAGCGGCCAAGCCTACCTTTGGCTTTGAGGTAGCCGCCTACAACCCGAACTACCCCCTGGTGATCGACCCGGTGCTGCTCTATTCCTCCTACCTGGGAGGCAGCGGCTTCGACGCGGGTAAAGGCATTGCCCTGGACGCCGCCGGCAATATCTATGTGGCGGGTGAAACCACGTCGACCGATTTTCCCCGCCTGCATCCCTACCAGGCCGACTATCCGGGCTGGCAATGTGTATTTGTCACCAAGTTCGACCCCCAAGGGAAGACCCTGATTTACTCCACCTACCTGGGGGGAACTGACGGCGCCGCGTATTGCAACGGCATCGCGGTGGATAAAAACGGCAGCGCCTATGTTACGGGCTACACCTACTCCACGAATTTTCCCACCAAGGTCCCCTACCAGGCCGACCATTACGGCAATCAATGTATCTTTGTCACCAAGTTCAACGCCCAGGGCAACGACCTGGTGTACTCCACGTACCTGGGGTTGGGCGGCAATAACTCGGCCTGGGGCATCGCGGTGGACCAGGATCTTAACGCCTATATCGCCGGCCAGAGCGATGGCGATTTTCCCACCACCGAGGACGCTTACCAGCCGGTTTACGGGGGCGGCGACTGGGATGCGGTGGTAGCCAAGTTCAATGCCGCGGGTAGTGATCTGATGTACGCCACCTTCCTGGGAGGGGAGGAAATCGACCGCGGCGGCGCCATTGCGGTGGATAACGCCGGCAACGCCTATGTTACCGGTTCTACCACCGTTGCGGCCGTCAACAATTTTCCCACCACCCCCGGGGTCACCCAGCCCAACCCCATCGGCAGCCTGTACAGCGTTGACGCCTTTGTCACCAAGCTCAATACCGGCGGCAGCGGTCTGGTATATTCCACCTTTCTGGGCGGGACCAACATTTACGACGCCGGAACTACCTACGGCCGCGGCATTGCTGTGGATGCGGCCGGCAACGCCTATGTTACCGGATCTACCGATGCAACCAGCAATTTCCCCATCAAGAATGCCGCCCAACCGACCCCCGGTGGCGGCACTTATCAAATGACCGATGCCTTTGTCACCGCTTACAACGCCACGGCCTCGGACTACCTGTTCTCCACCTACCTGGGGGGCAGCAGCTACGATTACGGCACCAGCATCGCAGTGTTCACCAACAGCGGGGGCCGTAGGTACGTCCAGGTGATCGGCGACACTCGTTCCATCAACTTCCCCACCAAAGAACCCATTCAGGCGTCCAACGCCGGTCCCGGCAACTACGATATCTTTGTCACCAAGATTGACGTGGCCACCGGGGCCCTGGTCTTCTCCACCTATTTAGGCGGCGCCGGCCTCGAACAGAGCAAGGGCATCGTCACGGACCGGAGGGGGACTGCTTACGTTTCCGGCAACACCCAATCGGCGAATTTCCCCACCCGGAACCCGTATCAAGCCAGTAGCGGCGGAGGCGGTCAGGACGCGTTTGTGGCCAAGATCGGCAACTCGCCGGATCTATCGGGTTCGGTGCTGCTGCCGTTGCTTCTCGGTGATTAAGCCTGGCGGCGTGAGCCCAACGCGACTTATTTTCTGAACCGTTTAGCTCCCGCAAACATCCTTTAAAAGCCAAGGCAGGGCTGTTCAGCCCTGCCTTGGTTTTGGCACCGCCCGGATAAATCAAGACATTGTTCTTGGTGGGGGGTGGACCCTGAATCCAAGGCGGACACCGAATACCAGATTGCAGCCAAAGGGTGGCACAGCGCTAAAGCCTGCGGCCACCAAATCTTACCCCCCAGTATTCTCTAGTTTGACGTTCAACCGGTATCAGATCCCCCTGCTCCTCGCTCCCCCCATGAAACCCCTGAAAATTAAGGCGGCGATAATTAACAGGGCCGCAATGATGGCAAAAGGGCCCCGGTAGTCCGCCCCGCCCCAGAGGCCGATCAGGACCCCGGCCAGGAGGGGGCCGGTGGCGTGGCCGATGTCGAAGATGGTGCCAAACGTGCCCATGGCCGATCCCAAGTGGTCCTCGCGGCAAAAGTCCGCTACCAGGGCCGCGGCCGATGAAGTCACCACGGCTTCGCCCAAACCGAAGACCGCGGCCAGGGCCATGAGCACGGCAAAATCCTGGAACCAGGGAATCAGGGCGAAGGGCAGGGCGCAGACCCACATGCCCCAGAAGAGCAGGGGCTGGCGGCCATAGCGGTCGGAGAAGCGCCCCATGATGGGTTTGGAGGCAATGGTGGCCACCATCTGCACCCCCCAAAGGAGACCCGCCTGCCAGGCGGAGAGATGGGCGATGGTTACGGCATAAATGGGCAGAAAGGCCTCCAGGGCGCCCAGGGACAGGTTTTGCACCCCCTCCATATTGCTGGTGAGCAAAACCCGCCGGTCCAGGAGAATTTCCCGCACCCCGGTTTTGAACTGGGCCAGGACCCCGGCCAGGGTCCGCGCCTGGGGGGGTTCCGGTTCCCGGGTCCGGCGGCGCAGCACCCAGAGGGCCAGGAGGAAAGAGGCCAGGCCCAAGATTGCTACCACTGCATAAATGAGGTGAAAGTTGCTCAGGCTGGGAGCGTCCCCGGCGGACAGGCGCGTCAACAGGAAACCTCCCAGGGGCGCGCCCAGGAGATTGCCCAGGATGGTGACGGAAGAGAACCAGGACAGCATCTCGCCCCGGCGGTTTCCGGCCACCTGGACCACCACCGCCATGGCCACGGGGCCGTAAATGGCGGTGGCGAAGCCGTGGAAGAACCGCACCACCACCAGGGCCTCATAAGAGGAGACCAGCAGGTAAGCGAACGGGATAAAGGCAAAACAGGCCAACCCCCCGAACAGGGTCCGGGTCTTGCCCAGGACATCCGCCACCACCCCGGCGGGCATCTTGAAAAAGATGCCGGTGATGGTGGAGATGGCGACGCAAAAGCCGATGGCCTCGGGTCCGGCGCCCAGGGAGGCGGCAAACAGCGCCAGGACCGGGGTGCGGGCCAGGGCATAGGAAGCCCGGGCCAGAAAACCCACGGCACAGAGGCCGTTAAAGGGGGAAATAGACTTTATCATGGGGAGGGGTCCCGGGATTTAAGGTATGACCGAAACCATCAGGAAGCAAGGACAGGCTAATAGTTAACGGGTAGTGCAGCGGAAAAAATAGACGCCCGCGGGCCATGAGGACCGCGGGCCATGAGCACTTGCAAAACATAACCGGACTTATAAATCATTGAAAAGAATGCTTTAGAGCGATCTTTTCAAACATCCTCACCAATCCGACAGCAAGGAAATAGATGGACTCAATATTGAGATGGTCCTCCGCCGTGGAGTCGAAGAAAACACTCAGGTTGGATTCGAAACCGTCCTCCGGCATCGAGTAACAAATCAGGATCGGCACTTTCGGCAAAGGCCTCAGGACAAGCGAAACGTCTGAACTGTAATGCGTTTCCACCTGTTTGCCATTAAATACACGGATCATGTCCTCGAAGAGGTCGGTATGCACATCGGCTAACCGTTTCAAGGGTTTTTCGCATCGCTGCTCAAAAAGCCGATACCATGTCTCTCCGTTTTTTAGTTCCCTCAACGCTACCCATTTGCCTGAAAGAGGGGTTCCTTTGCTCTGGATGATATGGTTGAGAACAGGTATTGTCACCCATGGATGGATGTGAATGTCAGCGGTAAGATCCCCTTTTGAATCAACAATAAAGTTCTTACCGAAAATCTTAATCGTCAGTTTAGAGTCGGAAAAACTAGCCCCCATTTTGCGCGCTGCTGAACAAAGGTCAACAGAGGCAAGCCGGGTTTTCAATTCTTCTATCATGAATTCCAATTCCTGTTGGTTGGTCACACGCCCTTCACTTTTCCCAGCAGAGTGCTCAATGTCGTGGCCCTCCAGATGAGGACATTCAATGAGCTGTCGTTGCCCCTTGAACACCGCGGCGGCAAAGGCCATGCACGTCAGTTCGTTGCATTTTTTGCAATTGGATCTATCGAGTAACTTGAAAATCTCCATTGGGTTCGTCAACTGGATCATACGAGACTTCTCCTCGCACGGTACCCGGGCATTTGGGCTCTTTTCCTCTCCCGGTTCGATCATGCTTTGACCTTTGTCGAATTGCATCTCGATTTCCTCCTTTTATAGTCCTGCCAAACCCCGGCTTTGCTGGTAGCGGGCAGGGGGATTCGAAAAGGTCGGATCAGATAATCCCGCCTTAGGGTTAATACTTATTGCCGTTTTGGTGCAGCCGGCCAAGCTATAGGGTAAATTTTTTGAAAGAATAGTCTGCCAACACCTGGGCGGCCTTGTTTTGAGCCCAAGCCTCCAAACCCAATTTCCTGATGAGACATAGATGAAAGACTTTGGTGTTATGCCACAGTTTGGCGTTGTCAAAATAAGGATGCAGATAATCACAGGGGAAGTCCTTACAATCGCAGCAAAAATTAATCCCGTGCTCCCCGGCGCAAGGGTAAATCCGACAGGGCATGGGGAGATGCGCAGGCTTGCCCTGGAGGTTGCGACAACCGGGGCAAACCGCCTGTTCCACTGGAATTCCTAACTCCCGTGAGACCAGTTGGCGCATCTTTTCATCTTCATTGGCCAGATACATATAGCAGGCAAAACAAGGTAAGCCACAAGGAGCAGTAAGTTGCGCGTAATCCATGATGTCAACCTCAACGTTTTTTTGCAAAGAGTCTATGAGGATCATCAGGACAGTGAATCCCCCATTTGGGGGAGGAGCACA
>Ga0351916_1082_pt1 | contig 30699 bp, 15 predicted proteins | sample TotcelHT113001N3_FD_206868 | JGI IMG/M metagenome (GOLD analysis project Ga0351916, IMG submission 206868) | Enriched cells from coal bed in the Powder River Basin, Montana, United States - Total cells T11 rep1 HSBNCT.T11.300.1.N3 ... | reverse complement strand
CAAGTCCTGTTGCTCGGCCTTCGTCGTGCGTACTGCCGCGACCAGCAGGTCGTTGTCCTGGCTGGGCCTGATGCGGCCGCGATTCGTGATAGAACGCCAGCCACCAGAGGCTCAGCGGGAGCCGACTAACAGAATAGCCCGGCCAGGGCTGTTAACTGATTCCGCCAGCAGTTCGTAGAGGGTTCCTTTCGATTTTGCCACCGAAAGGGTCTCGGACTCAGCAAATCCTTTGCTGACAAGCACTTACGCAATCATAAAAAGAGAGTATTGTAACGAAGAGGGTTGCCTTCGGGGAGCTGATCCAATTTGCGAAATTGCAGCCGACAATCCGGTTAACACCAAACGCCGAGAGCGAAAGCCCTCGGCGTTTTCGCGTTATCCCAAGGAATGGAAACGACTTACGTCGACGCCTTCTAAAACCGAGAATTCTCTGTTTTCTCGCCAAGAACGGCCCGCGACGCTCCCACGGGCACTCACCCCCCGAAAATCCCGCCGATATTCTCTGACTCTCTGGTTAACAACCCCCTCTGGGTTAACAACCTGGTTCCGTTCGGACCCCGGAAGGAACCGGTTGCGGAAATAGGACGGGAAAGTGGAACCCGTGCCACTCTGTTCGAGGGCTGCACCGATGACGCCACAGCCGCGACTTCCGCCCGTGAACGCGACGCGGGCGAACGGCAGGCGGCGGGAATGGCGGCACCTGCCGGATCGAAGCCAAGGCGGCTACGCTCACAGGTGGAACGGCGTCCGCGGCGTGTGGCCAACCGGCTTGGCTCCTCCTCGTCTGAATAGCGGCCAAGTTCAGCGGCGGAGACGGCTGCAACGACTCCGAAGCACGGAAAGCCGTCATGGCGGCCCCGTCTGCTGCAACGGCTGGCCATCATGCACTGGCGGTGCAATCCATTTTGACATGGGGATGCAGTCCAGTGAAATGCCCCTGGGGGACCGGTAGACGCCGATGGCATCACCTACGAATCCGCAGCGACGGTAAAACGGAGCGGCGTTCAGCGTCGAATCCAGTTTCAGTTCGGTCAAGCCCGCGGAACGCCCAAGATCCACGAGAAATGCGATGATCCGCTTTCCGATTCCTCTCCCCATCATGTCAGGACGGACGAATATTGCGTCCAGCCGACCATCACCAAGATTGATGGTGCCTGTGCCAACGACTACACCGTTCACAGTAGCGACGTGAAGTTGCTGGAGGACGAACTCGACGAACTCGTCGGTCATTTCGCCAACAGTCCACAGCGATAGGAGATCGTCTGCGTAGAAGCCTTTGCATGCGTGGCGGATTGCAGCGTTACGTATCTCCCACGCTGCAGCCGCATCGTCGGCTGTCGCTTTTCGGAGCGTCACTTGCATCTGTGAGACGGCGAACTCTGTAATTCCACGGTCGAATTTGCACAGCCACTCGCCGCATTGTAGCATCTGCTGTCGGGCAACAGTATTCAGGGGGGGGGGTTATTGTCTGGGGACGATTCGCGGTTTGCCGCTACGGTCGTGGTGGGCGTTAGGCCAGACCTCAACGCGGCGACACCCTGCGGCCATCATCTGTCCGATCGCAGGCCAGCTGCTACGTCGCCCACATCTCGACGCCGAGACCACAGGCCACAACGCCCGTGAACGCGACACGGGCGAACGTCGGGGCGGGAATGGCAGCACCTGCCGGATCGCGGCCAGGCAGCTTCGTCACGACGCCGGGGTGTGGGACACAACGCCCGTGAACGCGGCACGGGCGAACAGCGGGCGTAGAGGGCGGGGATGGCGGCGACGAGGGGGGGCAGCTCGTACCGTATCGCGACCGGGTCGCAATTGCAGCCGAACCTGCGGAGGATTGACAGAGGCGAATGTCACTCCTAAAGTCAGCGGTTATCGACTTCTGTGGGCAATGGAATCCGCAAAGCGACTAACGACCGTACCCATGGCACTCTCAGGGAAATGTGCAGATGGCTATCCAGAAACCAAGTCTTGGAACGAAACAAGTAGCCTCCCGTTTGCGGTCACTCGGTCTGCTGGTCGGTCTGATAGGCATCCCAACGCTGGTGGGATGCTCCAGCCAGGACGCGGCAAACGTTGTTCCAGCATCGAATACAGGCTCCAGTTGGAACGAACCGAATGCTGTTCCGTTATGCGAAGAAAACGTACCGGAACAACGAGAGACTGTTAAGGACCAAGATGCGCAAGTCCGCAGTGGCGCTGCCGACACGCAGGGCGGAATCGGCCCTGAGGCGAAAGAGACGGTGCCAGCGTTGATCGATGCATTCAAGGATCAAGATGAGAACGTCCGGCTTAGAGCTTCCGAGGCTTTGGCTGCCATCGGTCCCGCTGCAGTGCCAGCGTTGATGAAGTCGCTCAGGGATGAAGATTCGAACGTTCGCGCTAGCGCGGCTAACGCCTTGGTGAAAATTGGTCCCGAGGCCAAAGAGGCCGTATCAGCCTTGATCGAAGCACTCAAGGACGAAGATAAGCTTGTCCGTATTTTCGCGGTCGTTGCACTAGGTAACATCGGTCCCGATGCAAAGGAAGTAGTGCCGGCGTTGATAGAGGCACTCAAGGACAAGGGCCAGGGCGTCCGAGCATCTGCCACCGTCGCCCTTCAACAGATCGGTTCCGAGGCGAAAGAGGCGGTGCCGGCCTTGATCGAAGCACTGAAGGACGAAGATGAGCTTGTCCGTTCTGGCGCGGTCAGCGCTCTGGCCGCAATCGGTCTTGCGGCAGTTCCAGCCTTGATCGAGGCATTCAAGGATCAAGATCATCAGCTCATCCGCTATTACGCTGCCAACGCTTTGGCTACCATCGGTTCCGAGGCCGTGCCAGCCTTGATCGAGGTACTCAAGGACGAAGATAAGTTTGTCCGCGGTGGTGTGCCCGGCATCTTGGGGACCATCGGCCCCGAGGCGAAAGAGGCGGTGCCGGCCTTGATCCAAGCACTCAAGGACGAAGATGAGCTTGTCCGCTCTTGTGTGGCCTTCGCTTTTTGCGGCATCGGTCCCGAGGCGAAAGAGGCGGTGCCGGCATTAATGGACGCGCTCAAGGATGAAGATAAGCAAGTCCGCGTTGGTGCTGCCTACTCTCTGATTGTCCTTGATCCTACGGCTAATGAGGCCGTGGCAACCATGATTGATCTGCTCATTGACGAAGACAAGAACGTCCGCACGTGTGCTGCCAACTCCCTAGTGAAGGTTGGTCGCGAGGCCGTGCCAGCCTTGATCGAGGCACTCAAGGATGAAGATGAAAACATCCGCGTGAACGCCAGCGTCGTCCTGGGGAAGATTGGTCGTGAGGCCGTGCCAGCGTTGATCGAGGCACTAAAAAGCAAAGACAAGTTAGCCCGTGCCGGCGCGGCCGTCACCTTGAGTCTTATCGGTCCCGAGGCCAAAGAGGCGGTGACGGTTTTGATCGAAGCACTCAAGGACGAAGATTGGTGTGTCCGCAGTTACGCGGCTATCGCTCTCGGGGGTATCGGGCCCGATGCCAAAGAGGCGGTTCCGGCCTTAGTGGATGTCCTCAAAGATTTGGATGAACACGTCCGCAGAAATTCCGCCGGCGCGCTGGGCCGCATCGGTCCCGACGCGAAAGAAGCAGTGCCAGCCTTGAGTGAGGCACTCCAAGATGAAGACACGACTGTTCGGCATAATGCCGCCGCTGCGTTAAAAAGAATTGCCGAATAAAGGGGGCACCTGCCGGATCGCGGCCAGCCTACGCTCACAGACGGTGCCGATCGTGTGGGCGTCCGGTTGCGTGGACCGGCTCGCGTCGGCCAGCCCCTGCCGGATCGCGGCCAGCCTACGCTCACAGGCGGTGCCGATCGTGTGGGCGTCCGGCTGCCTGACGGCGTGGTAGCGATTCCAAGCCAGCCCCTGCCGGATCGCGGCCAGCCGGCTACGTCGCGACGCCGGACCCGCCCGGCAACCCAGCCGCGATATCCGCCCGTGAACGCGGCACGGGCGAACGGCGGGACGCGGGCAGGAATGGCAGCACCTACCGGATCGTGGTCAGGCGGCTGATGTCCACAGGCGGGGCCGGGCCGGATGCCCCAGTAGCTTGTCGATCGATGCGTCCGACAAGCTATTCAGCGGGGCGGGACTGCGTGGTGGCGATCATGTGGGCGGCACCTGCCGGATCGCGGCCGTCGTCGACCACGTTGGCCCACGTCGGGACGCCGGGCCGTTGGCCACAGGGACGCCACTTCCGCCCGTGAACGCGACACGGGCGAACGCCGGGCCACGTGGGCGGGAACGGCGGCACCTGCCGGATCGCGGCCAAACGGTACGGCGTCTTTCCGCCCTGCTGCAAAGGGGCAAAATCTTGAATTCGCCTCTGAGCGGATGTGACCTGAGTTTGTGGCTCGGTTGGGCGCGACGAATGGCACTAGGTTAAGAATCAGCCGTGTTGCGCTACTCGCCGGGCGGGAGTCTGTCTCTCATCACCTTGAGAAAGCGCCGCGAATGTGGTAACAACGGAACAGCCGTAGCAGCTACGCAACTCGAACTCACCCTTGACAGGAGACCAGCGATGAACACAGGTAAGCTTTCGCGCCGGGCCCTCATCCACGGAGCTTCGCTCGCCGCCGCCGGAGCCTTCGCAGCCCGCGTCCTGGCCCAAGACACCGCCGCGGAGATCAAGTGCGTCGTCAAGAAGGGGCGGATCAACCAGTCGGCCAGCCGTTGGTGCTACCGCAAGCTCTCGCTCGACGAGCTATGCGAAGCCGGGGCAAAGATCGGCCTGAAAGGCATCGACCTGCTCAAACCTGATGACTTTCCGACTCTGAAGAAGTACGGCTTGGTCTGTACGATGACTTCCGGCGGTGGCGCCGTTAATGACAAGGCAAAGCACGACCAGGCGATTGCCAGCATCCGCGCCGCGATCGAGGCCAACGCTGAATACGGGTTTCCCAACGTCATCGCCATGTCGGGCAACCGAAATGGAATCCCCGACGACGTGGGAATCGAAAACGCCGTTGCCGCGCTGAAACAGGTCGCGGGCTTCGCGGAACAGAAGAAGGTCACCGTTTGTATCGAGTACCTCAACAGCAAGGTCGACCACAAGGGCTACATGTTCGACAACATGGCTTGGGGCGTCGAGGTCTGCACGCGCGTCGGCTCGCCCAACGTGAAAATCCTGTACGACATCTACCATGCCCAGATCATGGAGGGTGACATCATCCGCACGATCCAGACTCACCAAGACCTGATCGGCCACTACCACACTGGCGGCAATCCGGGCCGACACGAAATCGACGAAACGCAAGAGCTGTACTACCCCGCGATCATGCGGGCCATCGCCGAGACCGGATTCACCGGTTACGTCGCCCACGAATTCGTGCCGACGCGGGATCCTCTCACGTCGCTGGCCCAGGCCGTCGAAATCTGCGACGTTTGAATGGGCGGATGTCACCCAGACACGGGCGATCCGAAACGACCACGGGTGGGCTTGGCTAGCGGAGGACAACCGGACGTGGCAAAGTGGCGGCAGTCGAAAGTTGATCGCGTGATCGTTGCCCTCGAAGGGATAGTTGGCTCGGTCAAGCCAAGTTCCGGGCTGGTCGGTGATTTCGATGGCACAGTCGATGGCGTTGTGGCCACATTCACGCCTCGATCGTGGATCGTGAAGGCCGAGCGAGCCCTCAAGCTGTTGTTTGAGCCACCTGGCCCGCTGTCCAGCCGAGGCGACGTGCCCAAATGGCTCAAGTCATGGACGGCGATGCGCGAAGACGCAGACCCCACTGTTGGGCGACTGCGGGTTGTGGTCGACGCCACCACATGCACCGATGAGTCGGTGTTTGATCCGACGCTCACTCACCGCCTCTTGTTCCGACGCCATTTCCACGGCCGCCCAAACCAGACGGTGAACTGGCTAATGGCCAACCCGATCGGTGGCGACACCAACGACGGGCGCCGGCCGACGCTCGGCAAGATCCGCAACCTGTCGTTTGCCTGGGGGCACGGAACTGTTCTCGTCACAAACCTATTTACAGTCCGCACCCGCGACATCGACGCACTGGCCCGGTTCGATGGGGCAGTCAACCACCCTGACGCTGACGCGGTCATCCTTGACTGCGCACGCGCAGCTGGTGGTGTCGTCCTCGCCTGCGGGAACGCCACCCGTGTGACCAATCCCACGGGCAGCCTGGGCCGGATGGCAGATGGCGATCCGCATTGACAATCCGTCCAAGAACGCCGAAAGCCCGATGGCAGATAGCATCCAATGTGCCGACGCTCACAGACTGCCCCGTCCCCGTCGGATCTTCGTCCCCGCCATCACGCCCGTGGCCCACGTCCCGCCGCCTGGGCCAGTGGGCACCAACGACGCAAGCCTCGCCCGCAGGACGCCACACGTGCGATACTGGGCGAACGTGGGCGGAAATTGCTGGGAACTGGCGGACGGCGGACAGACGAGCCGGGGCAGATGGCAGATGGCAATGCACATTGAAGATCTGTCCATGATCTTGCGTCGCTGCGTTGACGGAGGTGGGTTCGGCATCCTCGGTTTCTCTGGGATGCCGATTCTGACGACGATGCCAGGGGGTTGGCTTACACGCGAAGCTCCAAGAAGTGCCATTCCCGGCATTTCTTCCACTCGAATACAAACGGATTCTTGAGCGTGACGGCCACATGCTCCCGCCCTTTGCTCGTTGGGCAGCAGAGCCGCTTTCCCGGCGTCACCTGATGTCCATCGTGCAGGCAGAACACCGTTCCGACACCACGTTTTGATGCGTTCACGTACACCGGACTGTCGGTGATCATGAAAAACCGGCCAAACGTAAACCGCGACTCGCAGACAAGCTCGACTGCCTCAATGTCCACGTAGGCGTCGATCCGCCCATGGTCTTGGGCACCCTGCTTAGCGGTCTTGAATTTTAGTTCGATCGCACACGAGACATCGACGTTCGTGAATGAGCACGTGATGTCGATGTACTTCGTTTTGCCTTTGACGTCTTCACAACGCTGCTCCAAGTCCACAAAGAATACGTCGCTTCGCTCCACACAATAGAGCGAACCAACCGCCGACAAGATGGTCGCGAAGTGGTGTTGAAACGGGGCTTCCTTCAAGATCGGATGGCGTCCATAAATGAACTGGGACTGGAACATGCACCACGCGTAGTCGACCACCTGATTCAGGCGAACCGTGTGATCATGTGGGATCAATTCGACTGTATTCATGGCTGATCCGCTTTTTGGGGGTTTCGTCGTCTGCCGCCTCAGCTGGGTAGGTTACCAAATAGAGCCTGTCAATTCTATTGTATACACCCTGCTAAACCGCATTGAGAACCCGTCCAAGAACGCCGACAGCCCGATGGCCGATGGCATCCAATGTGCCGACGCCCACAGGCTGACCCGCCCCGCCGGAACTTGGCCCCGACGTCGCCTCCGTGCCCACGTCGCGACGCCCAGGCCGACGGGGAACACAACGACGCGGACCTCGCCCGCGGGTCGCCACACGTGCAAAAACTGGGCGAACGTGGGCGGCAATGGCTACCGTAGCCGTCTGTTTCAGCGTAGGCAGTAGTTGCCTGATGACTCTGCCTAGCCATTCTGTGTAGGCAGATTCGTCCCGACGCGAAAACTTACGGCCGTTGAATGACTTTGTCAGATTGTAATGTGAGCGCCCATCACTGCCATTCTTGACGGCCGCCTTAAGCTGAGGGGTTGGTAAATTCATTCCCCTTTGACTGGAGGCAGATTGATGGCGGACACGGTAGATGTGAAGAGGTTGGCCGCGTGGCGGCAGCGGCTGGAGCGGTTTGAACGCTCGGGGTTGCCGGTGACCCGGTTTTGTGCGGCGGAAGGCGTCTCGGTGGCGTCGTTCTACGTGTGGCGGAAGCGCGTTGCGGCGGCGAGGACAAGTTCACCCCAACCGCAGGCGGGGACGGGAAGCGGTCAGGCGTTTGCTCCCGTGACGTTGCTCGGCGCCGGCGCGATGACGGTGGAATTGCCTGGCGGAACCCGCCTGCAAATTCCGGCGGGCAATGTGACGGTGTTGCGGGCGGCTTTGGAAGCGATCGCGGCGGCCGACGGTCGCCGGTCGGCAGGAGGGCCTTCGTCATGCTGAGCATTCCGGGAGGCGTGTCGATTTTCGTGCATACGCGGCCTACCGATTTGCGGAAGAGCTTCGACGGGTTGTGCGGCATCATCCGCAACGAGTTCGGACGGGAGCCGCTCGACGGGAGTCTGTACCTGTTCCTGAACGGGCGCCGCGATCGGGTCAAGCTGTTGTGGTGGGACCGGGACGGACTTGCGATCTGGTACAAGCGGTTGGAAGCGGGGACGTTCGAGTCGCTCCGAGATGCTGGCGAAGGCGCCAAGGTCGAGATCGACGCGACGGAACTGGCGCTGTTGCTGGGCGGGGTCTCGCTCGGGTCGGCTCAACGTCGCAAACGCTATCGGCGAGTCGCTTGAGCGCGGTGCCGGACGGCTCGCCAAGGCTCCTGCTGCGAGCCTTGGCGGACCTCCAACGAGCAAGTTTTTTGGCTTCCGTAAGGAAGCAAAAAATTTGCTCGTTTTTTCTTTTTTGGGCTAGCGCTACGCGCGGAAATCAGTACACTTCGCAGCATGATTTCCGCCCCGGACACGATCGAAATTCCCGACGACCTGCAGGCCTGCCAAACGCTGGTCCTGGAGTTGGCGGCAACCGTCCAAGAGGTCTCGGCCAAGCTGGGCGAATCCCAGCAGAAGATCGTGGAACTGGAACTGACGGTGGCGGAACTTCTGCAGCGAGCCTTTCAGAAGCGGCGGGAGCGATACCTCGAAGATCCGAACCAGTTGAAGCTGGACTTGGGGGACTCGCCGGATGCCGCCGACGCGGCCGAAGGGCTGGCTCAGGCGGTGGTCGAAGCGGAAGTGACGGTGGCCTGTTACAAGCGTCGCCGGAAGGCACGCAAGCCCCGCCAAGAAAAACTTCCCGAGCACTTGCCGCGTTACGAAGTCGAGGCGCCGGTGCCGGAAGACGTGAAGCACTGCCCGACGCATGGCGAGCGAAAGCCGATCGATTACGACGTGGTCGAGACGCTGGAATTCGAGCGGCCGAAACTGCGGGTGCGCGTGACGAAGTATCCGAAGTACGTCTGCCCCGAGCATCCGGAATGCGGCGTGGGTTCTCCGGAACGTCCCACGGGCTTGGTCGAGGGGAACCGCTACGACACGAGCGTGGCGGCCGAGATCATCACCGGCAAGTATGCGTACCATCAGCCGATCTATCGGGAACAAGATTACTTCGCCGGCAGCGGTTGGACGCCGGCCCGTTCGACGCTGTTGAACATCCTGGTGGCGGCGGCGTTCGTGATCCGGCCGGTCGCGGAGTTCTTCAAGCAAACGGTCCTCGGCTCGTCGATCCTGGGGACGGATGACACGCGGGTGACGTTGCTGCTGCCGCAGACGATCCCGAAACCGGTCGACGGGGATCTGAAATCGCAACGGATCTACGAGGTCTTGAGCGACGCGGCGGCGGCGGGCAAGCCCAGCGTAACAGCGCGGATGTGGGCCTACCGCAGCGTGCTGGTGCCGTTGAACGTGTTCGACTTCACGGTCAGCCGTCATCGCGATGGTCCGGATGCGTTTCTGGAAAACTTCACGGGCAAGCTGATGGCCGATTGTTACTCCGGCTATCAAGGGATCGAGCTGCGCTCGGGCGGTCTGATCGAGCGTGGCGCATGCACGGCGCACGCGCGGCGGAAAGTGTTTGAGACCCGCGAGGCGTATCCGCTGGAGTCGAGTCTGCTGCTGGCGAAATTCCAGCAGTTGTACGACATCGAAGACCGGGCGAAGACGTTTTCGGCGGACGAGCGTCTGGCGTTGCGTCAAGCCGAGGCGGCGCCGGTCTGGGCCTCGATCTATGCGTGGCTGGCCAGCGAGGCGGCGGCTCGGATCCTGCCCAAGAGCAAGTTCGCGGAGGCTTTGAATTACCTTCGCAATCATCGGGAGGCGCTGACTCTGTACCTGACGGATGGGCAGATGCCGATCGACAACAACGAGACGGAACAGCTGATGAAGCAGATCGCCCTGGGTCGCAAGAATTGGCTGTTCGTGGGAAGCGTCGCGGCGGGCGAGCGGGCGGCCGACTTCCTGACGCTGGTCAGCAGCGCGGTCCGCAACGACCTGGATGTGTGGGCTTACACGAAGGATGTCTTGGACCAGTTGCTGGCCGGTTCGACGGACTACCATGCGCTGCGTCCGGACATCTGGAAACAATCGCATCCGGAGGCGATCCGCGAGTACCGCGTCCAGGAGCGCCGCGACCGCGCGGACCGACAGCGTTTCCACCGCACCCAGCGGCGGATCGCGGCGCAAAGCGAGAACCGTTGAGCGGTCTGTTCTGTCGGATCATGCTTCGCTGCCGGACGCGTGGTTCCGCATCGTCTGCCCGGCCGGGTGCGCGACGCCCGGCGAGTGCCGCGACGAAGCGGGAACCGAGCCGCAGGACCTCCTTCCGCGCATCACCGGATCGGTCTTGCGGCGGCGTAACGCACACGCCGACAGGATGCGAAGAAGATGCTCCTGCGCGCCCGCGAGCGAGGCTCTCGCGCCGCGTCGGCGTGCCTTCGGAATCCTGCTTGTCGCGGCCGTTCCTCTCGCGGCATTCGTCTGCTGCGCACCGGCAATCGGGAAGGCGGTTGCGGGAATCGGCGCCGATCCGTTCCGCAACTTCGCCGTCAGCGGCGAGGTCGGACTGCTCCAACGGCCCGCCGAACTCGGACCCTTCCGAAACGTGCAGATTCGATGACACCGCCCCGGCCTTCGCTCGCCACATCGGTCCCCCCACGGCCCGTTCCACGCGCGCCGCCATGTTGATCTTAGCTCCGATCCGGCTTACCGTTCCGGCAGCACGCGTGTCGTTCACGGCCCGGAATGTTGAGCGACGCTTCGCCGGAGAACACGCCCGAAAGGCACCTCCCTGGCGTGGCAGCCAGCGACGAGGGCCCTGGCCAATCCTGGCCGAACTGGATTAACGGTCAGGTTACGCTCACCGGAATACCAGCGCAACTTCCAAGACACTCCGTCGGACGGGCTGTGGTCCGCGAGAACGATTCCTGCTCGCCGCTCCGGCGGATCACGTCGGCCACGCCTCCGCCACGGGCGGCAGCCATCTCTTCCAGCTTGGTCGATGCCTTGCTGCCAATCCGCAAAGCGCGGTGGAACGACGATCATCAATCCCGCTCAGCCTGCAACAACTCCCCACGCCGCCTCGCCGCCGCGAGCAAGCCCACCGGCCGGTCGCTCCCGCGCCAAACACGCATGGTGCGGATGACGCTCACCGCCAAGGGCACGAGCCCGCCCACGGCGGATACTGCGCAGGGGCAACCTGGATTCGCCTTCGTCGCTCCTGTAGGACGCGTATCCTTCACGGCCGGGAATGTCGAGCAATGTCTCGCCCGATGGTACGCCCGAAAGTCGGCTCCCCGGTGTGACCACCACCGACGATGGACCGGGCCGATCCTGATCGAGCAGGCTTGACGGTCAGCGCACGCTCACCGGGCGGGCTCCGGGCGGAACTTCCGAGACCCTCTCGCGGACGGTGTGTGGACGGCAAGAACGATTCTTGCTCGCCGCTCCGGCGGATCACGCCGGCCACGCCTCCGCCACGGGCGGCAGCCATCTCCCTCGAGCTTTGATCCTGGGACCATACCGGAACGTCTGACGGAACGACGAGCAACCACGCCGCTCCGCCTGCAACCAACTCCCAGCGCTACTCCGCCGCCGCGAGCAAGCTCCCGGCCGTTCGCCCCGCGCCAAACGCGGCATGGTATTGATGGGCGCTCACACACAAGGGACCTTCTATCTGTGGCGGAAACGGTTGCCGCGGGAAGGTGCATCGTCGGGTGCGGTAGGGAGTGTCCTTGCTCCAGAAGCGATGCGGTCGACGGGCGATGCTCAGCGAGTCGCTTCGTTCGTGGAACTGTCGCTCACGGGCAGGGCGGCGATGGTCGAGATCGAACTGCCCAACGGAGCGGTGGTGCGCGTTCCCGCGGAGCACGAAGCCACGCTACGAGTGGCGATCGGCGCCGCTGGCGAATTGGGAAGCAACGGTCGGGACACCGGCTTGCAGGAGGTGCGCTCATGATCAGTCTTCCTGCCAGTGTTCGCGTGTATCTCAGTACGGCTCCCACCGACATGCGCAAGAGCTTCGATGGCTTGTTCACGTTGGTGCAGCAAGTCTTCCAACGTGATCCGCTGGAGGGGCACTTGTTTCTGTTTCTCAACCGCCGCCGCGATCGGCTGAAGATTTTGTGGTGGGACCGGGACGGGTTAGCACTTTTCTGCAAACGCCTGGAATCGGGGACCTACCAATTGCCGGTCGTGAGCGAGGGACTGCCGGGCGCCGAGATCGATGCGACGCAGTTGGCGTTGCTGCTCAACGGTGTGGACCTGCGTTCGGCCAAGCGCCGCAAGCGTTATTCACGCGTGACCTGAGTGCCACAATTCCCGCAGCTGCCAGAGGCGATCCGGGTTGTCAGACCCGGGTCGTCTTTTTTTTGCGCGGTTCCTTCCATCTGTCGGCAGAAATTTCTGGAAATTTTTCCCTCCCGAGGCGCACCCCCTCTTGCGCGATTTCGGAAAACGGGTACAACCTGCCGCATGTCCGAAACGCTGATCATTCCCGACGACTTGGAGACCTGTCAGCAGCTGCTACGCGAGCTGTGGGAGGCGCATCGTCGGCTGCAGCAGATCCATGCTGAACTGTTGGCGACCTGTACCAGCATGCAGGATTCTCAAGAGAAGCTGCAGCAAGAGAAAGCGACGCTGGAAGAGACGATCAAGTCGCTGATGCATCGCTTGTACGGACGGCGGAGTGAACGTCTGCCCAGTTCTCCCGATCAGTTGCCGTTGGACTTCGGCGAGGGCGAGCCGATCGAGGTTGTGCCGGACGTGAGCGCGGATGAAGCGATTGTCGAAGAGTACCAGCAGAAGCGCCGTCGGCGGCGCCGAAAGAAACCGCTGAGCGGACGTTTTCCCGATCATCTCCCGCGGCGTACCGAGCGGATCGAACCGGAACTTCCCGCAGGCGTCCAGCGGGAAGACTGCGAGCTGATCGGTGTCGACGTGGTGGAGATCTTGGACTTCGACCGGCCGAACTTGTGGGTCCGTCGCCTGGAGTATCCCAAGTACAAGATTCCCAGCCAGCCGCAGCTCAAGATCGTACAAGGCGAACGGGAAGCGAATCTGATTCCGGGCGGCTCCTTCGGGTTCGGCCTGGCCGCCGAGGTCCTGTTCAACAAGTTCGGCCTGCATCTTCCGCTGTACCGGCAGCAAGATCCCTTGACGCAGTTGGGCTGGGTTCCCAGCCGTTCCACGTTGAGTCAGATCATCGCCAACGCCGCCGAGTTGCTGCGTCCGCTGTACTTGCTGGAAACGCAACGCATCCTGGCTTCGGCGGTGGTCAACACCGACGATACGCCGGTGACGCTGCTCACGCCGGGCCAGGGGGCGGGGAGCCGTCAAGCGAGATTTTGGATCTACCGCAGCAACCAGGTCGGAGCCTGCTACGACGCGTTTGCCTTTACCGACGATCGGACGCGTGCCGGCCCGGACGAATTCCTGAAGGATTTTCAGGGGACGATTTGTGGTGACTGCTACAGCGGGTATGTGAACATCGAGGACGTGACGGGCGGCCGGATTGTGTTTTCGGCCTGCAACGCGCATGCGCGCCGCTACGTCCACAACGCCCGCGAGCAACAGCCGCAGTTGAGCAGCCAGGTGCTGGCCCTGTATCGGGCATTGTACGACATCGAGGAGCGCGGCAGCCGCGTGGACGACGTCGCGCGTTTGCTGTTGCGGCGTCGCGAGAGCGTGCCGTTGATGCGCCAGTTGGAGACGCTTCTGGACGGCCCGTTGGCCCGCGGGTTGTTGCCCAAGAGCAAATTGGGGACGGCGATCGGCTATCTCCGCAACCACTGGGACGCGCTGGCGCGGTTCCTCAGCGATGGCCGTCTGCCCATCGACAACAACGAGGCGGAACGCGCTCTGCGGCGGATCGCGGTGGGCCGGAAGAACTGGCTGTTCATCGGCTGCCACGAAGGCGGCGAGCGTTCCGCCGTGATCCTCACGGTGATCGCCAGTGCCCACCGCCACGACCTGGACGTGTGGGCTTACCTGCGGGACATTCTGGAGCGGCTCGCCAAGGGCGAGACGGCGCTGGAGCTGTTGTTGCCGGATCTCTGGAAAGCCAGTCACCCGCAACAGGTGCGGACGTTCCGTGAAGAGGAACGGGAACAGCGTGGCGAGAACCGCCGTTATCAGGCGGCGAAGCGCCGCCTGGAATCGCTGAGCTCCTGAGGGGCGGCGCGGTACCGAGGGAGGCCGCGTTCTGCAACGGGACGAACGCTTCCTCCGTCATTTGCTTCGGCGGCTCTCTCGAAGGCTCACGCCCACCGCCACGGGAAAGGCCGGGCCGTTGCTGCCGGGCACCGGCCATGGGTTTCACGACCTTCGCGGGTGATTCAAGGTGAGCCGTAAGCACCGGCTGTTCGTCGGCGGCCACGAAGGCGGCGCGCCTTCCGCTGTGATCCTCACGGTGATCGCCAATGCTCACCGCCACGACCTGGACGCGTGGACTTACCTGCAGGGGAATTCTAAAACAACTCGCCAAGTGCGGAACCGATCCGGCGCGGCTCTCGCCGGATGTTTGCAACGTCACTCCTCGCAACATGTACGCACGTTCCGTGAAGAGGAACGGGAGTTGCCTGCCGAGAACCGCCGCTATCAGGCCACGAAGCGCCGCCTCGAACCGCTGACATCCTCAGGGATCGGCGACGCCACGATCGAGCGCAACGTCGCCGACTCGACGATCATTTCCCCATCGCCTCCTCCGGCGGTCTCCGTCCCAGGTCGACCTCCGCCAGGTAAAAGGCCGCTACGTGCGCTGTCGGCCACATCCCTGGCCCCTACGATGTTCGCGAGTGATTCTGCAGTCGTTAGCACTTCCTGCGCCACCTCGCCGCAAGCTGGCCTTCGCGCTACTCACGCCCGGCCTCGGACCAAGCGTCCTCTCCAGCTTACCCGCGGACCACCGCCCGCCTCCGTCGGTGTCGGCGCTCCGCTTCGCCTGCCCAGAGCAACGCCCGTCCGAACGTGGAGCCCCTGCGTCGCAGAGCTCTGCCGAGCACGTCACGCCCGCAGCCAAAATCCCGGAACCAAGGGACGCACCTCAGATAACGGACGCCGCCAGATTATTGAATCGTAGCATCCTGCATAAGCATTCACGACGAAAGCCCCTGGGTCGTTATATCGCGCCGAAGCGCACAATTCCGTAGAAGCCTAGGCGGTTGGGCCATCACGGTAATCCCAACCGCCTTCGGACGGCGGCATCGTCGATCGGATACACGTCTTCCTTGGGTGTCAACAGTTTGTCGAATTCGCCGGCCAATACGTGCTGATGCTGTTCATGCACGAACTCAGAGATGTCTTCGATGCTGACGATCGAATCGCGAGCGTAGTTGGCTAGTACTCTGTAAGCGTCGAATATTACCGTCAGCGAGGGACCGTCGGCCGGCGTGGCGTGACAGTGGGCGAGTCGGCTTGGAGTCAGGATTGCGGGGCGAGACCGGCGGCGTCCGTTATCTGAGGTGCGTCCCTTGGTTCCGGGATTTTGGCTGCGGGCGTGACGTGCTCGGCAGAGCTCTGCGACGCAGGGGCTCCACGTTCGGACGGGCGTTGCTCTGGGCAGGCGAAGCGGAGCGCCGACACCGACGGAGGCGGGCGGTGGTCCGCGGGTAAGCTGGAGAGGACGCTTGGTCCGAGGCCGGGCGTGAGTAGCGCGAAGGCCAGCTTGCGGCGAGGTGGCGCAGGAAGTGCTAACGACTGCAGAATCACTCGCGAACATCGTAGGGGCCAGGGATGTGGCCGACAGCGCACGTAGCGGCCTTTTACCTGGCGGAGGTCGACCTGGGACGGAGACCGCCGGAGGAGGCGATGGGGAAATGATCGTCGAGTCGGCGACGTTGCGCTCGATCGTGGCGTCGCCGATCCCTGAGGATGTCAGCGGTTCGAGGCGGCGCTTCGTGGCCTGATAGCGGCGGTTCTCGGCAGGCAACTCCCGTTCCTCTTCACGGAACGTGCGTACATGTTGCGAGGAGTGACGTTGCAAACATCCGGCGAGAGCCGCGCCGGATCGGTTCCGCACTTGGCGAGTTGTTTTAGAATTCCCCTGCAGGTAAGTCCACGCGTCCAGGTCGTGGCGGTGAGCATTGGCGATCACCGTGAGGATCACAGCGGAAGGCGCGCCGCCTTCGTGGCCGCCGACGAACAGCCGGTGCTTACGGCTCACCTTGAATCACCCGCGAAGGTCGTGAAACCCATGGCCGGTGCCCGGCAGCAACGGCCCGGCCTTTCCCGTGGCGGTGGGCGTGAGCCTTCGAGAGAGCCGCCGAAGCAAATGACGGAGGAAGCGTTCGTCCCGTTGCAGAACGCGGCCTCCCTCGGTACCGCGCCGCCCCTCAGGAGCTCAGCGATTCCAGGCGGCGCTTCGCCGCCTGATAACGGCGGTTCTCGCCACGCTGTTCCCGTTCCTCTTCACGGAACGTCCGCACCTGTTGCGGGTGACTGGCTTTCCAGAGATCCGGCAACAACAGCTCCAGCGCCGTCTCGCCCTTGGCGAGCCGCTCCAGAATGTCCCGCAGGTAAGCCCACACGTCCAGGTCGTGGCGGTGGGCACTGGCGATCACCGTGAGGATCACGGCGGAACGCTCGCCGCCTTCGTGGCAGCCGATGAACAGCCAGTTCTTCCGGCCCACCGCGATCCGCCGCAGAGCGCGTTCCGCCTCGTTGTTGTCGATGGGCAGACGGCCATCGCTGAGGAACCGCGCCAGCGCGTCCCAGTGGTTGCGGAGATAGCCGATCGCCGTCCCCAATTTGCTCTTGGGCAACAACCCGCGGGCCAACGGGCCGTCCAGAAGCGTCTCCAACTGGCGCATCAACGGCACGCTCTCGCGACGCCGCAACAGCAAACGCGCGACGTCGTCCACGCGGCTGCCGCGCTCCTCGATGTCGTACAATGCCCGATACAGGGCCAGCACCTGGCTGCTCAACTGCGGCTGTTGCTCGCGGGCGTTGTGGACGTAGCGGCGCGCATGCGCGTTGCAGGCCGAAAACACAATCCGGCCGCCCGTCACGTCCTCGATGTTCACATACCCGCTGTAGCAGTCACCACAAATCGTCCCCTGAAAATCCTTCAGGAATTCGTCCGGGCCGGCACGCGTCCGATCGTCGGTAAAGGCAAACGCGTCGTAGCAGGCTCCGACCTGGTTGCTGCGGTAGATCCAAAATCTCGCTTGACGGCTCCCCGCCCCCTGGCCCGGCGTGAGCAGCGTCACCGGCGTATCGTCGGTGTTGACCACCGCCGAAGCCAGGATGCGTTGCGTTTCCAGCAAGTACAGCGGACGCAGCAACTCGGCGGCGTTGGCGATGATCTGACTCAACGTGGAACGGCTGGGAACCCAGCCCAACTGCGTCAAGGGATCTTGCTGCCGGTACAGCGGAAGATGCAGGCCGAACTTGTTGAACAGGACCTCGGCGGCCAGGCCGAACCCGAAGGAGCCGCCCGGAATCAGATTCGCTTCCCGTTCGCCTTGTACGATCTTGAGCTGCGGCTGGCTGGGAATCTTGTACTTGGGATACTCCAGGCGACGGACCCACAAGTTCGGCCGGTCGAAGTCCAAGATCTCCACCACGTCGACACCGATCAGCTCGCAGTCTTCCCGCTGGACGCCTGCGGGAAGTTCCGGTTCGATCCGCTCGGTACGCCGCGGGAGATGATCGGGAAAACGTCCGCTCAGCGGTTTCTTTCGGCGCCGCCGACGGCGCTTCTGCTGGTACTCTTCGACAATCGCTTCATCCGCGCTCACGTCCGGCACAACCTCGATCGGCTCGCCCTCGCCGAAGTCCAACGGCAACTGATCGGGAGAACTGGGCAGACGTTCACTCCGCCGTCCGTACAAGCGATGCATCAGCGACTTGATCGTCTCTTCCAGCGTCGCTTTCTCTTGCTGCAGCTTCTCTTGAGAATCCTGCATGCTGGTACAGGTCGCCAACAGTTCAGCATGGATCTGCTGCAGCCGACGATGCGCCTCCCACAGCTCGCGTAGCAGCTGCTGACAGGTCTCCAAGTCGTCGGGAATGATCAGCGTTTCGGACATGCGGCAGGTTGTACCCGTTTTCCGAAATCGCGCAAGAGGGGGTGCGCCTCGGGAGGGAAAAATTTCCAGAAATTTCTGCCGACAGATGGAAGGAACCGCGCAAAAAAAAGACGACCCGGGTCTGACAACCCGGATCGCCTCTGGCAGCTGCGGGAATTGTGGCACTCAGGTCACGCGTGAATAACGCTTGCGGCGCTTGGCCGAACGCAGGTCCACACCGTTGAGCAGCAACGCCAACTGCGTCGCATCGATCTCGGCGCCCGGCAGTCCCTCGCTCACGACCGGCAATTGGTAGGTCCCCGATTCCAGGCGTTTGCAGAAAAGTGCTAACCCGTCCCGGTCCCACCACAAAATCTTCAGCCGATCGCGGCGGCGGTTGAGAAACAGAAACAAGTGCCCCTCCAGCGGATCACGTTGGAAGACTTGCTGCACCAACGTGAACAAGCCATCGAAGCTCTTGCGCATGTCGGTGGGAGCCGTACTGAGATACACGCGAACACTGGCAGGAAGACTGATCATGAGCGCACCTCCTGCAAGCCGGTGTCCCGACCGTTGCTTCCCAATTCGCCAGCGGCGCCGATCGCCACTCGTAGCGTGGCTTCGTGCTCCGCGGGAACGCGCACCACCGCTCCGTTGGGCAGTTCGATCTCGACCATCGCCGCCCTGCCCGTGAGCGACAGTTCCACGAACGAAGCGACTCGCTGAGCATCGCCCGTCGACCGCATCGCTTCTGGAGCAAGGACACTCCCTACCGCACCCGACGATGCACCTTCCCGCGGCAACCGTTTCCGCCACAGATAGAAGGTCCCTTGTGTGTGAGCGCCCATCAATACCATGCCGCGTTTGGCGCGGGGCGAACGGCCGGGAGCTTGCTCGCGGCGGCGGAGTAGCGCTGGGAGTTGGTTGCAGGCGGAGCGGCGTGGTTGCTCGTCGTTCCGTCAGACGTTCCGGTATGGTCCCAGGATCAAAGCTCGAGGGAGATGGCTGCCGCCCGTGGCGGAGGCGTGGCCGGCGTGATCCGCCGGAGCGGCGAGCAAGAATCGTTCTTGCCGTCCACACACCGTCCGCGAGAGGGTCTCGGAAGTTCCGCCCGGAGCCCGCCCGGTGAGCGTGCGCTGACCGTCAAGCCTGCTCGATCAGGATCGGCCCGGTCCATCGTCGGTGGTGGTCACACCGGGGAGCCGACTTTCGGGCGTACCATCGGGCGAGACATTGCTCGACATTCCCGGCCGTGAAGGATACGCGTCCTACAGGAGCGACGAAGGCGAATCCAGGTTGCCCCTGCGCAGTATCCGCCGTGGGCGGGCTCGTGCCCTTGGCGGTGAGCGTCATCCGCACCATGCGTGTTTGGCGCGGGAGCGACCGGCCGGTGGGCTTGCTCGCGGCGGCGAGGCGGCGTGGGGAGTTGTTGCAGGCTGAGCGGGATTGATGATCGTCGTTCCACCGCGCTTTGCGGATTGGCAGCAAGGCATCGACCAAGCTGGAAGAGATGGCTGCCGCCCGTGGCGGAGGCGTGGCCGACGTGATCCGCCGGAGCGGCGAGCAGGAATCGTTCTCGCGGACCACAGCCCGTCCGACGGAGTGTCTTGGAAGTTGCGCTGGTATTCCGGTGAGCGTAACCTGACCGTTAATCCAGTTCGGCCAGGATTGGCCAGGGCCCTCGTCGCTGGCTGCCACGCCAGGGAGGTGCCTTTCGGGCGTGTTCTCCGGCGAAGCGTCGCTCAACATTCCGGGCCGTGAACGACACGCGTGCTGCCGGAACGGTAAGCCGGATCGGAGCTAAGATCAACATGGCGGCGCGCGTGGAACGGGCCGTGGGGGGACCGATGTGGCGAGCGAAGGCCGGGGCGGTGTCATCGAATCTGCACGTTTCGGAAGGGTCCGAGTTCGGCGGGCCGTTGGAGCAGTCCGACCTCGCCGCTGACGGCGAAGTTGCGGAACGGATCGGCGCCGATTCCCGCAACCGCCTTCCCGATTGCCGGTGCGCAGCAGACGAATGCCGCGAGAGGAACGGCCGCGACAAGCAGGATTCCGAAGGCACGCCGACGCGGCGCGAGAGCCTCGCTCGCGGGCGCGCAGGAGCATCTTCTTCGCATCCTGTCGGCGTGTGCGTTACGCCGCCGCAAGACCGATCCGGTGATGCGCGGAAGGAGGTCCTGCGGCTCGGTTCCCGCTTCGTCGCGGCACTCGCCGGGCGTCGCGCACCCGGCCGGGCAGACGATGCGGAACCACGCGTCCGGCAGCGAAGCATGATCCGACAGAACAGACCGCTCAACGGTTCTCGCTTTGCGCCGCGATCCGCCGCTGGGTGCGGTGGAAACGCTGTCGGTCCGCGCGGTCGCGGCGCTCCTGGACGCGGTACTCGCGGATCGCCTCCGGATGCGATTGTTTCCAGATGTCCGGACGCAGCGCATGGTAGTCCGTCGAACCGGCCAGCAACTGGTCCAAGACATCCTTCGTGTAAGCCCACACATCCAGGTCGTTGCGGACCGCGCTGCTGACCAGCGTCAGGAAGTCGGCCGCCCGCTCGCCCGCCGCGACGCTTCCCACGAACAGCCAATTCTTGCGACCCAGGGCGATCTGCTTCATCAGCTGTTCCGTCTCGTTGTTGTCGATCGGCATCTGCCCATCCGTCAGGTACAGAGTCAGCGCCTCCCGATGATTGCGAAGGTAATTCAAAGCCTCCGCGAACTTGCTCTTGGGCAGGATCCGAGCCGCCGCCTCGCTGGCCAGCCACGCATAGATCGAGGCCCAGACCGGCGCCGCCTCGGCTTGACGCAACGCCAGACGCTCGTCCGCCGAAAACGTCTTCGCCCGGTCTTCGATGTCGTACAACTGCTGGAATTTCGCCAGCAGCAGACTCGACTCCAGCGGATACGCCTCGCGGGTCTCAAACACTTTCCGCCGCGCGTGCGCCGTGCATGCGCCACGCTCGATCAGACCGCCCGAGCGCAGCTCGATCCCTTGATAGCCGGAGTAACAATCGGCCATCAGCTTGCCCGTGAAGTTTTCCAGAAACGCATCCGGACCATCGCGATGACGGCTGACCGTGAAGTCGAACACGTTCAACGGCACCAGCACGCTGCGGTAGGCCCACATCCGCGCTGTTACGCTGGGCTTGCCCGCCGCCGCCGCGTCGCTCAAGACCTCGTAGATCCGTTGCGATTTCAGATCCCCGTCGACCGGTTTCGGGATCGTCTGCGGCAGCAGCAACGTCACCCGCGTGTCATCCGTCCCCAGGATCGACGAGCCGAGGACCGTTTGCTTGAAGAACTCCGCGACCGGCCGGATCACGAACGCCGCCGCCACCAGGATGTTCAACAGCGTCGAACGGGCCGGCGTCCAACCGCTGCCGGCGAAGTAATCTTGTTCCCGATAGATCGGCTGATGGTACGCATACTTGCCGGTGATGATCTCGGCCGCCACGCTCGTGTCGTAGCGGTTCCCCTCGACCAAGCCCGTGGGACGTTCCGGAGAACCCACGCCGCATTCCGGATGCTCGGGGCAGACGTACTTCGGATACTTCGTCACGCGCACCCGCAGTTTCGGCCGCTCGAATTCCAGCGTCTCGACCACGTCGTAATCGATCGGCTTTCGCTCGCCATGCGTCGGGCAGTGCTTCACGTCTTCCGGCACCGGCGCCTCGACTTCGTAACGCGGCAAGTGCTCGGGAAGTTTTTCTTGGCGGGGCTTGCGTGCCTTCCGGCGACGCTTGTAACAGGCCACCGTCACTTCCGCTTCGACCACCGCCTGAGCCAGCCCTTCGGCCGCGTCGGCGGCATCCGGCGAGTCCCCCAAGTCCAGCTTCAACTGGTTCGGATCTTCGAGGTATCGCTCCCGCCGCTTCTGAAAGGCTCGCTGCAGAAGTTCCGCCACCGTCAGTTCCAGTTCCACGATCTTCTGCTGGGATTCGCCCAGCTTGGCCGAGACCTCTTGGACGGTTGCCGCCAACTCCAGGACCAGCGTTTGGCAGGCCTGCAGGTCGTCGGGAATTTCGATCGTGTCCGGGGCGGAAATCATGCTGCGAAGTGTACTGATTTCCGCGCGTAGCGCTAGCCCAAAAAAGAAAAAACGAGCAAATTTTTTGCTTCCTTACGGAAGCCAAAAAACTTGCTCGTTGGAGGTCCGCCAAGGCTCGCAGCAGGAGCCTTGGCGAGCCGTCCGGCACCGCGCTCAAGCGACTCGCCGATAGCGTTTGCGACGTTGAGCCGACCCGAGCGAGACCCCGCCCAGCAACAGCGCCAGTTCCGTCGCGTCGATCTCGACCTTGGCGCCTTCGCCAGCATCTCGGAGCGACTCGAACGTCCCCGCTTCCAACCGCTTGTACCAGATCGCAAGTCCGTCCCGGTCCCACCACAACAGCTTGACCCGATCGCGGCGCCCGTTCAGGAACAGGTACAGACTCCCGTCGAGCGGCTCCCGTCCGAACTCGTTGCGGATGATGCCGCACAACCCGTCGAAGCTCTTCCGCAAATCGGTAGGCCGCGTATGCACGAAAATCGACACGCCTCCCGGAATGCTCAGCATGACGAAGGCCCTCCTGCCGACCGGCGACCGTCGGCCGCCGCGATCGCTTCCAAAGCCGCCCGCAACACCGTCACATTGCCCGCCGGAATTTGCAGGCGGGTTCCGCCAGGCAATTCCACCGTCATCGCGCCGGCGCCGAGCAACGTCACGGGAGCAAACGCCTGACCGCTTCCCGTCCCCGCCTGCGGTTGGGGTGAACTTGTCCTCGCCGCCGCAACGCGCTTCCGCCACACGTAGAACGACGCCACCGAGACGCCTTCCGCCGCACAAAACCGGGTCACCGGCAACCCCGAGCGTTCAAACCGCTCCAGCCGCTGCCGCCACGCGGCCAACCTCTTCACATCTACCGTGTCCGCCATCAATCTGCCTCCAGTCAAAGGGGAATGAATTTACCAACCCCTCAGCTTAAGGCGGCCGTCAAGAATGGCAGTGATGGGCGCTCACATTACAATCTGACAAAGTCATTCAACGGCCGTAAGTTTTCGCGTCGGGACGAATCTGCCTACACAGAATGGCTAGGCAGAGTCATCAGGCAACTACTGCCTACGCTGAAACAGACGGCTACGGTAGCCATTGCCGCCCACGTTCGCCCAGTTTTTGCACGTGTGGCGACCCGCGGGCGAGGTCCGCGTCGTTGTGTTCCCCGTCGGCCTGGGCGTCGCGACGTGGGCACGGAGGCGACGTCGGGGCCAAGTTCCGGCGGGGCGGGTCAGCCTGTGGGCGTCGGCACATTGGATGCCATCGGCCATCGGGCTGTCGGCGTTCTTGGACGGGTTCTCAATGCGGTTTAGCAGGGTGTATACAATAGAATTGACAGGCTCTATTTGGTAACCTACCCAGCTGAGGCGGCAGACGACGAAACCCCCAAAAAGCGGATCAGCCATGAATACAGTCGAATTGATCCCACATGATCACACGGTTCGCCTGAATCAGGTGGTCGACTACGCGTGGTGCATGTTCCAGTCCCAGTTCATTTATGGACGCCATCCGATCTTGAAGGAAGCCCCGTTTCAACACCACTTCGCGACCATCTTGTCGGCGGTTGGTTCGCTCTATTGTGTGGAGCGAAGCGACGTATTCTTTGTGGACTTGGAGCAGCGTTGTGAAGACGTCAAAGGCAAAACGAAGTACATCGACATCACGTGCTCATTCACGAACGTCGATGTCTCGTGTGCGATCGAACTAAAATTCAAGACCGCTAAGCAGGGTGCCCAAGACCATGGGCGGATCGACGCCTACGTGGACATTGAGGCAGTCGAGCTTGTCTGCGAGTCGCGGTTTACGTTTGGCCGGTTTTTCATGATCACCGACAGTCCGGTGTACGTGAACGCATCAAAACGTGGTGTCGGAACGGTGTTCTGCCTGCACGATGGACATCAGGTGACGCCGGGAAAGCGGCTCTGCTGCCCAACGAGCAAAGGGCGGGAGCATGTGGCCGTCACGCTCAAGAATCCGTTTGTATTCGAGTGGAAGAAATGCCGGGAATGGCACTTCTTGGAGCTTCGCGTGTAAGCCAACCCCCTGGCATCGTCGTCAGAATCGGCATCCCAGAGAAACCGAGGATGCCGAACCCACCTCCGTCAACGCAGCGACGCAAGATCATGGACAGATCTTCAATGTGCATTGCCATCTGCCATCTGCCCCGGCTCGTCTGTCCGCCGTCCGCCAGTTCCCAGCAATTTCCGCCCACGTTCGCCCAGTATCGCACGTGTGGCGTCCTGCGGGCGAGGCTTGCGTCGTTGGTGCCCACTGGCCCAGGCGGCGGGACGTGGGCCACGGGCGTGATGGCGGGGACGAAGATCCGACGGGGACGGGGCAGTCTGTGAGCGTCGGCACATTGGATGCTATCTGCCATCGGGCTTTCGGCGTTCTTGGACGGATTGTCAATGCGGATCGCCATCTGCCATCCGGCCCAGGCTGCCCGTGGGATTGGTCACACGGGTGGCGTTCCCGCAGGCGAGGACGACACCACCAGCTGCGCGTGCGCAGTCAAGGATGACCGCGTCAGCGTCAGGGTGGTTGACTGCCCCATCGAACCGGGCCAGTGCGTCGATGTCGCGGGTGCGGACTGTAAATAGGTTTGTGACGAGAACAGTTCCGTGCCCCCAGGCAAACGACAGGTTGCGGATCTTGCCGAGCGTCGGCCGGCGCCCGTCGTTGGTGTCGCCACCGATCGGGTTGGCCATTAGCCAGTTCACCGTCTGGTTTGGGCGGCCGTGGAAATGGCGTCGGAACAAGAGGCGGTGAGTGAGCGTCGGATCAAACACCGACTCATCGGTGCATGTGGTGGCGTCGACCACAACCCGCAGTCGCCCAACAGTGGGGTCTGCGTCTTCGCGCATCGCCGTCCATGACTTGAGCCATTTGGGCACGTCGCCTCGGCTGGACAGCGGGCCAGGTGGCTCAAACAACAGCTTGAGGGCTCGCTCGGCCTTCACGATCCACGATCGAGGCGTGAATGTGGCCACAACGCCATCGACTGTGCCATCGAAATCACCGACCAGCCCGGAACTTGGCTTGACCGAGCCAACTATCCCTTCGAGGGCAACGATCACGCGATCAACTTTCGACTGCCGCCACTTTGCCACGTCCGGTTGTCCTCCGCTAGCCAAGCCCACCCGTGGTCGTTTCGGATCGCCCGTGTCTGGGTGACATCCGCCCATTCAAACGTCGCAGATTTCGACGGCCTGGGCCAGCGACGTGAGAGGATCCCGCGTCGGCACGAATTCGTGGGCGACGTAACCGGTGAATCCGGTCTCGGCGATGGCCCGCATGATCGCGGGGTAGTACAGCTCTTGCGTTTCGTCGATTTCGTGTCGGCCCGGATTGCCGCCAGTGTGGTAGTGGCCGATCAGGTCTTGGTGAGTCTGGATCGTGCGGATGATGTCACCCTCCATGATCTGGGCATGGTAGATGTCGTACAGGATTTTCACGTTGGGCGAGCCGACGCGCGTGCAGACCTCGACGCCCCAAGCCATGTTGTCGAACATGTAGCCCTTGTGGTCGACCTTGCTGTTGAGGTACTCGATACAAACGGTGACCTTCTTCTGTTCCGCGAAGCCCGCGACCTGTTTCAGCGCGGCAACGGCGTTTTCGATTCCCACGTCGTCGGGGATTCCATTTCGGTTGCCCGACATGGCGATGACGTTGGGAAACCCGTATTCAGCGTTGGCCTCGATCGCGGCGCGGATGCTGGCAATCGCCTGGTCGTGCTTTGCCTTGTCATTAACGGCGCCACCGCCGGAAGTCATCGTACAGACCAAGCCGTACTTCTTCAGAGTCGGAAAGTCATCAGGTTTGAGCAGGTCGATGCCTTTCAGGCCGATCTTTGCCCCGGCTTCGCATAGCTCGTCGAGCGAGAGCTTGCGGTAGCACCAACGGCTGGCCGACTGGTTGATCCGCCCCTTCTTGACGACGCACTTGATCTCCGCGGCGGTGTCTTGGGCCAGGACGCGGGCTGCGAAGGCTCCGGCGGCGGCGAGCGAAGCTCCGTGGATGAGGGCCCGGCGCGAAAGCTTACCTGTGTTCATCGCTGGTCTCCTGTCAAGGGTGAGTTCGAGTTGCGTAGCTGCTACGGCTGTTCCGTTGTTACCACATTCGCGGCGCTTTCTCAAGGTGATGAGAGACAGACTCCCGCCCGGCGAGTAGCGCAACACGGCTGATTCTTAACCTAGTGCCATTCGTCGCGCCCAACCGAGCCACAAACTCAGGTCACATCCGCTCAGAGGCGAATTCAAGATTTTGCCCCTTTGCAGCAGGGCGGAAAGACGCCGTACCGTTTGGCCGCGATCCGGCAGGTGCCGCCGTTCCCGCCCACGTGGCCCGGCGTTCGCCCGTGTCGCGTTCACGGGCGGAAGTGGCGTCCCTGTGGCCAACGGCCCGGCGTCCCGACGTGGGCCAACGTGGTCGACGACGGCCGCGATCCGGCAGGTGCCGCCCACATGATCGCCACCACGCAGTCCCGCCCCGCTGAATAGCTTGTCGGACGCATCGATCGACAAGCTACTGGGGCATCCGGCCCGGCCCCGCCTGTGGACATCAGCCGCCTGACCACGATCCGGTAGGTGCTGCCATTCCTGCCCGCGTCCCGCCGTTCGCCCGTGCCGCGTTCACGGGCGGATATCGCGGCTGGGTTGCCGGGCGGGTCCGGCGTCGCGACGTAGCCGGCTGGCCGCGATCCGGCAGGGGCTGGCTTGGAATCGCTACCACGCCGTCAGGCAGCCGGACGCCCACACGATCGGCACCGCCTGTGAGCGTAGGCTGGCCGCGATCCGGCAGGGGCTGGCCGACGCGAGCCGGTCCACGCAACCGGACGCCCACACGATCGGCACCGTCTGTGAGCGTAGGCTGGCCGCGATCCGGCAGGTGCCCCCTTTATTCGGCAATTCTTTTTAACGCAGCGGCGGCATTATGCCGAACAGTCGTGTCTTCATCTTGGAGTGCCTCACTCAAGGCTGGCACTGCTTCTTTCGCGTCGGGACCGATGCGGCCCAGCGCGCCGGCGGAATTTCTGCGGACGTGTTCATCCAAATCTTTGAGGACATCCACTAAGGCCGGAACCGCCTCTTTGGCATCGGGCCCGATACCCCCGAGAGCGATAGCCGCGTAACTGCGGACACACCAATCTTCGTCCTTGAGTGCTTCGATCAAAACCGTCACCGCCTCTTTGGCCTCGGGACCGATAAGACTCAAGGTGACGGCCGCGCCGGCACGGGCTAACTTGTCTTTGCTTTTTAGTGCCTCGATCAACGCTGGCACGGCCTCACGACCAATCTTCCCCAGGACGACGCTGGCGTTCACGCGGATGTTTTCATCTTCATCCTTGAGTGCCTCGATCAAGGCTGGCACGGCCTCGCGACCAACCTTCACTAGGGAGTTGGCAGCACACGTGCGGACGTTCTTGTCTTCGTCAATGAGCAGATCAATCATGGTTGCCACGGCCTCATTAGCCGTAGGATCAAGGACAATCAGAGAGTAGGCAGCACCAACGCGGACTTGCTTATCTTCATCCTTGAGCGCGTCCATTAATGCCGGCACCGCCTCTTTCGCCTCGGGACCGATGCCGCAAAAAGCGAAGGCCACACAAGAGCGGACAAGCTCATCTTCGTCCTTGAGTGCTTGGATCAAGGCCGGCACCGCCTCTTTCGCCTCGGGGCCGATGGTCCCCAAGATGCCGGGCACACCACCGCGGACAAACTTATCTTCGTCCTTGAGTACCTCGATCAAGGCTGGCACGGCCTCGGAACCGATGGTAGCCAAAGCGTTGGCAGCGTAATAGCGGATGAGCTGATGATCTTGATCCTTGAATGCCTCGATCAAGGCTGGAACTGCCGCAAGACCGATTGCGGCCAGAGCGCTGACCGCGCCAGAACGGACAAGCTCATCTTCGTCCTTCAGTGCTTCGATCAAGGCCGGCACCGCCTCTTTCGCCTCGGAACCGATCTGTTGAAGGGCGACGGTGGCAGATGCTCGGACGCCCTGGCCCTTGTCCTTGAGTGCCTCTATCAACGCCGGCACTACTTCCTTTGCATCGGGACCGATGTTACCTAGTGCAACGACCGCGAAAATACGGACAAGCTTATCTTCGTCCTTGAGTGCTTCGATCAAGGCTGATACGGCCTCTTTGGCCTCGGGACCAATTTTCACCAAGGCGTTAGCCGCGCTAGCGCGAACGTTCGAATCTTCATCCCTGAGCGACTTCATCAACGCTGGCACTGCAGCGGGACCGATGGCAGCCAAAGCCTCGGAAGCTCTAAGCCGGACGTTCTCATCTTGATCCTTGAATGCATCGATCAACGCTGGCACCGTCTCTTTCGCCTCAGGGCCGATTCCGCCCTGCGTGTCGGCAGCGCCACTGCGGACTTGCGCATCTTGGTCCTTAACAGTCTCTCGTTGTTCCGGTACGTTTTCTTCGCATAACGGAACAGCATTCGGTTCGTTCCAACTGGAGCCTGTATTCGATGCTGGAACAACGTTTGCCGCGTCCTGGCTGGAGCATCCCACCAGCGTTGGGATGCCTATCAGACCGACCAGCAGACCGAGTGACCGCAAACGGGAGGCTACTTGTTTCGTTCCAAGACTTGGTTTCTGGATAGCCATCTGCACATTTCCCTGAGAGTGCCATGGGTACGGTCGTTAGTCGCTTTGCGGATTCCATTGCCCACAGAAGTCGATAACCGCTGACTTTAGGAGTGACATTCGCCTCTGTCAATCCTCCGCAGGTTCGGCTGCAATTGCGACCCGGTCGCGATACGGTACGAGCTGCCCCCCCTCGTCGCCGCCATCCCCGCCCTCTACGCCCGCTGTTCGCCCGTGCCGCGTTCACGGGCGTTGTGTCCCACACCCCGGCGTCGTGACGAAGCTGCCTGGCCGCGATCCGGCAGGTGCTGCCATTCCCGCCCCGACGTTCGCCCGTGTCGCGTTCACGGGCGTTGTGGCCTGTGGTCTCGGCGTCGAGATGTGGGCGACGTAGCAGCTGGCCTGCGATCGGACAGATGATGGCCGCAGGGTGTCGCCGCGTTGAGGTCTGGCCTAACGCCCACCACGACCGTAGCGGCAAACCGCGAATCGTCCCCAGACAATAACCCCCCCCCCTGAATACTGTTGCCCGACAGCAGATGCTACAATGCGGCGAGTGGCTGTGCAAATTCGACCGTGGAATTACAGAGTTCGCCGTCTCACAGATGCAAGTGACGCTCCGAAAAGCGACAGCCGACGATGCGGCTGCAGCGTGGGAGATACGTAACGCTGCAATCCGCCACGCATGCAAAGGCTTCTACGCAGACGATCTCCTATCGCTGTGGACTGTTGGCGAAATGACCGACGAGTTCGTCGAGTTCGTCCTCCAGCAACTTCACGTCGCTACTGTGAACGGTGTAGTCGTTGGCACAGGCACCATCAATCTTGGTGATGGTCGGCTGGACGCAATATTCGTCCGTCCTGACATGATGGGGAGAGGAATCGGAAAGCGGATCATCGCATTTCTCGTGGATCTTGGGCGTTCCGCGGGCTTGACCGAACTGAAACTGGATTCGACGCTGAACGCCGCTCCGTTTTACCGTCGCTGCGGATTCGTAGGTGATGCCATCGGCGTCTACCGGTCCCCCAGGGGCATTTCACTGGACTGCATCCCCATGTCAAAATGGATTGCACCGCCAGTGCATGATGGCCAGCCGTTGCAGCAGACGGGGCCGCCATGACGGCTTTCCGTGCTTCGGAGTCGTTGCAGCCGTCTCCGCCGCTGAACTTGGCCGCTATTCAGACGAGGAGGAGCCAAGCCGGTTGGCCACACGCCGCGGACGCCGTTCCACCTGTGAGCGTAGCCGCCTTGGCTTCGATCCGGCAGGTGCCGCCATTCCCGCCGCCTGCCGTTCGCCCGCGTCGCGTTCACGGGCGGAAGTCGCGGCTGTGGCGTCATCGGTGCAGCCCTCGAACAGAGTGGCACGGGTTCCACTTTCCCGTCCTATTTCCGCAACCGGTTCCTTCCGGGGTCCGAACGGAACCAGGTTGTTAACCCAGAGGGGGTTGTTAACCAGAGAGTCAGAGAATATCGGCGGGATTTTCGGGGGGTGAGTGCCCGTGGGAGCGTCGCGGGCCGTTCTTGGCGAGAAAACAGAGAATTCTCGGTTTTAGAAGGCGTCGACGTAAGTCGTTTCCATTCCTTGGGATAACGCGAAAACGCCGAGGGCTTTCGCTCTCGGCGTTTGGTGTTAACCGGATTGTCGGCTGCAATTTCGCAAATTGGATCAGCTCCCCGAAGGCAACCCTCTTCGTTACAATACTCTCTTTTTATGATTGCGTAAGTGCTTGTCAGCAAAGGATTTGCTGAGTCCGAGACCCTTTCGGTGGCAAAATCGAAAGGAACCCTCTACGAACTGCTGGCGGAATCAGTTAACAGCCCTGGCCGGGCTATTCTGTTAGTCGGCTCCCGCTGAGCCTCTGGTGGCTGGCGTTCTATCACGAATCGCGGCCGCATCAGGCCCAGCCAGGACAACGACCTGCTGGTCGCGGCAGTACGCACGACGAAGGCCGAGCAACAGGACTTG
>Ga0351916_1079_pt1 | contig 31244 bp, 34 predicted proteins | sample TotcelHT113001N3_FD_206868 | JGI IMG/M metagenome (GOLD analysis project Ga0351916, IMG submission 206868) | Enriched cells from coal bed in the Powder River Basin, Montana, United States - Total cells T11 rep1 HSBNCT.T11.300.1.N3 ... | reverse complement strand
TAGGGGTATAAAGCGGCTTGAGATTGATCTCCTTGGCCGATTTTCTTACCCGGGCAAGGTCGTATTGCACCTGAAGCTGTAACCAACTCTCGGGACTGCGGCCAAAGGCCTGGGACAGCCTGACGGCCATTTCCGGGGAAATGCCGGCGTGACCGTTCAGCAGCAGGGAAAGGGTCTTGCGGGTCACGCCAAGTCCCTGCGCCGCCCGGGTGACGGTCAACCCCAACGGCTCAAGGCACAATTCCCGGATAATCTCGCCCGGATGCGGCGGATTTTTCATGGTCATGGCGTCTTACTCCTAATGGTAATCAGTCAAGTCAACCTCGGTGGCTTGACCGTCCTCAAAGCGAAAAATCACCCGCCAATTGCCGGAAACGGCTACGGCATAAAGTCCCGCCAGATCGCCCTTAAGCTGATGCAGCTTCAGGCCGGGAAGGTTCATGTCCTCAACGGTGACCGCCGTGGCCAGCAAAGCCAGAATCTGCCGCAACCGTTTGACCAGGGATTGTTTCACTCCCTTGGTCCGGTCGTCATAATAAAGGGGGGCTAATCCCTTATGCTTTATGCTCCCGATCATAAATATCGTAACCTGTCACGTATCAGGTTGCAATATTTAAATTTAAAGGGTATGTTCCCGAACAGAGCAAGTAGGGCGCGTCTCACGCGCTATTATTGGTGCTGGTTCACAAGCTTCACTTGGGAATGAGCATCAAAGGCGGGATGTGCTTCGCTTTCCCGCCCTATGGTCCTAACTGGACAGAAAGATTTTGTCCAGTTTTTTCAATTAAATCCAGCGCTTCTTTCACTACTTGCGCAACTGTGTCTTTGTTGATGCCGCGCTTCTTACAATAACTGGACTGAAACCAATCGGAGAGCTTCTTTGTCCCTTTGCTGGAATTGCATGCCACGCAACATCTGGCAATATTCTCACGACTGATAATGCTTGCGTCGTTTATAATGTGTTCCCACGTTGCTACAGCATTCCGGGGACCACGCTGAGGCATCTTCTCGATCATCTGGATACCACAATAGACGCAAGCCTTATCTCGCTTGCGCACCTCTTTTTCAAGCCAGTCAGGTATACCCCAATTGTTCATGTGTTCCTGCGGCAACTTGACAATTCAGCACGAATTATCCAATTTTATCAAGAAATGCGGGCGCGTAAGACGCGCCCTACGAAGCTTTTTCTCTATTTCAAAATCCTACGGCTTTTCCCTAACCCCTGACCCCTGCATTTACGGAAAAATGCTCCTGATCGCCGCGGCCAGGGTGTCTACGCCGAGGAGTTCCAGGCCGGGGAAGTCGCCCAGGTGTTCTTGTTGGCGTTGGGCCAGGAGGGCGCGCTTGAATCCCAGTTTGTGGCCTTCTTTGAGGCGGATTTCCGGGGCGCTGACGGCCCGGACTTCGCCGGTGAGGCCCACTTCGCCGAAGATCAGGGTGTCGGCGGGGATGGGGCGGTCGAGGAAAGAGGAGGCCAGGGCCAGGGCCACGCCCAGGTCTGCGGCGGGCTCCGTCAGGCGCACGCCTCCGGCCACGTTGACGTAAAGGTCCTGGCCGCCCATGGCCAGGCCCACCCGTTTTTCCAGGATAGCCACCAGGAGCGACACCCGGCCCGGGTCCACGCCCATGCTCTGGCGGCGGGGTTGGGCCAGGGAGGAGGGCGAGACCAGGGCCTGGACCTCCACCAGGATGGGGCGGGAACCCTCCAGGCTGGGGATGACCGCGGCGCCGGGGATTTCCCGGGAGCGCTCCGCCATGAACAGTCCCGAGGGGTTGGCCACTTCCACCAGCCCCGCCTCCTGCATCTCAAAGATTCCCAGCTCGTGGGTGGGGCCGAAGCGGTTCTTGACGGTGCGCAGCAGCCGGAAGGCGTGGCTGCGGTCGCCCTCGAGGTAGAGCACCGTATCTACAAGATGCTCCAGGACCATGGGGCCGGCGATGGCCCCTTCCTTGGTGACGTGGCCGATGAGGAAGGTGGCGATGCCGGTGAGTTTGGCCTGCTGCACCAGGCGGAAGGCGGTCTCCCGGACCTGGGTCAGGGAGCCCGGGGCCGCGGGCAGGGTGGCGGTATAGAGGGTCTGGATGGAGTCCAGCGCCAGGAAGGCGGGCCGGCACTCCTCCACCACCTGGAGGATATTCTCCAGGCAGGTTTCCGTGGCCACCAGGAGCCCCGGGGAGGTGAGCCCCAGGCGGTCGGACCGGAGCTTGATCTGGGTTTCGGACTCTTCCCCGGAGATGTAGAGGCCCTTGAGACCTTGCTGGCAGAGCCGATCCAGCACCTGGAGCATCAGGGTTGATTTGCCGATGCCGGGGTCGCCCCCCAGGAGGACCACGGAGCCGTGGACCACGCTGCCGCCCAGGGTGCGGTCAAATTCCGTCAGGCCGCTTACCTGGCGGACCTCGGGGGGGGCCTTGAGCCCGATGAGCGGCTGCGGGGCGCGGCGCCGGGGCGGAAGTTGCACCTCCGCTACGGGCGTCGAGGGGGTCATCTCTTCGGCCATGGAGCTCCAGGTGCCGCAATCGGGGCAGCGGCCCAGCCATTTGGGCGCCTGGTAGCCACAGTTCTGACAGATAAACACGGATCTTCCGGGGCGGGCTGCCATGGATTTCGGCCATCCTTTAGGGAGAAATGGAATAAAATTCACAGGGAACCAGGACAACAGGGAAAATAGCCCAATTACCCCGGAAAAGTTTCTGGCGGCACCGACATCTTGCCGGTGCGGCGCACAGGCTGGAAGCCTGTGCCACCACAGGCGGCGGGCGGGACGCCCGCCCCACTGAGTCTTCCCGCGTTCCCAGGCTTCTGCTTCGGGTACATGGCGAAATAAATAGCTGATTCTCTCGCAAAGCAGGAGCTTTGCCTGCAATGGGGTTCCCAAGCGGGAGCTTGGGAACCAGCCATTCATGGGCCTCCGGCCCACCCAAGACCATGAAACTGGCGGCACAGGCTTTCCATCCTGTGCTAGGACACCCGAGGGCGGGTGTCCTGCACTTTCGGAGCAGTTTCTCATGGGCCTTTGGCCCACCCGTAAATTATGAAAAGGATGTTAGGGCGGGCGTCTCCCCGCCGGTTTGGCAGCCGCAGGCTTCAGCCGAATGGTGGCGGCCACAGGCCGCCCTATAACTTTGAACCTTGAACTTTGAACTTTGAACTTTTCAGGACAGAAACAAAAAAAATGAGAATTTGTGAATGAATTATTTATAATGAAGCATACGATCATCAGCAGCATCGCTCTGCCATGGCGCGGCCGGTGTTTGGGGCGGCGCCGCCTGCGGTTTACGGCATCGTTTCGGGAGATTGCCTCATCGACACCACCGGTTTACGTCACCAGTTTACCCCAGCCCCGGCTCCCCTGGCAACCAGGATTCTCCTGGACAACCTGGACCAGGGCCTGAGACCCCTGGCAGACCGGCCGGCGCTGGTGACGCTGGGGCGGCTGGCCGCGGCCAGGTCGCTCCAGGTCTATCTGGTGGGCGGCTCGGTGCGGGAACTGGCCCTGGGCCGGGAGGCCAAGGACCTGGACCTGGCGGTTTCGGCCCAGACGCTGGAACTGGCCCGGGACCTGGCCGATGCCCTGGGCGGGACTTATGTCCTCCTGGATGAGGCCGAGCGCACCGCCCGGGTGGTGTGGCACGAGGAGGTGCTGGACCTGGCCGAATTCCGGGCCCCCACCCTGGCGGGGGATCTGGCGGGCCGGGATTTCACCCTCAATGCCCTGGCAGTGGACTTGAACGCCGTTTTGGGGCAGGGTTCGCCGGGGCTTATCGACCCCTTGGGGGGCCTCCCAGACCTGGCCCGGGGCCAGCTTCGGATGGTGGCGGCGGAAAATTTCCATCAAGACCCCCTGCGGCTCCTTCGGGCCTATCGGTTTGCCGCCACGCACGGCTTTCAGGTCACTCCGGAGACTACGGCTGCCATCCGCCGGACGGCCCCGGAATTTTCCCGGGTGGCGGCGGAGAGGGTGCACCAGGAGTTATTCCTGCTCCTGGCGGCGCCGTCGGCCGCCCCGGTGCTGGGGGCGATGGAGGCGGTGGGGCTCCTGGGGCAGGTGTTTCCGGAACTGGATGACATGAAAGGGGTGGAGCAGAATGGCTACCATCACCTGGATGTCTACGGCCATTCCCTGGCGGCCGTGGCCTGCCTGGAGGAGGTGCTGGCGGCGCCGGCGGCTTATTTCGGGGAAATGGCGGCGGAGGTGGCCGGCTACGCCCTCCAGCCCCCCAAAACCGCGCTCCTGAAACTGGCGGCCCTGTTTCATGACGTGGGCAAGTCCCAGGTGCAGGGGCGCCGCAGCGATCCGGAGCGCTACACCTTTTACTTCCATGAAAAAGTGGGGCTGGAGATTTTCAGCCGGGTGGCCTCAAGGTTACGGTGCAGTCTGGCTGAGATTAAGACGGTAAGTGCCCTCATCGCCATGCACATGCGGCCGTTCTTGCTGCTGCCGGCCTTCCGGGAACGGGAACTCAGCTTCCGGGCCTTGGGCCGGCTGGTGCGGGCGGCGCGGCCGGAACTGCCGGGCCTCTTTGCGTTGGCCATGGCCGACAGCCTGGCGGGACAGGGGCCTCAGAAGCCGGCGGATTGCGAGGCGGTGTTGGCGGACCTGGCGGACGCGGCCTTGCAGTTCTTAAAGGAGCGCCTGGAACCGCAGGAACGCCACCCCAGGCTGGTCAACGGCCATGATCTGATCCGCCTGGGGCTGACGCCGGGACCCCGGTTCCAGCAATTGCTCACCGCCGTGGAGGAAGCCCAGTGGGAAGGCCTGATCCAGACCCGGGAGGGAGCCCTGGAAATGGTCCGGCGGCTGCTGTAAGCCGGCATAGGAGCCTCAAGCCTTGATCGGACCATAAGGAAAATATCTATGGGTGTATCTTTACTTTTTCCATCAAGTTATAATAACGTAAGAATTAATTTTTTTATTTATAAATAAGGGAGATTAGATTATGGAGATAATGCCCCCTGACACCGGCAATAAAGACCCGCAAACCGGCACCTTGATCAGGCTTCGGGGACTTTATCCCTCCCTAAAAACCGCCTTGCGGAAGGTGGCCGACGTCATCCTCAGGCAACCGGAGATGGCCATATACGCCTCGGTTAACGAAGTGGCGGCCGTGGCGACGGTCAGCGAAGCCACCGTGATGCGGTTCTGCCGCATCCTGGGCTTTAAGGGTTTCCAGGATTTCAAGATCGCTCTGGCCCGGGAGATGGTCATCCCGTCACCGCGCTTCCACGAAGAGGTGGGCGGCGAAGGTGAAGACGATACCGCCGTGGTGCGCCAAGTTTTCCACACCAACACGGTGGCCTTGCAAGACACCTTGGAAATTCTGGATATCGAGGCGATGAAGGAGGCGGCCCAGCTCCTGCTCACGGCCCGGCAGATCCTGGTGATCGGGGTGGGCGGCTCCGGGCCGGCCGTGACCTACACCGGCAACCGCTTTCTGCTGCTGGGCCTCAAGGCCTCCATGTGCACCGACTTCTACCTGATGCTGATGGCGGCCTCCCTGCTGTCCCGGGGAGACGTGGTGCTGGCCATCTCCAACTTGGGGACCACCCGGGAAATCGTTGAAACGGTGGGAATAGCCCGGGAAAAACAGGCCAGGATCATGTGTATCACCAACAATTCCCTTTCACCTCTGGCCCGGGTTTGCAACCCCGTCCTGGTTACAGCTTCCCGGGAGGTAACCCTGCCTGAGGAGGCCGTCGCCTCCCTGGTTTGTCAGATTGCCATCCTGGACGCCTTGTTCGCCCTGATCGCGGCGGCCCAGGGGGCGCAGTCCCGAGAGACCCTAAGCAGCATGGAAGAAGCGCTGGTCAAAGTGGGAGTGATGCGCCAACCCGCCAAATAGCCCTACCGGCGCCCGGGACGTTATCGATGTCAGGCGCGTTAAGCCTCCGGCGCCGCCTCAGGATCAATCATGCACACCCAGCAGCAGTTGAAAGAAGACATTGTGCGCATCTGCCGGATGCTGCACCGGAAAAATTACCTGGCCGCCACCGACGGCAACGTCAGCGTGCGCCTGGGAGACCGGGTGCTCACCACCCCCAGCGGGATTAACAAGGGCCTCATGGAGGCCTACCAGGTGATCACCGTGGACCTTGCGGGCCGGGTGCTGGCGGGGGAGGGGCACCCCACCTCGGAAATCCGCATGCACCTCCTGGCCTATGAATTGCGCCCGGATATTTCGGCTGTGGTGCACGCCCATCTGCCTTACGCCACGGCCTGCACCCTGGCGGGGATCGACTTGCTGGAACCCATCTTGCCCGAGGTGGTGATTACCCTGGGGGGGATTCCCACCACGCCCTATGCCACCCCCGGCACCGATGAAGTGCCGGAGGCCATCCGGGGGATCATCCAGGAATATGACGCCCTGCTCCTGTCCCGGCACGGCGCCATGACGGTGGGGCGGGACGTGACGGACGCCTACAACAAGATGGAGAAGCTGGAACACACCGCCCGGGTGGTCCTGGCGGCGCGGCTCCAGGGCCCGCTGGAGCCCTTGCCTCCGGCGGAGGTGGAGAAACTGCGGCGCCTGGCGGAGAAGTATAAGGCAGAGAGTTGAGTTTTGAAGTCAATTGACAATAGTTAGCGTATTTGCTAACATTTAAGTTGAAACGTGAATTATGCCATCGAGTACTTTCACGCTCGGGTCAAGGCAGAGATCGAATCCTGGCCTGACGGCATATTGGCCGACTATGCTCGGATGGTGGAGCTATTGATGGAATTCGGGCCAAATTTGCGTATGCCGCACTCACGTGCCATAGGAGGCGGTCGCTTTGAGTTGCGGCCGCGCGGCAGGGAAGGTATTGGGCGGGCATTTTACTGTTTCGTTATTGGCCAGCGCGTCGTCATACTTCATGCTTTCGTAAAGAAAACCCAGGATACGCGGGAGCAAGATTTGAGAATTGCTCGGAAAAGGATGCAGGAGATCCAAAATGTCTGAACTGGATTATAAGCCGGTTTCCCATGACCATGAAGCCTTCCTCCAGAAGGCGCTGAAACGCCAGGAATTCAGACAAGCCTACGAGGGTTTGGCGGAGGAGTACGCTCTGGCCCGGGAGATGCTTGCCGCTCGCTCCAGGTCCGGCCTTACCCAGGAAGCGGTGGCAGAGTTAATGGGCACGACCAAAAGCGCGGTCTCTCGCCTTGAGGCAGGTGGAAAACATGCTCCTTCCCTGACCACCCTGAAAAAATATGCTCATGCCGTCGGCTGTCGGCTGGAAATCAAACTGGTTCCAGATTCTTGTCCGTCCAACGAATAAACCAGCGGCAATCTGCCATGACGGTAGGGCGGGCCTCCATGCCCACTGCGGCCATAAGCTCTGACAAACTTTGCTTGACATTGATATCAATAATGATACTATTTAAATGAGTGGTAGCGAAGAAATTATTGCACAGATGAGGCGGAATCCCAAGGATGTCCGTTTTAGTGATCTGTGCAAGGTGTGTGACTGCTACTTCGGTGCACCTCGCCGGGGCGGCACCAGCCACAGGGTGTATCAGACCCCATGGCAGGGCGATCCCCGGGTGAACATACAGAACAAAAAAGGTAAAGCCAGGGCCTATCAGGTAAGGCAAGTGCTCAAGGCTATAGAGAGATTGGAGTTGGAGAATGGGGCTGAAAGATGATCGCTATACCTACCGCGTCACTTGGTCAGAGGAAGACCAGGAATACGTGGGCCTGTGCGCCGAGTTTGCCAGTTTAAGCTGGTTGGCCCGCACCCCCGAAGCAGCCCTGAAGGGCATCCGTAAGGTAGTGGCGGACGTAGTCACCGATATGCGGGAACAAGGAGAAGAGCCCCCCGAGCCCATCGCCGCCAGACGCTACAGCGGCAAATTCATGGTCCGTGTGCCCCCCGAAGTTCATCGTGATCTGGTTCTAAGCGCTGCCGAGGCCGGCGTCAGCTTGAATCGGCTGGCCAGTTCGAAGTTGTCGCAGTAGATTTCCGGCAGGCGCCGCTCTTGATTCTGGTTCCCAAGAGCGACTTGGGAATCTGAATGAAAACCTACCCATCATAACGACTCAATCGCCGCCCCGATCCGAACCCTGGACGATCCCAATTCCCCAACTAGTTTTCGCCAACCTCGCCAAGGGCCGGCTTACCCCTCCCGGCTCTCCATAAATTCCATATAGTCCGGATCCCCTACCGGGAGCTTGGTTTCATCTTCAACCGCCTTGGCCTCGGCAGATTCCACCATTTTGACGGCGCGCGGTTTCCGGGGCCGGCGGGGGACCGGGGCCACGGCCTCGGCGGCGACAATCTCCTCTTCCAAAGAAGTCAGGGCCCGATAAACTGCCTTAATTTCCTGAACTAATTCCTTGGGGGAGAGTTCAGTCATGGAGGCGTGGGAGCTGACAATCTGGGCGGTTAAATTCAGGACTTCACTGGCCATGGGAAATTCTCCTCTCATTTTTTTCATTGGGGCCATCGGCAAAGTACTCCAGCCAGCCGCAGGAATCCACCAGGTTCATACTCGATCCCCGGTGCGATCCACCTCCGTATCAATCCCCTTGATAAACCCCCGCAAAGATTTGGGCTCCCTTAGGGGTATGAGTTCGATGCGATTCTCGTACTGCAGGACCTGAAACCTGGTGCCGGGCCGAATATCCATGGACTCCCTCACCTCGCGAGGGATTACTACCTGAAATTTCGATGAGACGGTGACGTGCTTCATGACGATCTCTGCCGATAGCGGTTTTGATGCACGCTATCACAATCGATACCTTGAGGCAAGGTGAGCTAGACGATGGGACTTGCAGCAGCTGAGCTCAGTTTACTAAGGCTCCAGCACCACCTTTAAAGATTCCCGGGCTTCGGCCACAATCTTAAAGGCGGCTTGAATCTGTTGCAGGGGCATGATCTGGGTGATGGTGTCTTTGATGTTGATGGTTTTATCGGCAATGAGTGCCAGGGCGGCTTCCAAATCAACCGGGGCGGCGCCGTAGGATGAAGTCACGGTGAGTTCATTGCGCCAAAAGTCGGGGATGGGAATGGCGATATCCCGGTTGGGGATGGCAAAGAGGAGGATAATGCCTTTTTTATCGATGCAGCGGAAGGCCTGCTCCACCGCAGCGTAAGCCCCGGTGCAGACGAGGACCCGATCCGCTTTGAGATTCAGGTCTTGAGCGGCGTTAAACACTTCGTCGGCGCCGAACTCCTTGGCTTTCTGCAAGCGATAGTCGTTGATGTCGGTGGCCACCACCCGGGCGCCGGTTTGCTTGGCCAACTGGATATTCAGGATGCCGGAGATGCCGCAGCCCAGGATCAAGACGGTGTGGCCGGGCCGGATGTCTATCAGCCCCAGGCCTCGAACCCCGCAGGCCAAGGGCTCGATCATGGTGCCTTCGACATAGGAAACCTGATCCGGTAGGACATAGACCCCGTAATCGACGTTAATCCTGGGCACCCGGACAAATTCGCTGTAGCCGCCGGGATCATAGTTGCCGGAATGGAGCGTATCGCAGGCGGTCTGATTGTCGTCCCGGCAATATTTGCAGTCATTGCACGGCACATGATGGCTGACGAAGACCCGCTGGCCGGTTTGGTAGCGCTCGGATTTCGACTCGACGATGTCGCCGGCGATCTCATGGCCCAAAATACGGGGGGCCTTCTGAATCCGGTACCATTCCATCACGTCGGTGCCGCAAATGCCGCTGGCACGGACCTTGACCAGAATCTCCCCCGGCCCGATCTGGGGCGTGGGAAGTTCCTCCAGGCGAATATCGTTGTTGTTGTAGTATTTGGCGACCAGCATAAAAATCAGGTTTCAGGTTTTAGGTTTCAGGTTCCGGGTTGTTAGTTTTGTTCCCTGGTATAACCAGGGCCCAAGCTGACGGCTGAAAGCTGAACGCTTATCTGTTATCAAGCCTTGGCCTTCGGCTTATCTGCCTTGGTCTGCTTCAGGATTTCGTGCGCCTGTTTGACGGAAACATTGTCATGCACGATGGCCCGCAAGGCTTTCGCCATGGCCACCGGATGTTCGCTCTGCCAGACATTGCGGCCCAAATTAATCCCTACCGCTCCCTTCTGGATGCCGTCATGCACAAATTCCAGCACTTCCAGTTCGGTCTCGCACTTGGGCCCGCCGGCCATAATGACCGGCACCGGACAGCCGTTTACGACTTGATCGAAATGTTCCTCGCACCAGTACGTCTTAACCACCCTGGCGCCCAGCTCGGCGGCGATGCGGCAGCATAATTTCAGGTAACGGGCCTCGCGTTGGTCCAATTCCCGGCCCACCGCGGTAACCGCCATCACCGGGATGCCGTAATCCTCGCACATATTGACCAGGGTGGCCAGATTCTTGAGGGTCTCCTTTTCATATTCACTGCCGATAAAGATCGACAGCCCCACCGCGGAGGCGTTCAAGCGGATAATTTCGGCAATGGAGGTGGTGAGTTCCTCATTGGCCAAATCCTTGCCCACCATACTGGTACATCCGGAGACGCGCAGCACAATGGGTTTGCTGGTGAGCGGGTCCAACGCCGCCCGCAATACCCCCCGGGTGACAAAGATCGCATCCGCATAAGGCAGCAACGGTTTTACCGTCTCTCCCGGGCGCTCCAGCTTCCGGGTCGGCCCTTGAAAATATCCATGATCAATGGGCATAAAAAAACATTTGCCATTGGGCATAAGTTGGCTTAAACGATTTTTCATTCCCCAATTCATGCGTGTTTCTCCTATCCCTTGAGCATTATTGACCATATCTATGAAAAATTATTCCGGCCGGACCAGCAAATAACCTTTATCAATCAACCAATGGTGAAATTGATAGGTGGTATATCGACAATCTGTCTTACAAGTCTGCCTTATCTGTTCATACACATCCGAGCCCGGTGGTTGACTATCCAGATCCAGCTGTACCGGACATCGCACATCCTTACAGAATTCCCGGCGTTGATAATCAATATAACCATCGATAGACATCTAATGCCTCAATCTTAAATTTACGATGGACTACTCGTTCCCGGCTGGTTTTTTCTAAAGTATTGGTGGACAATGCCCACCTGCTCTATCTCCGCTTCCGCGGCAGGCTGCGGAGGCGTTCGATTTCGGCCTGTTCCAGTTGGAGAAATTCATCCCGGGGATAGTCCATCCGAAGGACCCGGGTGACCCGATGGATAGAGATCATAAAGGGCGCGCAATACATGTTCTCCCAGGTGATGTGCACCGTGTCGGTTTCCGGCTCAAAATGCGCCCCCCGCCAGGTCCCGAAGACGGCGTCGAACTCCAGTTCGTAGAGTTCATCCCAGGCCTGCTTCAGGAGTTCCACCACTTCAGCTTCTTCAAGCCGCTGATCGCAATAATAGAGCGAGTAGTCTTTCATTCAGGTTCCTGTCTTGAAAAGTTCAAGGTTCAAGGTTGACCTCAGTTTATAAATCTTGGGTAAGGGAAGCAAGAGGCCGGCCCGAAAAAAACCGGGGCGCCGCCAGGCGGCGCCCCGGGTAAGGTTACATTAGCCTACTTTTTCTTTTTTTCTTGGAAGAACTTGCAGTCTTTGGGAGCCATGAAGGCGCCCGGCCGCGCTTCCTTGAAAACAGCCAGCAAGAAAGGATATTCAATGGCCCGGCAGTGCCCGAACAACACCTTGGACATCTGGGGGTCATAGGTGTATTTGAAGGACTTGCAATCGTCACACAGAATCGCCATATTGAGGATTCCTCCTATCTTCCGTAGTTACGCAGCAACTACCAGGATTTCCCATATTTGCGCTGGGCCGTGATCCGTTTCCAGGCGCTGCCGTCCAGGTCTTCCGGAGTGAGCTGGGTGCAGGCGACGAGCTTACCCCGAGCCGACACGGTACAATTCTTGGGCTTGCCCAAGAAGGTGACATTGGCAAAGGGCGGCGCCGAGGTTTTGCCTTCCCCGGACAGGGGTTTCAGGTCTTCGGTCTCGACGTAGCCCGGCAGGATGAACTTATCGCCCTTGGGGGCTTCCGGCTCAACTACGCGCTGGCCGTTTTCCCACTCGGCATAGTAGAGGGCATCACAGCCGCCGCATTTGAAGTTGCCTTTGTATTCCCAGTAGCTGTAGGGATCCAGAAAATTCCTGGCCTTGCATTTACCACAATCGTATATCAACGACATTTTGAATTCAGTCATATCGAGTCAATCCTCCCGTTATGGATAAAGGTGCGGCGTTCGGGGGCACGGATTGCGGCCCCCCACCGCCCCATGGTTAGATGACTTCCTTGGCTTCCATTTCCCGGATCTGTTCCGAGCTGAGGCCGCAGACCCGCTGGTAGATTTCTTCATTGTCAGAGCCCACCGGACGGTGCACGTGTTTCAGCCGCGGCGGGGACTCGCTCATCTTGTACATAACCTTCTGGGTGAAGACGTCGCCGTAGTAGGGGTCATCGTACCAGCCCAGGGCGCCCCGCTCCAGCCAGTGGTCGGTGTTGGCCGCTTCCAGAACGGTCACGAGAGGCTGGGAGATGATGCCTTTGGTGGTGAAGATGCGGTTGGCTTCTTCCTTGGTCTTGTCTTTCAGGAACTCCTCGATGGCCGGGTAGATCTCTTCCTGTGCCTTGGCTTCCACCCGGTCGTCGTGGGTGTGGTACTTTTTGCCCAGGTCGGGGCGGCCGATGAGGTTCATCAGCTTGCCGAAATCTTCGTCCGTATAGGCCTGAACGCAGATGTAGCCCTCTTCCTTCTCCGCCGGATGGTCCGAATGGGGGTGGGAGGAGAGGCCGCAGGCGCAGATGCCGTTGACGCAGATTTCGGTGTCCCAGTTGCCCCAGCGCATCCGCACGATACCGCTGCGGCCCCACAGAGGCAGGGCGTATTCGGTGTAGCGGGTGGAGCCTTGCACCTGGGAGCACTCGAAGTAATTGCCCACGCCCGAGACCGTGTCCCGCCAGTAGAGGCCGGCCAGCATGGCGGTGGATACCAACATGCCGATGGAGTAGTCCATGATCCAGGTGGTGTGCTTGCTGGGGAAGCCGGCGCTGGCCCTTCCAGCCCGGTGGCCGGTGAAGGAGAAGACGCCGCCCTTGGCCTGTCCCAGGATGTCGTAGGAGGCCCAGTTCCGGCCGGGGCCGAAGCCGCCGAAGCCGCCGCACCAGGCTAACACGATCCGGGGATTGACCTCTTTGCAGGCGCCGTAGCCGATCTTCCAGCGGTCGAAGGTGCCGGGCCGGTAGTTCCACACCATGGCATCGGTTTTCTGCACCAGGTTGTAGAAGATTTCCTTGGCTTCCGGTTTGCGGTAGTCCAGGGTAACGAAATATTCGTTGTGGTTGGCGCCCTGAAAGGCCGGCGACGTGCCGCGGCCCGGGTTCCACCGGGATACCGGGTAGAACCAGGTCTCATTGTAAGGCGAGCAATGACGCATGGGCTCACCCAAACGGGGCACCTCGATCTTGATGACCTCGGCTCCTAACTCGCCCAGATATGCGGCGGCACAGGGGCCCAGGATGTACTGGGTGCAGGACAGCACCCGATACCCATTCAGGGACTCGGGTTTATCAAACAGCGCGTCCTTATTGAAGATAGTCTTGCAATAATCCTCAAAGGGTAGTTTATCAAGGTGTTCGGTCATATTTCCTAACCCCCTCTATTAGATGAGCCCTTTGCCGTACAGCTCATTCAGCTTGGCGGTGTCGAAGTTGCAGAACTTGCGATAGACATCGCTGTTGTCGTAGCCCACGGGACGGCCCAGGTCTTTGACCCGGCCCGGGGTCCGGTGGCCGTACCACACGGAGCCGCAGAACAGCACCTTGCCGTAATGCGACGTGTCGATGGACCGCACCATACCCCGGTATTTGTAGTGGGGCTCTTCCGCCACTTCGTCGATGAAGGAGACACCGCCCGCGGCCACTTCTTCCGCCAGCAGCTTGGCCCGGCATTCTTCCCGGGTCCAGTCTTTCATCCAGTCGGTGAGGATGGTACAGGTCTTGACCTGCTGGTCGTGGCCGACCCGGTCGATGACCACCCGCAGGGTGGGTTCGTCCAGGATCATGTCTTCCAGCTCGGGGCGGTCTTTGCCCACGGTCTTCCAGATGCGGTACCACAGCCGGTCATGGCCGCCGCCCACCATCATGTAGCCGTCTTTGCAGGGGTTGACCGAGTAAATGTTGATGGCCAGGTCCCAGTTGCCGTAACGGGGCTTACTGGAGCCGTCCATGCCGTACCAACCCCAGGCATAGTCATGGATACGGGCGTGGGCTTCCGCCGAGGTGACTTCGATGAACTGGCCTTTACCGGAGGTCTCCCGGAAGATCAAGGCGGCGATGGTGGCGTGGCCCGTAAGGTTGCCGGCCAGGATATCGTCGGCCCGCTCGCCGGCCCGCAGGGGGGTGCCCCCGAAGCTCTTGGGCAGCCCGGTGGCATGGCACCAGCCGGTGGAACAGGGCGAGGACGGATAGAGTTCCCCGGGTTGGTCCTTCAGGGGGCCCCATTGGCCTTTCTGGCCGTTCCAGACATAGACCAGGCGGGGGTTGATCTGGGAGAGCTGGCGATAGCCGATGCCCCAGGCGTCGAATTGGCCGGGTGCGTAGTTTTCGATCAGCACGTCGGCATGGACGACCAGCTTTTTCAAGATTTCCCGGCCCTTTGGCTTGGTGAGGTCCAGGGTGATGGACTGCTTATTGCGGCATTCGTGCAGGAAGGTGCCGCCGCACAGGTCGCCGTTGACGTTGTCTTTGAACATATAGCGCTTGCGGCCGAAGGCCGCCAGCTTCCGGATGGGCGAGCCTCCCGGAGGTTCCACCATGATGACGTTGGCCCCCAGTTCCGACAAGTAGCCGCCGCCGAACATGGCGTTCACTTGCAGGCCGCCGTGGCCGCACTCCAGGACCCGGATTTTGCCCAGGGCCTCGGGTTTGGCCATCTCGTGCTTGGGATGGAGCCAGCCCTCAAAGACCGTGGAGATTTCCCGAGACGCCTCGGTGCAGATTTTGGGGTCATAGACTTCTTCAAAAGTCGGGATCGGGGTGAGAGGCCACAGTAACGGTGCTTCTTGAACCTCTTTTTTAAGATCTTCGGACATTCAGAATCCTCCTTCATTACGGTTGATTCAATTTTCTACCCTAGGAAAACTTGAGTCCGCTCAAGTCCAGCCTTCTACGGTTAGCGGCAGCCACCTCCTTTCCAGCGAAATTTGGCTCACCCGAGGGAGCCAGACAGGGAAGTCCCTTTAAATTCGTGTATACCTTACTAAGCTAATTTTGTGCCAAATAGTGCAATTGACGCTAATTTTTCATTAATCATTTTAACTTACTTGTTTCATTAGATTATTTACCTAGTTACTCGTGGGGCGGGCCAGGGCGGCTCGAACTCCGACCATCCCAAAACCGCTCAGGCTGGGGGAATCGGTATCAGGCAAGGGGTGTTTTACCCCGAAGACCCCCTGAGGGGCCGGGGAGTTTAGGACGGCGGGATGAAATTCTGGCGCCCCGGTTTTGAAAGTTTCTAGTATAATGATGCGAATCAACCCGCCGGAACAAGGCGCCGGACTTAAGCGCCGCCTGCGGTTACCGGTCCGAAATTCTCAACGAGCTTGAGACCATGGCAGATCAGCAAGGCCAATCCCCGCCCACCTGGTTTGAACGCCACCCCAAGAAGACTATAGTGGGGTTGGTCGTGATCCTGATGCTGGCCGCCACCTACGGCGCCGAAAAGCTCCTGGCCTCTATCAACCACACCCATAACCTGGTGCTCTTTAACGAGAGACGCTACATCAATTTAAGGGAGATCCTGCCCTTAATCGACACGGTGGATGTCCCCCCGGATAAGGCCGTGCGGGAGTCCGACGACCTGGTCCAGAAACCCTACCGGGTCAGAACCGACGCCCGGGGCTTCATGCTGCCCTATAACCGCTATGAGAAACCGGACCTCAGCCTGATCTTTCTGGGCGGCTCCACCGTCGCCTGCATCTACGTGGAGGAAGAGAGCCGCTTCCCTTACCTGGTGGGCCAGCTCCTGGAGCAAAAAACCGGGAAAAAGATCACCTCGATCAATTCCGGGGTCGGCGGCAACAACTCTTTGCATTCGCTGGATATCTTATTGAACAAGCTTATCCCGGCCCGGCCCGACGCCGTGGTCATGATGCACAATATCAACGACCTGGTGGCCCTCATTTACGACCGGACTTACTGGAGCAATAACCCCACCCGGGCGGCTATCGTCAATTTCTCGTTCTATAAGAATCTGACCGGCTTGAAGGCCCTCTCCACCCTGGCCCGGGACATGTATATCCCCAACCTCCACGCCGCCACCCGGATATTGAGCCATAAAATCTTCGGCAAAAAGGTCAAGGACCCGGACGACGAGTTCGCCTCTATCCGGGGTAAGAAGCTCACGGTGGATGCGGCCGCCATCCTCGATGAGTTCAAGATGAACCTGAACACCTTCGTCAACATCTGCCGGGCCCGGCGCATCACCCCGGTGCTCATGACCCAGTTCAACCGCTACAAGGCCAATCCCGACCCCAAGATCATTAAGGCCATGCAGGGTTTCGAGTCTGATTCCAAGATCCCCATGGGCGAGTTCATGGAGCTCTACGCCAGGTTCAACGACGCCATCCGGGAGGTGGGAAAGGCCAACGGCGTTCTGGTGATCGATCTGGCGGCCTCGATCCCCCAAGATAAACAGTACCTGTATGATGTGGTGCATCTCAACACCCGGGGGTCGCAGTTGGCGGCCCAAATTATCAGCCAGCGCCTGCAGCCGTTGGTGCCGCGCTGATGGCGGCTGGTCGGCCGGATTCCGCCGTCGGCGCGGTTCACGAACCGCCCACATCTGCGGTGCATGAAATCTTGGAAGTCGTTATGGACCAGGATAAAAAAATCACCGTGCTGTTCATCATCAAACCGGAGCGCAGCGCCGGGGCCGAAATGGTGCTGGTGGAGGCGGCGGCGCGCCTTGACCCGGACCGTTTCCGGGTGATCTGCGGCTTGCTGACCCCGGATGCGGAAAACGTCGTCCCGGCGCACCTCGCCTGCGTCGACTTCCGGATGCCGGGGCTCAACGGCTGGGTCTGGCTCCGCTTCATCATGCAGCTCTGCTGGGTCATCTATCGCCGCCGGGTGGACCTGCTGCACGTCAACAGCTATGTCCCGGGGAATTATGCCCGCCTGGCCGCGGCCCTGATGCAGGTGCCCATCATTATCGACCACTGGAACGGCTTCAGCCGGTTCAGCCGCAAGCGCCGGTTCATCTGCGGGGTCCTGGGGCGGTTTACCGACCTGAGCCTGGCCGTCTCCCGGGGGGTGCGGGACTATCTTGTAGCCCAGGGAGGGTTAAATCCAGCCAAGGTGAGAGTTGTGGCCAACGGGGTCGATGTCGGCGCCATTGACGCGGCCCGCCCCGGCAACGTGGTGCGCCGGGAACTGGGGCTGCCCGAAGGTGTGCCGGTGATCGGCCTGGTGGGCCGCCTGGACCACTGGGGCAAGGGCCATAAAGAATTGTTCGAGGCCATGGCGACCCTGAGGGAGCGCCATCCCGTCTGCGCCCTCATTGTCGGGGGTGGCCGCCGGATTGACGAGGTGCGGGCCTTGGCGGCCGGCCTGGGGCTGGCCGACGCGGTGCATTTTCTGGGGGAGCGGCACGATGTGCCCGATCTCCTCAACGCCATGGACATTTTTGTCTTGCCCAGCTACAGCGAAGGGTTGTCCCTGGCCCTGCTGGAGGCCATGGCGGCGGGACTGCCGGTGGTCGCCACCGCAGTGGGAGGCACCCCGGAAGTGGTGACGGACGGCGACAACGGTTTATTGATCCCGCCCCGGGACCCCGAAGCCCTGGCCGGGGCCCTGGAACGGCTGCTCACGGACCCCGCCCTGGCCCAGCGCCTGGGAGCCAAGGCCCGGGCCCACGTCCGGGAACACTTCTCCCTGGACCGCCTGGGCCGGGAGATCAATGAGATTTATGGGGAGTTGGTGGAGAAGAAGTTTGGGGCAGGGGACTGAAGGAGCTATCAGCCGTCGGCTTGTTATCTTATACCAAGTTGCGCTCATAGAAGCAATATAGGCTCGTGTAGGGGCGACCCGGTGGGTCGCCCTCTTATGGGCGAACATTTAAGTCCGGCCCTAAAAAAGAAAAATAGTAAATTACCTGTATGAGCGCATCTTGGTATTAAAAGTGTATTGACCCAGATTTGAGCTGGCAATTAATAACATGAATAAAATGGAATAAGTAATCTATCGACGGCGGAAACGTAAGAAAGGGCGACCCGTTGGGTCGCCCTGGCAATTGCAATCAATGATAAGCCTGGTATGGGCGCAAATATCAGTCAAGCAGCAACGGTAGTTGGCCAGCAATAGACGAGGCCAGGGGGATGGGGTTACTGCTGACGGTAAGCGTCCCAGTGACAGGAGGATTTCCCAGTCCCCAGAGAGAGCTCTTGATACTGCCATATGCAGGGTAGTACTGGGGGAGTGTTTCGGACCACGAACTAAGCCTCTCATCACCGTGGGGAAGATAGAAACTGGCATCCCTAATCCAGAACGTGCCGTAATTCGTGGTCTTATTAATGGTCACCTGCATAATGAGGGTGGATTGGTCTGCCACGGTCATCGACACGCTGAAAATCACGTTGTCCCCCACCAAGACGCCGCCTCCGGAAAAAATACCCATCCCTTCCGGAGTATTGAGCACCTGACCCTGAATTTCATAATAGGAGCCGCCAACGCGGCTGATGCCCGCCTTCACGGTAAAGGTATGGGCCTCGTGGTCTACGCCGTTCCAGGTAACCTCCCCCAGGTACTGGGAGGCCTGCAGCGGAGCAACCCCAAGCCCCAGGATCATAACCGCTGCGACCACCCACTTAAGAATAGAAAAAGATCTTACTTTCATAACTCCCTCCTGCGCCCTTCCTGGCGCCTTTACGATGGTGTCCATCTACATCAATTCGAGATTATGCCGCAGTCTTTGGCCACGGCGGTCAAAAAATCGTTTGGGGGACTCATTTACCCGGGGAAAATACCTCCGGGTTTTTTCCCTAGAAGCCAAATTTCCTTCTAGAAATATTATAGCATAATCTTCGCGGAAGCATATTGTTACGTCGGCTCTCGCAACCTGTGAACCTCCGGATAACACCGTCACACTCATAGCTTTTTCTGGCCCCTGTCCCCTAACCACCGCGGTTCCCACCAGGTCTTGATCGTTTCAACCACTTCAGAGACTCCAATCGCCGCCAGACATAAATTCCGAGGGCACTTTTTCAATCGGCACGGCTCCAAATCACACACTTCCTCCCGTTTATGGAGAGCATTGCCCCAGTTCACCCCATAAGGCCCCACCCGGCGGGGGTCGTCGGCGCCCAGGAGACCGATGCTGGGCACCCCCAGGGCCAGGCCCATGTGCAAAGGCCCGCTGTCGTTGGCCACCAGGAGACGGCAGTGGCTCAAGAGCGCGGCCACAGTGAGCAGAGGAAAGCGCCCCCCGGTCACCAGGCTGGGGCCGGGAAGCTCAGCGGCGATGGCCTCGGCCTGCTCCCGGTCGCCTTTGCCGCTGATGATCAGGAGCGGCGCCTGATAAGACTCGTACAAAAAATTCCCCAGCTCAACAAAGGAGGGCGCGGGCCACCATTTATAAGGGTCCGAGCCGGTGGGGTGCAAGGCCATGAGCCAAGGCGGCACGGCCCCGAAATTCTCCGTCAGGATGGCCGCGGCCCGGGCCGTTTCACCCGGTGGCAAAAAGAGGTCCATGCGCTTGTCATTGGTGTCGGCGCCCAGGAGCCGCACGAAATTGAGGCGCCGCTCGATGGCGGGCTCAAACGGGCCGGCGGGGGACACGGTGGCGGAGTAGGCGAAGGCTAAGGGGCTTTTAGCCGAGCCGATGATATATGGGCTCCCGGTCAGATGCGCCAAAAGGGTGGCTTCGGGGTCGTTGCCGTGGAGGATAACAACCAGATCAAAGGCGCGCCGGCGCAGGTCCCGGGCCAGGGCGAGCAGGCGCCGGTTGCGGCCGGGGTAGGTATAAATCCGGCTCACATGGGGATTATGGGCCAGGATATCCCCGAAGACCCGGTGGGCCAGGACCTCCAGTTCCCATGCCGGGAAGCGCTCCTTCAGGGCCCGGATGGCCGGGGTGGAAAAGAGCGTGTCCCCCAGGGCGGTGGCGCTGATGAGCAAGACCCGGCGCACACCCCCGAGGTCCAGGCCGGACAAAGGCCGGGGCGGCCGCCGCCGGACCCGGCGGGCCAGGTAGGTGTGGGCCAGTTTCATGAATACTTTGTGCATGCGACCTCAGCCGGTTGTCAGTAGTCGGTGGTCAGTGGTCAGGAACAAATATTCCTGAAAAATTTTGGTGGCACCGTCATCTTGCCGGTGCGGCAAACCGGATGGAAGCCTGTGCCACCGGGGGCGGCGAGCACGGAGGCCCGCCCCACCAACCTTTTCCTTCGTGCCCAAGCTCCTGCTTGGGCCATTTGGTGTGATACCTAGATGATTCTCTCGCAAAGCAAGAGCTTTGCCGGCAATGGGGTTCCCAAGCGGGAGCTTGGGAACCAGTCATTCATGAGGTTTTGGCTCACCCAAAACCATGAAAGGCCTGGTGGCACAGGCTTTCCAGCCTGTGCAATTACCACTTTCAGAGCAGCTCCTCATGAGCCTTTGGCCCACCCGCAAAGCATGAAAAGATCGGTGGCGCAGGCTTTCCAGCCTGCGCCGGGGACAGTCGGGGGCGGCTATCCTCCATACCGTCAGGAACTTTTCAGGACAGAAACAAAGTTTTGTAGGGGGGGACCTGCGTGTCCCCCCAAACGGGCGCACACACAGGTGCGCCCCTACAGTTTCCTCTGCTCCATAACGTCATTATAAAACTCTTCCAGGGTCCCGGCGATTTTTTCCCAGGAGAAGTCGGCGTGGACCCAGTCGCGGCCCTGTTGGCCCAGGCGTTGTCTGAGTGGGGCATCGCCCAGAAGCCCGGTGATCTTCTCCGCCAGTTCGGCGGCATCGTCCGGCTGCCGGAGCAGCAGGCCGTTAAAGTCATCCCGCACCACTTCGGGGATGCCGCCCCGGCGGGTGGCGATGATGGGCAGCCCGGCGGCGGCGGCCTCGAGAAAAACCAGCCCCAGGCCTTCTTCGATCTGGGACGGACCCACGAAGACGTCGCCCAGGAGATAGGTCCGGGGCATATCCGTGGGCGGGATAAACCCGGTGAGGATCACCCGGCCCGGGGCCTGGTCCAGGTCCCGGCGCAATTGGGCCATAAACGGGGTTTCGCGCATGGTGCGGCCGCGGCCGTATTCGGTGCCGCCTACGAGCACCAGCACCGCCCGGGGGGTTAGCTCCCAGACCCGGGTCATGGCCCGGAGCAGGATATGGACGCCTTTGCTTTCCCGGAGTTTGCCGGCGAAGACCACGGTGGGTTCGTCCCCCAAGCCGTACTGCTGGCGGACTTGCCGCCGCGGGGAATCAGGGTCCCAAATTGAGGTGAAGGCCTCGATCTCCACCCCATTATAGACCACCCGATAGAGGCCGGCGCCCAGACCGAGGCGGGAGCGCTCGCGCTCCAGCACGAAGTTGCTGCAGGCGGCAAACCCCGCCACCGGGATGGGCGTGCCGGGCCGGGGCCGCTCCCGTTTTCCCAGGGACTCGTAAAGGTTATGCATGTGGAGGATGACGGGGATTTCCCGGCTGAAGCGGCGCGCCAGCCGCAGGGCCAGGAGAGGCCGGTTGTGGACGTGCAGCAAATCCGGGCGGGTTTGTTGGACGAGCCGGGCGACCTCCCGGTCGTAGAGGGGAAAAAAATTGCGGTAGCGGCAATAGAGCCACCGGCGCCAGCCCGTGAGGGGAACGCGGTGATACTCCGCCTGGCCCCGGGTTTCCCGGCGCGGCAGATCGGGGTCCGACACCCCGATGACCACCGGCCGCCAGCGGGTGAACCGGTCCGCCACTTTTTCGATGAACAACTCCGCCGCCCCGCCCCGGATGGGCGGAATGGGAAAGAGTTCGGGGCCGATCAAGGCTACGGTGGGCATGGGCATAATTACTTCCCCTCACCCTCACCCTCTCCCCCGGAAGCGGGGGGAGAGGGAGTAGGTTCGGTCGCCGGAGTTTTGATGATGGCGGAGGCTCAAATCGGTCCCATCTTTTCCCCTCTCCCCCCGCTTCCGGGGGAGAGGGTGGGGGTGAGGGGGACGGAACGACCGTATGCAATTTCCTAACCGGACAATGCTGAACAATCATTTGAGGTTATAGCGATATTTTGCCTCGTTTGAAAGCTCACTTAAAATATTAAGGCGTGGATGGTCCGTCCCAGGGATCATTACTGCCGTCGCCTGAGAGAACCCCTGCCCCGGAAGATTTAAGCCAGCCCGATATGCACCTTATATCACCAAAATGAACTAAATTTTAGCACTTTCCGCTGGCGGGCCCAAGCGCTGCGGTGCAGAGCCAGCCGCTAGGAATCTATTCTTTAGCATAAATTTCTTGACACTTGGGGCAGACTTTGTAATATGCTTCACATAGTTCTGTTCCGGATATGGACCGAAAGACCGTAAGAATTACCAATATCTGAAGGAGGTAGCAGTACATGAGTAAGATTCCTGCTGATTATTTACCCCCCAAAGAACTCTGGGCCGATTATACCGCGCCCGAGGAGTTCAAACAATTTGCCTCAGGACAGTGGAATATTGCGGAAGAATTGCTTGACAGGCATGTGAAAGAAGGCCGGGGCGACAACGTCGCCATCCTGTTCGGGGACCAGAAGATCACCTACAAAGAACTGCTGGTCATGGCCAACAAGTTCGCCAACGTCCTCACCAAGCATGGCATCGGGGCCCAGGACCGTGTGGGCCTCCGGCTGACCAACATGCCGGAAGCCGTTGCCATCAACTTCGGCATCATGAAGGTCGGCGCCATCCCGGTGCCGATTTCGCCGCTGTGGGCCAAGGAAGAAGTGGCCTTTGTGTGCAACAACGCCGAGTTTGCCGGCTTTGCGGTCAGCTTTCCCCTGATGGCGGCGGTGGAAGAAGCCCGGCACGAATTCGAGTTCCCCACCAAGATCATCGTGGTGGGCGGCAAGCCCGAAGACTGGGAAGCCAAGAAATGCATCGCCTTCGGCAAAGAGATGGCCGCGGCGTCGGACCAGTTCACCAGCGTCAAACTGAACGCCGACGACATCGGGGTGGTCCTGTTCACCTCCGGCACCACCGGTCAGCCCAAGGGCTGCGTCCACTTCGTCAGAGAAGTGCTGATCGAATCCCACCTGGTAAACAAGTATGTGTGGAAGATCGCTCCGGGTGAAGTCCTGGGCGGCTCGGCCCCGGTATCCTTTGCGGCCGGTTACGGCACCTTCTGCATGATTCCCTTTGCCGGCGGCGGCGCCATCTCCCTGTTGCCCAAGTTCACCCCGGACGACATGATGGGCACCATCGTCAAACATAGGGTCACGGTCGTCACCGGTTTGCCCACCGCTTACCGGAAACTGTTGGAAATGCCCAACTTCAACGACTATGACATCTCCTGCGTCCGCATGTACACCACCGGCGGCGATGCCTTGACCGGCAAGACCCTGGCCATGTGGCAGGCCAAGACCGGCAAACCCATCTGGGAAGGCCTGGGCGGCACCGAGATGATGCACCTGGTGACCAGCAACACCATGAGCGACATCCCCATGCCCGACTCCATCGGCCGCGCCCTCCCGGGCTTTGAGATCAAGGTGGTCCGGGAAGACGGCACCACTGCCGGCCCCGGCGAAGTGGGCAGCATGCTGATCAAGGGCCCCACCGCCACCCTGTACTGGAAGCCCTACATCCAGGACAACAAGCTCCTGAAAACCATGAAGAAGGGCATCAAAGACGGCTACAACATGATGGGCGACGCCGTCATGATGGACAAAGACGGCTTCATCTTCTTCCAGGCCCGGGAAGACGACATGATCAAGTCTTCCGGCTTCCGGCTGGCCCCCTCCGAGATCGAGGATGCCATCCTCCGGCATAAGGCAGTGCGGGATAACGCAGTTGTGGGCATCCCCGACGAGGTCCTGGGCCAGAAGGTCGTGGCCATGGTGGAACTGGAGCCCGGCAACACCGCCTCCCAGGAACTGGCCAGCGACATCATCAAGTCCACTATGGACGTGCTGGGCATGTACAAGCTGCCCCGGGAAGTGGTGTTCATGGATGCCATCCCCCGGACGCCAACCGGCAAGATCCTCAAAAAGGTGCTGCGGAAGGACTATCCGGAGTATCCGACCAAGTATGTACCTAAGGTAAAGTAGGTTTTACCAAATAAAAAATCTCCGGGGCGGGTTGCCGCCCCCGGAGACATTCAGACGGAAATGCCCTGCTTAGGCGGGGCATTTTTTTTGGTGCGCCCGCCAGGGCGCACCCACTTGGAGGTGAAAGTCCTTTACAGGCCCGGTGGGGGGAACTGTTAGCCAGACAGCAAAGGTGTCCATCGCGAGGCAAATAAGTGGGCAAATAAGTGGACACCTTACTTAATTATTCCTTTTTTACTTTGTGACCTTGCTTTTGTTGGCTGAGGGATCGATTAAGAGTATCTTGCAAGTGGTGGAGGAAATGTTCGCGGTCGAGGTGCCTGCCGGTTCGTTCATGCTGCCTTTGACAAATTAAGTATGGTGTCCCTTTAATTCCTTCTCTTTGACAAGACCCTAAAATACTTTATAATTGACACTATTGGCACTATAGGAGGATAGGTCCCATGAGTAACACCGACACCTCTCAAGAAGTCATCTCTTCCAAAGGAAAGCCGAGCCGAACGGCTCAACCCGCTGCCGCGTCCCTACTGGTCTCCAATCTTGGTTGGAGCGTTGAAGAGGCGAAGGAAACCCGGACCCGCCTGGCCGCCTTGGAAGAAGACTGGGACGCTCCGGGCATGGAGGCGTATGACCGCCTATAAACGGGGAGATGTGATCCTCGTTAAATTTCCTTATTCGGACCTGGTCAGTTATAAAAGGCGGCCGGCCCTGATAGTCCAGGACGAGACCGTCGAAACCGGGTTGAGCCAGCGGGTGGTGACTCAAATAACCTCCAACCTGAACCGCACCGGAGACACTCGAGTGCTGGTCAGAAAAGACAGTCCTGATGGCCAGGCGATGGGGATTCTTTCAGATTCCGTCATCGTTGCCGATCATCTGGCCACCGTCCTTCCCCGGGAGATTGACAAAGTGATCGGCCGCTGCACTTGCATGCCTGAGGTTGAAACCGCCTTGAGACGGTTGCTCGGCCTCTGATTCTTTTCTCTCACATCTGCACCCCTGCCATTTCTCTCAACTTTTCCCGGTCTGCCTGTTCCCTCCCGTACTTACACGATTTCCAGCCTGTAGACCAGTGACCCGTCTCATTTTTCTTTTTGCCTTTCCGAGACTTTGTGATTTAATATACCGGGTTTGTGAAAAGGAGGGCATAGCTTTGCCTAATGTAGTAGTAGTGGGCACCCAGTGGGGCGATGAGGGCAAGGGGAAGATCGTCGATCTCTTGACCGAGCAGGCTGCCATGGTGGTGCGGTATCAGGGCGGCAACAACGCCGGCCATACCCTGGTGGTGGGCGGCGAAAAATTCATCTTTCATCTGATCCCTTCGGGGATCCTGCATCCCGGCACCCAATGCCTCATCGGCAACGGCGTGGTCCTGGACCCCGAGGTCCTGCTGACGGAGCTGGAGAACCTCAAGGCCCGGGGAATCGTGGTGGGTCCGGAAAATCTCCGCATCAGCGAACGCACCCAGGTCATCATGCCGTATCACAAGCGCCTGGACCTGGCCCGGGAGCGGGCCAAGGGGGAGGCCAAGATCGGCACCACCGGCCGGGGCATCGGCCCCTGTTATGAAGACAAGGTGGCCCGCCGGGGCATCCGGGTGGCCGACCTCCTGGACCCCGAGGTGCTCAGGGCCAATCTGGCCGACGTGCTGCCGGAAAAGAATTTCTATCTGGAAAAATTTTTAGAGGACGTTCCCTTCACCCTGGAGGAGATCCTGACGCCCTATCTCGAGATGGGCAAACGCCTGGCGCCCCTGGTGACCAACGTCTCGGTCATGCTGGCCGAGGCGGTGCAGCAAGGCAAAAACATCCTCTTTGAAGGGGCCCAGGGGACGCATCTCGATATCGACCACGGCACCTACCCTTACGTCACCTCTTCCAACCCGGTGGCGGGGGGCGCCTGCACCGGGACCGGGATCGGCCCCAACCAGCTGCACCACGTCCTGGGCATCGTCAAGGCCTACACCACCCGGGTAGGGAGCGGGCCTTTTCCCACGGAATGTCTGGACGAGGTGGGGGATCACCTGGTGGAATGCGGGGTGGAATTCGGCTCCACCACCGGGCGCCGGCGGCGTTGCGGCTGGCTGGACACGGTGGTGCTGAAGGATTCGGCCCGTCTCAACGGCCTCACGGGCCTGGCCGTCACCAAGCTGGACGTCCTGACGGGCGTCAACCCGGTAAAAATCTGCGTGGCCTACGAGATCGGCGACAGACGTATGGAGACCATCCCCGCCACCATTCAGGAGCTTTCGAAGTGCCGGCCGGTATTTGAGGAAATGCCCGGTTGGACCGATGATATCCGCAAGGTGCGGCGTGTGCAGGATTTGCCGGCGGCCACCCAAAGCTACCTGAAGCGGGTGGAAGAGCTGGTGGGGGTGCCTATCCAGATCGTCTCGGTGGGCCCGGACCGGGAAGAGACCATGGTGGTGCAGAATCCTTTTGATTGAGTCGGGGATCAAAGCGGTCCGGGTACAACACTTAAATATAGGATTGCACAAATCCGCGCACGTCATAAATCGCCCCCCTCACCCCAACCCTCTCCCCCCGAAGCGGGGGGAGAGGGGGTAGGAAAGTCGCAGGCTCTTAATGAAGTCAGGGCATCAAATCGGTCCCTTGTTTTCCCCTCTCCCCCAATGGGGGAGAGGGTCAGGGTGAGGGGGAAGTGATCTTCACGGAGTATAAAGATAAGCAACCGGATTGTATAAAACCAGACATACCACTATTGCCGGGCAACGAGGCATAACCGGCCCAACTCCATTACCCCGGGGCTTTTACAGGCTGTAAAATTCTCTGACACTCCTTTTTACCTGCTGCGGCCCCAAGACCGGGGCGTCCGACTCAAGACGGCGCAATTCCACTACTTTCATATGGCGAGTTCGAAGCCAGGGTTTGGCATGTTCGATGCTATAAAACTTTTGGTTATCAAGGGAAAGGGGTCCGGGTAAGAAAAATTCTTACAAAGGAATCGAAAAATCCCCGACTTTCCCAAACCGGCAGCTGGTGCTATCATAAGGCAAGTTTTGTAAGTGGGGCAACGTCCGCCATAACGTCTGCCATAAGGAAAACCCGAGGCGGCACGAGAGGCCCTGAAGCAGTGAGCGGCGCCTACCCGAGATAACCGGGGTGAGCCCGACAGCCAGGAAAGACCGGGCTGGGGGCAAAATTAGCCGGGCTGGTGGAAATTTTCTTCGGCGGTATTATCTTAACCACAGAGCGAGCTCTCCTGTCTGGATGAAAAAACTTCTCTCTAACATAGGAAAACACCATGATTGAAATCCGCTTTCATGGCCGCGGCGGCCAGGGCGCGGTGACTTCGGTGGAACTGCTGGCCCTGGCGGCCATTGAGGAAGGGAAGTACGCCCAGGGTTTCCCCAGTTTCGGTCCGGAGCGCCGGGGCGCCCCGGTGCTGGCCTTTTCCCGGGTGGATGACAAGCCCATCAAGCTCCGCTGCAAGATCGTCAAACCGGACGTGGTGGTGGTGCTGGACGCCTCCCTGCTGCCGATTCAAAAACCTGCGGCTGACTTGAAGGAAGACGGTATCATCATCCTCAATACCAACAAAACAATAGCGGAAATCCGCCAGGAATACGGCTATACGCACACCCTGGCCCTGGTGGACGCCAACAAGGTGGCCCGGGAGATCCTGGGGGTGCCCATCGTCAACACCACCATGATCGGGGCCTTGTTGCGGGCCACCGGCGTCGTCCAGGTGGAGACCATGGAGCCGCCGCTGAAAGAACGCTTCGGGCCCCTGGCGGTCAAGAACTTCAACGCCCTGAAAGTGGCTTATGAGCAGACCACTATTGAGGAGCGACGGTCGTGAGCAAAGCATGGGATCAGGTAACCTGGCAGGAGATTGAGGTCGGCGGCGTCTTGACCGAGCCGGGCTCGGCCCGGAACTACAACACCGGCGATTGGCGATCGAGCCGCCCGATATGGGACAAGACACGCTGCATCAAATGCGGCGTCTGCTGGACGGTGTGTCCCGAGTCCGGCATCTCCGAGGACGCGGACGGCTATTTCGACATGAACACCTACTGCAAGGGCTGCGGCATCTGCGTCAAAGAGTGCGTCACCGGATGCATCAAGATGGTGGTGGAGGAATCATGATGGCCCATAAGAAGCGAGTCGGCATGGAAGTCTCCATTGCGGTGAGCCATGCGGTGCAGCTGGCTCGGGCCGAAGCCATCGCGGCGTATCCCATCACCCCCCAGACCCACATCGTGGAGCACCTTTCTTCCCTGGTGGCCAATGGCGAGTTGGAGGCGGAATTCATCACGGTGGAATCCGAGCACTCCGCCATGAGCACCTGCATCGGCATGAGCGCCGCGGGGGCCCGGACCTATACCGCCACCAGTTCCCAAGGCCTGGCCCTGATGAACGAGATCCTCTTCATCGCCTCGGCCATGCGGCTGCCCATCGTCATGACTGTGGCCAACCGGGCCCTGTCCGGCCCTCTGAGCATTTGGAACGACCACGGCGACATCATGGCGGCCCGGGATATCGGCTGGATTCAGGTCTTCACCGAAAACGGCCAGGAGGCCTTCGACCACAGCATCATGGCCTTCAAGATCGCCGAAGACCACCGGGTGGTCATGCCTACCATCGTCAACATGGACGGCTTCATTCTCACCCACGTGGTGGAGGCCCATGAAATGATGGACCAGGAAACCGTGGACCGTTTCCTGCCGGACCTGGTGCCCTACCACAAGCTGGACCCGGCGAAACCCGTGACCATGGGGGCCTTTGCCATGCCGGAGTTGTTCACCGAATGCAAGATGGCCCACCAGATGGCCCTGACCGGCGCTCACGGCCCCATCCTGGAGGTCTGGAAGGAGTGGGGCGAGCTCACCGGCCGCCATTATAAGCCGGTGGAGACCTACCGCACCGAGGGGGCCAAGATCATTATTATGATGATGGGTTCCCTGGGCCAGGTGGCCGAGGTGGCGGTGGACGCCATGCGGGATCAGGGCATCCCGGTGGGGCTGGTGAAAATCCGCCTGTGGCGGCCCTTCCCCTTCGCGGAGTTGCGCCAGGCCCTGGCCGGGGCGGAACTCATCGTCGTCTGCGATCGGGCCCTGTCTCTGGGCGGCGCCGCCGGCCCGGTGCTGGCGGAGGTGCGCAGCGCCATGTACCCGCTGGCGCAGCGGCCCCACATCCTGGGCTACAACGTGGGCCTGGGGGGCCGGGACGTGCAGCCCGAGGCCTTTGAGGAACTGGTGCGGCTGGCCCAGGCTGAAGTCAAGCAGGGTCCCAGCCAGGAATATTATTTCTATGGAGTAAGAGGCTGATGGAAAAATTTGGCTCGGCGGAAAGCACGAAATTCGATACGTACGCCTCACGCATGATGCCCCGGGATGAGTTCTTCACCTCGGGCCATCGGTCCTGCCAGGGCTGCGGCGAGGCTTTGGCCGTGCGGTGGGCCTGCAAGGCCATCGGCAAAGACGCCATCATCGCCCACGCCACCGGCTGTATGGAGATCGTGTCCTCGGGCATGCCCCAGACCGCCTGGATGCACCCCTGGATTCACGTGGCCTTTGAAAACACTTCGGCGGTGGCTTCCGGCGTCGAATCCGCCCTGAGAATTCTGGAGCGCAAGGGCAAGCTCAAAGGCCCCATGCCCAAGGTCGTGGCCATGGGGGGCGACGGCGCCACCTTCGACATCGGCCTCCAGTCGCTCTCCGGGGCCCTGGAACGGGGCCACAACTTCACCTATCTTTGCTGGGACAACGAAGCCTATATGAACACCGGCATCCAGCGTTCCAGCGCCACCCCCTTCGGGGCCATGACCACCACGTCCCCTCCCGGCAAGCGCAGCTTCGGCCAGAGCACCTGGAAGAAAGATATGGTGGCCATTGCCGTGGCCCACGGCATTCCGTACGTGGCCACCGCCTCCCCGGGCTACCTCTTCGATCTGTACTTCAAGGTGAAAAAGGCGGTGGAGACCCCCGGGCCGGCGTATATCAATATCCTGTCCGTCTGCCCCACCGGCTGGCGGAGCGCCACGGACCTGTCGGTGCGCCTGGCCCGGCTGGCTACCGAAACCGCGGTCTTTCCCCTGTTTGAAGTGGTGGACGGCAAGTACCGGATGACCGTGGAGCCCCCCAAGATCAGGCCCGTCCGGGATTACCTCAAACCCCAGGGCCGCTTCCGGCACCTCCGGGACCCGGAGGTGGAATTCATCCAGAAGCAGACTATGGCCCGATATAAGCTGCTGCTGGACAAATGCCAGTCGCCCTTTCCGGAATTCGCCCCGGTCCACCTGCGTGAAGGATGATGACTATGACCGACCCAGAACGACTTGAAACCATCTTGTCCCGTTACGAGGGCGTGCCTACAGACCTGATCCCCGTGCTGCAGGATATTCAGGACGAGTTTAACTACCTGCCCAAGGACGAATTGAAGATCGTGGCCGGCCGGCTTAACGTCCCCCTGACTCAGGTCTACAGCGTGGCCACCTTTTACAAGGGCTTTTCTCTCGAGCCCCGGGGGGTGCATCACGTTCAAGTCTGCCGGGGCACCACCTGCCATCTCCATGGCGGCACGCGTCTCCAGGAAGGGGTGATCCGGCGCCTGGGCATCGAGCCGGGCCAAACCACCCAGGATGGGCAGTTCTCCCTGGAACCGGTGAAGTGCGTCGGCAAGTGTGGTGCCGCTCCCGTATTGGCGGTAGATGCAGATTATTTCGGTGAGGTGGGGGTCGATGGCGTGACCAAGATCCTCAGAACTTACCGCAAACCCAAATAGAGATGACGACATGTCCAAGATTGAATTTCCCCTGGTAACCCGAAATCTAGGGGCTATTGATCCCGAGTCCCTGGAGGCTTATGAGGCCGTCGGCGGTTACGCTTCCCTGAAGCGGGCCCTGACGGAGATGACTTCAGAGGCGGTTCTGGAGGCGGTGGATAAGTCCGGCTTGCGGGGCCGGGGCGGCGGCGGCTTCCCCACCGGCCGCAAATGGCGCTTCTGCCGGGAAGCTCCGGGCGAGCAGAAATATATCATCTGCAACGGCTCCGAGGGCGACCCCGGCGCCTTTCTGGACCGGGCGGTGATGGAGGGCGATCCCCACGCCATCGTCGAGGGCAT
>Ga0351916_1077_pt1 | contig 31838 bp, 25 predicted proteins | sample TotcelHT113001N3_FD_206868 | JGI IMG/M metagenome (GOLD analysis project Ga0351916, IMG submission 206868) | Enriched cells from coal bed in the Powder River Basin, Montana, United States - Total cells T11 rep1 HSBNCT.T11.300.1.N3 ... | reverse complement strand
ACCTTGAGCCCCCGGGAAATCGTCGCCCCCGGTTGGCCTCTGGCCATTGGGAGCAGTAGCGGCCCGGTTTCAGTCTTTGGATTCCCCGGGTTGGCAAGAAGAACCATGGCGATGGAGAAGCTCTGAAACGGTTACCATTCGGTAGCCGGCAGCTTTTAAGGCCGGCAGGATAGTTCTCAGGGCCTCCACCGTGGGATGGCGGTCCGCCTGGGTATCTTCGTTGTTGTCATGGAAAATGATGATAGCGCCGTTCCGCACCCGGCTCAGGACGTTCTTAATGATGGCCGGGGCCGTCAGCCCCTGCCAGTCGCCGGAATCGATGCTCCACAATACCAGGCAGCGACGCGTGTTGGTCAGGTAGGCCTTCAGCCGGTCGTCATAAGCGCTGTAAGGGGGCCGGAACAATCTTCCCGTCTGGGGGCAGCCCAGGAGGTCCAGATCTACGGCGGTACGTTCCAGTTCCTGTTCCCGGGAGAGTTGCGCAATTTTGGTAAAACGGGGATGACTGTAGCTGTGGTTCCCCACTTCGTGCCCGGCCTTAATCAGCGCCTGCACCAATCCGGGGTGCTGCTCCACCCGGTGCCCCATGACAAAAAAGGTTCCATGGGCCTTGTACTTTTTGAACAGGGCCATAATTTGGGGGGTGTAGACGGGGGAGGGACCGTCGTCAAAAGTCAGGGCCACGGCTTTCTCGTTGGTCGGCCCGGCCCAAACGTCCACGGGTTGGGCCCCCGCGGCTGGCCCGGGAGGGCCTACGGCAACAATAAAACCCAGAAATGTCAGGATGACCCAGAAATGAAGGCGATTGAATCGCGACATTATGGTTATTGTACCCGTGACGAGTGAAAATTAAAACGGCTTCGCCCAAGACGCATCAAAATATTGTCTACGTCACTCGGCAATCCGGCGCCCCATGCGGGGGGCGCAATGCCGAAAGGACGACAACTCCTGGTATGGTTCAGACGATGGTGATCCCCCGGGGGCTGTGGGTCAGCCATTCCACCCCGGCGGGGGTAATGCGGCCGGTATCCTCCTGCCCGATCATGCCGATTTCCGGCAGGAAAAATTTTGGTTCAAAGGCCAGCACCATGTCGGCCTCCAGAGGATAGGGGAACCGGGCGGTGATAAAGGGGTATTCATCCAGTTCCAGGCCCACGCCATGGCCCAGGAAACTGACCCGGTCGGCGCCCAGCCCCATGAAGAAATCCTCCAGGCCCCGGGTCCGGACGGCGTCCCACAGCAGGAGATAAATCTCCCCGGGACTGATCCCGGGCCTGGCCTCAAGGGTATAGAACTGGTAGAGTTCCTCCACCGCCTCCCATGCCTCCCAGGCCCGGGACGGCAGGGACTCCAGGGCGTACATCCGGGTCATGTCCACCACGTAGCCGTTGACGCAGGCAGCCAGATCGATGCTGATGGGTTCGTTAGGGGCCAGTTTTTTCAAGGACGGCCCCTGGGGGAAAGCGGCGCTGAACCCCGGGCCGCCGCTGGGGGTATCGGTATAGGCCGCCAGCAATCCCGAGACGCCGGAAAGGACATGGCCATAGAAGAGCTCCAACTCCCAGTTGCGCACCCGCACTAGACCCTGGTGGCCCAGGAGTCGCAAGCGGTATTCCAGGGTGGCGGATACCTCCAGCTCGGACATGCCCGGCTTAAGAAGCTCCGGCACCTGCGCGTGGACCTGGTCCAGGATAGCCGCGGCCCGGTGAAATTGAGTCAACTCGTAAGCGCTCTTGACCATACGCTGGATTCGGATCAAGGGCGACAGGTCGACGATGGGCTGTCCGGGAAAAATCTGCTCCTGAATGCGCCTGAACCAGGCGGCAGGAATGACATCCAGCTCCAGCGCCACGGCGCCCCGGGGGTCCAGTCCCGCTTGGCCAAGGATCTGGGGAAGTTCCTTCAAATCCCGGTACAGGACCCGGGGCCAGGGGCCCGGGGTCGGCTGGTCGTGATGGTGAGGGCGGCGCACCAAAAGTGATGGCGGCCCCTCAGGGGCCACCGCCAGGAACCCGTCCACCAGCGTCCCGGCATAGTAGAACAGGTCGGCGGGTTGGCGGATCAGGGCCAGGCCGATGCCGGCCGGGGCCAGCGCTTTTTGCAAGGCTTTGACTCGCAAGGTGAGCTCAGCGGTCGGCACCGGCTCCATCAGGCCTCCTCCTGGTACAAAACAATCTCAAGATTTACAGGCCCCTGAGCGCCCAGCACCAGCACTTTTTCGATGTCCGCGGTCCGGCTGGGGCCGGTGAGCCAGCTTACCAGGCCCGGTCCCCGGCCTCGGACATATTCCAAGGCCTGGGCCAGACTCAGGCGGGACCTCTTCCGGTCCAGCAGGACGATCTGTTTCCTGGCCCGAAAGCCCAGGACGGCCCCGGGTCCGGCGCCGGAATCAACCAGGACGCTCCCGGTTTCCGGAATGGCCCCCAAACCCACAGTTACCACAGTGCCGGCCATGGGGGCCCATTCGTCCTGGGCCGTGCGGGGCCTGACCCCCAGCTTTTCGAGTTCGCCGGCCACCGGGCGCAGCCAAGGATGATCTTCCAGCCACAAGGGCTCTGCTTCCGCAGCCAACCGCCGGGCCAGGTCGGCAGGGCCCTTGACCTCTGCGAGTGAACTGCCGGCTTCCCCAAGCCGTTTCGCCAACAGGGCGGTGAGGGAGTCGAGGTGCGGGTATTCTTGGGCCGCCAACTTCCCGGCGAGAGCTCCGTCAGGCGCGAGGGACCGGGGCGCCTGGCAAGCTGGCCGAGGGGGCCTACTCTGATTCTCGTCACCCGTGAGGGGCTTACCCCGGCGGCCTCGTTGCCGCTTATGGAAACTCTCCGGGGATAGGGCCGGGAGCCCGGCCAGGCCCCAACCCCGGCGGGCGGCGAGAACGGCCAGTCTGCGCGTGGCCGGCTCCAGGGCCCGGTACCAACGGGGCTGGCTGAGCACCGCCCCGGCCGCAGTCGTTACGGCCCGGAGCCGCCGAAAGCCGCGGCTGCGCCGGCGCAGTCCCCGGATCTTATCCGCCAGCCGGATGCCAACCGGACAGATCTCCTGACAAGCCCCGCATTGGGTGCAGAGATCGCAGATATCCCCCACTGGGGGCAGGTACGGGGCCAACAGGATGCCGATGGCCCCGGGATAGACCCGGCCGTACAGGTGGGCGGCACCCACCTGAAAAATCGGACAGACATTGAGGCAGGCCCCGCAGCGGAGGCAGTACAGGGCCTCGGCCAACTCCGGGTTGGCGGCCAGGCGTCGCCGGCCGTTGTCCAGGATCACCAGGTAGAAGATTTGGTTCCCCTGGGGCTGGACCTTGAGCCCCTGGATAAAGTGGACCAGGGCCGTGAGTCGTTGCCCGGTGGCGCTGGCGGGCAACAGCCGCAGCATGACCTCGAGGTCGGACAAATGGGGAATGACTTTTTCCAGGCCCATCAGGGCCAGGTGAACTTTGGGGAGGGTGGCGGTGAAGCGCAGGTTGCTTTCATTTTCCAGGAGGACCAGGGTGCCCTCCGGGGTGGCGAAGTTGACCCCGGTGATCCCCATCTGGGCCGCGAAGAAATGCGGCTTGATATAGGATGTCGCCAGCCGGGCCAGGGCCTCGGGCTCCGCCGGGGACTGGAGTCCCAGATGGGCCGCAAATAGGTCGGCAATCTGGTAGCGATTCAGGTGGAGGGCCGGGGCGGTGAGATGGGCCGGGGGGGTGGCCGGCCAGCTGGACAATAAACTCCCCCAGATCCGTCTCCATGACCTGGAGGCCCGCGGCAGCCAGGGCCGGATTGAGGCCGATTTCCTCGGTGGTCATGGACTTGGCCTTGACCACCGTCTTGACTCCGTGTTCCCGGGCCACGTCGAGGATAAGCTGGCGGGCCTGGGCGGCATCCCGGGCCCGGAGCACCCGGCCGCCCCAGGCAGTCACGGCCCGCTCCAACGCATCCAGGATTTCATCCAGCCGGGCTACGGCCTCGGTTTTGGCTCCCCGGGCCTGGCGGCGCCAGGCTTCCCAGAGGGGATAGCCGGCAAGAAGCCGCTCCCGAGCGGCCAGGGCCCGATGCGCCGAGGGCCGGACCGCCGGGGACCGGCCCAAGATGACGGCGGCATTGTGGGGTTCAGGATGAGTAGTAATGTCCACCGCCTTGGAAAGGTAGGCCGGGGCTACTTCTTCCCGGTGACGCTGTTTTCAAAGGCTGACATCCATTCCGGAAAATGCAAGTCTTCGGGGGATTCAGCGGCAATGCGGAGAAATTCGTTGACCTGTTCCTCGAGCCAGGGATGTTTCAAAAGATCATCCAGGGTTTTTCCCATCACCTCTTTAAAATCGGCGGGCAGGTTTTGATCAGCGGCCAGGCGGCTCTTCATGAACCCTACCATCAGCGCTAGTGAGATCAGCTTCTTCTTTACTCCCAATTGGCGTAAGGCATCCTTGATATCGTCCCGTACCCGATCGTTGGCGATTTCTTTGAGAAAGTGGAACGGGTTGGAGCCGCTGACCAGAGATTGAAAGAAATACGCATAATAATAGAACCTTTTGCCGGAACTCCAGATGTCATGGAAAATCTCGTGCTTTTCCGGTTCCCGGATCAGATTGGCCAGGGCCTGGCGATACGGCTTTTCGATGCGGCACTGGATCAGGCTGTAAAGAAAGTAGAAGTTGACGACAAACATGCCCAAAACGCTGAGGGTGAGCATGGACGAGGGAATCAGGGATGGCCAGACAATAGGCATCCAGGCGAAATAGATGAAGACAATCAACAGGACGATTACCTTCAGCACACTGACTCCTTGTTTGTCATGACGGTGGAGGACAAAATACGCCACGAGCAGAACGAAAATGATGAGTTCGGTGAAAGGGGCGCCCAGAAAGTTAATCACAGATTGGAACATATTATCTCCTCTCGATGGCCAGTGCCGGGAAAAAAACTATTCGGATATATCGGCGAACAGGTCCTATAACCTTCAAGTGCCATCAGTTACTCTATTTCACCCAATATTGATTTTATCACATTTGAACCGCTTAATTCGAGACAAATTTCCCCCGGCGACCTGACGCCGCCACGCCCAGCGGAAAAGAACGCCTCGGGCCCGATTTGGGGAACCGGCTAATCTTGGGCCTTGACAAAGACCTGGATTTTGGCGCCACGGCGCTCTCCGTCCAGCCAGGAGGCAAAGAGAAGCTGCTGTTTCTGGTTAAGAAACTGGGCTTGCATCTGGTCCCGCTCTTTTTGAAATTCCTGGGCATTCGGCTCCCGCCGGGCCTTGAAGGCCAGCAGATAATACTGGTTCTGGAACCACAGGGGCTTTTCGGGATAGGGGTGCTGCCGGGAAAGTTGAAACGCAGCGCCGGTTATGGACTCGGCCTGCCGCTGTCCCAGAAAACCCTGGAACCGGGTAAAGAAGCCACTGTCCTTGACGGACAGGCCGGCAGCGGCCGCTACCTGGCCCCAGGGCTTGCCTTGCCGGAGTTCCCCCAGCAGCCGGGTGGCTTCCTGTTCCGCCTGCTTCCGGGCCAGATTTTTCTTCAACGCCGCCTTCACCCGGTCCTTGATCTGGGCCAGAGGAGGCAGGTGCGCGGCTTGATGTTCTATGCCTTGAAGGACGGCGAACCCTGCGGGCAGCTCCACCACCTTGCTGATCTCCTGGGGCTTGAGACTCAGGGCGGCCTGATTGAAAGCGGGTTGCATTCCCAGCCCCGGGACGGTTCCTGACAGGGCGATGAGTGGGGTCTCCTGGGGGGGCACTCCCAATTTCTGCGCCACCTGGGCCAGGGAACCACCGGACAGCTCGGCCCGGGCCTGCTGGGCCGCGTCTTTGGCCAGTTGCCGGGCCTGCTCTTCCTTAAGACGCTCCTCCACCTGCTTGGCGGCGTCGGGGAGGAGTTCCTTTTCCTTGATTTCCTCTAGCTTGATCAGGTAGATCCCCTTGTCGGTGGTGGCCAAACCCATGCTCCCCGGTTTGAGACCAAATGCGACCTTATCCCATGGTGCGGCATTTTGGCCCCGGCGGACCGAGCCCAGGTCCCCGCCCTTATCACGGCTGGCGGCGTCCTGGGAGTGAGCCCGGGCCAGACCGGCGAAATCCTCCCCTGCCCTGGCCTTGTCCATCAATGCCTGGGCCTTTTGGGTCGTCTGCTGGCGCTCGGCCTCCGAGGCCTTGAGGGGCAGTGTGAGCAGGATCTGCTGCGCCCGAATCACCTGAGGCCGGGAGTACTCGTCCTGATGCTCCTTGAGGTAATCTTCTACGGCCGCCGGGGTGAGCTTAACCCGGTTAAGGTAATCCTTGGGCCGGAGAATCAGGTAATTCACCCGGGCCCGGTCCGGCAGGCGAAATTCCGCCTCATTTTCCTGGTAATAGCGGGCCACCGCATCGTCGGCGGGGTTTTCCCGGGCCAGAAACTTTTCCGGGGACAACTCCAGGTAATTGACGTCCACTTCTTCTTTGGCCATCCGGAAGAACTCCTGGAGTTCCGCGTCCGAGACCTTGGCGAAAGAGGTCACTTCCGCAACGACCTTCCGCAGGAGAAGTTGTTGGCGCTCCTGGGTTTCGAAACCCTGGGGGCTCAGGCGATGCCGGGCCAGTACCCCGAAGTAACGCTTCTCGTCGAATTTGCCGTCTTGCTGGAAGAAGGGGTAGCTCTGGATATGGTGCCGCAGTTCGGCATTGGTGACCTCCAGCCCGAGGCGCTGCCCGGCCTGGAGGAGCAGGGCCTCTTCGACAAGCTGACTCAGCGCCATCTCCTTGAGCCGCAGGGACTTGATCATCTCGGGCGTTACCTCGCCCCCGGTCCGTTCCTGGTATTTCTTCACCAACTCGTTGTATTGCCGACTGAATTCGGTCATAGGAATGACGACGCCATTGACTTCGGCAGCCCGGTTGGCTTGGCTCGATTCGTAGGAGCCCACGCCGAAGAAAATGAACACTACCACGATGGCCCCGATGGCCAGGTAAATAAACCAGGAACGCGTAGATCTTCGCAGCCACTTTAACATGAGTTCGGGTTACCTCGACTTTTCTGTTGCCAGCCGGCTTGCTTCCCCAGAGATGGCCCACCGGGGCCAGGGCGGTTATCGGACGGCTTGCTTAGGACTTTCCTTCAACATTTTCTGGGCTTCTTTGGCTTCGGGGCTGTTGGGGTAGGCCTTCACCAACTTTTGTAATGTGCTCCGGTAGGTGCCCATTTGCTGCTGGTTTTTATAGCACAGGGCCTGGCGCAGAAGACCGGCGGGGGCCAGGATGCTCTGGGGGAACTGGAGCCGCAGTTTGTTGAACTCCACCCCGGCTTCCTGATACTTGCCCTCCTGGTAAAAGCTGTCCGCCAGATAGTAGCGGGCTTCCGGGGCCTTGGGGCCCTTCGGCTGGCTTTTCAGGTACTGGTGGAGCTGGTTCTGGGCCGCGCCATATTTCTTGGCATGGTAGAGGCGCATGCCTTCGGTATAATTTTTGTCCGACCCGGGGCTTGCCGCAGCGGGGGCCGCGGTTTTGGGAGCGCCGGCGGCGGCGGGGGCCGGCAGGGCCCGGGGTTTGGTCGGCGCCGGGGCCGCGGTCCGGCTCTGTGTTTGCGCCAACTGGCTCTCCAACTGCGCCACCCGGGCCTCCAGGTTTTGGACCTGTTGGGCCAGGTCCGGGGCGGGAGCCGGGGCCTGGGCTGGGGCCGGCGCCGCGGCGCCGGGTGGTGCTTCGCCCGGTGTAGGCGGCATCTCCGTGCGCATGCCGGGGAACCGACCACAGGCAGCCAAGAACAGCAGGAGGGTTGTTATCACCAGATACCGGATCAGGCGTGCTTGTCTCATGTCGTGGCCTCCTGGATGGCTGGGGTAACCGGCGCCGACCAGTCCCCTGACGGTTTTAACTAAATGTTTCATATTATTATCTTGCAGCCCTCCTGTCAAGAAACAGCGGCTCAGCGGCTCAGGGAACTTGTCATACAGAACCGTATAAATGGCCCTGGATAAAGAGGCCAGGGCTTTAATCGTCCCCCAGACGGGATAGCCAGGGCCGGAGATAAGTAACAGCATTGTCCGGTTTGGTTTTTGTAATGGAGGATGCACGCTATACGCCTCCAACAATGCATTAATTCGCTACACCACTTTTTGCTCCGAAAAGATTACTTCCCCCTCACCCTGACCCTCTCCCCCCGTTGGGGGAGAGGGGAAAAAGTGGAACCGATTTAACGTGTTATGGTCACTAAACCCGGCGACATCACCTACTCCCTCTCCCCCCGCTTCGGGGGGCGAGGGCTGGGGTGAGGGGGGCAGAACGGCCGCATGCAATTTTCTAAGTAATGACGCGGCGTGCCGGTAGAACTGAGGAGTTGCCGCTTGACTTAAAACCGGGAAAGCGGTAAAAGTTTGTGAAATTTAGAAGTTAGAGGTTCGTTATGCAGCCCAGAGAGCGCCTGATTTTCCCGCTGGATGTCCCCAATAAAACCGCAGCCGAGAGATTTATCTCCCGGCTGAGAGATCACGTCGGTCTTTTCAAGGTGGGATTGGAGCTCTTTGTGGCCGAGGGGCCGGCTTTCCTGCAGTTTTTGACGGAAACGGCCCGGGTGGAGTATTTCCTGGATTTGAAATTTCACGACATCCCGGCCACCGTCAGGAGCGCTCTGTCCCGGATCATGGCGGGGGCCAGGCTGACAACCGTACATGTGGACACGGGCCGGGAAAGTCTGAGGCTCAGCCCGGAGGCGCAGAACAACGGGGTCAAGCTCCTGGGCGTGACGGTGCTCACGCACCTGAAGCCGCATGATCTGGAAGCCATGGGCCTGGCCCGGGAATATGCCCGGGACCTCACCAAACTGGTACTGCTCCGGGCCGGCATTGCCCGGGCCGCCGGCTGCGACGGGGTCGTGTGCGCCGGTACCGAAGCCGCCGCCGTCAAGGCCGCCTTCGGCCCCGAATTCCTGGTAGTTTGTCCGGGCATCCGGCCGGCCTGGGCCGCGGTGCCCGGAGATGATCAGCGGCGGGTCATGACCCCTTATGAGGCCATCCAAGCCGGGGCCGATTATATCGTGGTGGGACGCCCCATCCGCCTGGCCGCCGACCCGGCGGCCGCGGCCGACAAGGTCGTGGCCGAGATTGAGCAGGGGATGCGCGACCGGTCCTGACTGCCATAAGAGGGCGGGGAGCCTCCCAGGAAATGAGGCGTTCTCGGGCCTTCATTTGGGGTGCGGCCTATGGGCATTAGGCGTCACTTGAGAAGGATCTCCGCCACTTCCTTCGGGGCGCGAGCAAATTAGACCTTAGCAAACCCATAAAAAAATGAGCCTCTCGCAAAACTGGTTTTTCTGTCATCCTGAACGGAGTGAAGGATCTCAACCTTATGAAAATACGAGATTCTTCGCTGCGCTCAGAATGACAATTGTTGTCGATGGGGAGTTTTGCAAGTGCCTCAAATCTAATAAAGAAAATATGAGCCAATAATCATCAAACCGGGTCCAGATTAGACCTGACTCTTGGGACTGAGACATTAAATGTCCATAGGGCCTTAGATGTAGATAACATATTAATATCGAACCACTTTAATGGATTTTTTAAGGGTAAACATATCGCATTTAACAGTTATCTAACCGGGGAGTCTTGTAGGGGGCGTCTTACGGTCAAAGCTCCTTTGCCGCGCCAGACGCTCTCCCCTCCCTTCACTGATGTCCGGCGTTATTGCCCCAGGGATTGTCGGTGCTCTTCCCCGCCCAGACTGTGGCAGTGCTACCTCCGGAGTAACGCGTGCTGCCGCCGTTCACGGTGTTCTGGTCCATGAGGATTGGATTGCTGGTTGAGGTAGACAGTGCAATCCCAGTTTGACCAGACGAGCAGTAGACTGTATTGCCAATGACGCTCCCCCCATTGGAGCGAATTCCAGTGGCGCTATTGGTTACTGTATTGCCGCTGATCGTGCCACTACCGGTATTTATGCCATATAAGCTGCAATTATATACCGCATTGTTCGCCACCAGGGAAGCGCCACTAATACCAGTGGTACCACCCTGAATGCTACAACCTCTGACGATGCCATTGTCTCCAAAGGAAATACCGACAGAATTATTCTGACAACGGACGTTAATAGCCCTGTTGCTAACGCTTCCCGCCACAAAACTGCTGTATCCATAAATGCCGCTATTCCAGTTTCGTAGGGTGCCATTCCGAATCTCTATATTAGCGTGATCGTACCAAATTATGCCAGAACCGCCACCATTGCCGCTGAGCCGGAAACCCATGAGGTCAATGGTAACGTCGTCAGTGCTGACGGTAATGCCATTACCGGATGGACAGGAGAGGTTACCAGAGACATAATAGAAACCCGGTGTCGTAATTTCGTAGGGCAGGCTGCTGATCTTGGTGCCCGGGGCGCCGCCCTCGCCAATCACGTAAAAACTGTCGTCCGCCAAAACCGGGCTGGCGCTTAATAGCACCGCACCCACTATTGCCAGGAGCAATAATTTCTTTTTCATGACTAATATCTCCTTACTGTGTCAACCTTTGCTGTCCAAGCTTCAAATGCTTGTAGCTAAAATTTGCAAAAATTGGACCCCCTGATGAAAATGATAACTACTCAATATAATTTAATAAAAATAGTTAATGATGATTAAGAAGTGTCCAATTATTTTACAAATTGTTAAGATTTCTGATAAATGAAACTCAATATAACGTGCCATGTTCGACAATTATCCACTCACCCGGAAAAATTCCAGATATTACCTGAAAAGCGAAATTGACCTTCTGTGGGGGAATTTCCAGAATCCTTTTTTGTCCGATAATATTATGCCTTGATGGAGAGGTTGTCTGGTCAAATCTCGACCCTTACAGTCCTGGGTGCGCCGATCAATATAACCTGCTTTAATCGTTCATATTTTTTATAAAAATCTTCCTTCTTGCCCCCGCCCGGCGTTTCGGGTTAATATGGGCTTGAGGTTATTTCAAGGCGAGGTGAAGCGCGGCGCGACCTATGGCTACCCCGGAATTTGTCCATCTCCATGTCCACACCGCCTACAGCCTGTTGGACGGGGCTATCAGGGTGAAAGACCTGCTGGCCCAGGCCCAGGCTTACGGCATGCCGGCGGTGGCCATCACCGACCACGGCTCCCTCTTCGGGGTCCTGGATTTCTACCAGAAGGCCAAGGCGGCGGGGATCAAGCCCCTGCTGGGGTGTGAGCTCTACGTGGCGCCCGGCTCCCGCCAGGAAAAGACGGGTAAGGGGGACAACCGCCACTTGGTGGTCCTGGCGGAGAATCTGGAGGGCTATCACAACCTCATCCGGCTGGTTACCCGGGCCCACCAGGAGGGGTTCTACTACCGGCCCCGGGTAGACAAAGAGCTGCTGCGAGAGTTAAACGGGGGCCTCATTGCCCTGTCCTCCTGCCTCCACGGCGTGGTGGCGCCGGAACTCCTCAACGACGACCCCGCCGCCGCCGAGGCCAGCGCCCGGGAGTACGCCGAGATCTTTCCGGGCCGGTTCTACCTCGAGGTCCAGGCCAACAACCTGCCGGAGCAGCTCAAGGTCAACGCCGCCTTGCTGGAACTGGGGCCCCGCTGGGGTCTGCCCGTGGTGGCCACCAACGACGTGCACTATTTGAAGTCCGAAGACGCCCGGGCCCACGACGTCCTGTTGTGCATCCAGACCGGCAAGACCGTGAACACCTCGGGGCGCATGAAGTTCCAGACGGACCAGCTCTATTTCAAGAGTCCGGAGGAGATGGCCCGCATCTTCCCTTATCCCGAGGTCTTGGCGGCCTCGGTGGAGATCGCGGCCCGCTGCGATGTCGCCCTGGAACTGGGCACGTACAACTTTCCGGTCTACCCCGCCACCGGAGGGGAAAGCACGGAGTCCCTCATGACCCGGCTGGCCCGGGAGGGGCTCAAAGAGCGCCTGGCGGCTCCCGCCACGCATTACCGGCCCCCGGAGGCGGATTATTGGCAGCGCCTGGAATACGAGACCAAAATCCTGGTGGATATGGGGTTTGCCGGCTACTTCCTGGTGGTGGCCGACATCATCAATTTCGCCCGGCAGCGCCAGATACCCGTGGGGCCCGGCCGTGGGTCCGCCGCCGGCAGCCTGGTGGCCTATGCCCTGAAGATCACCGACCTGGACCCCCTGGCCTACGGCCTGTTTTTCGAGCGCTTCCTCAACCCCGAAAGAGTAAGCCCCCCGGACATCGACGTAGACTTCTGCTACGAGCGCCGGGGCGAGATCATCGAATACGTCTCCAAGACCTATGGCTGGCCCAACGTGGCCCACATCACCACCTTCGGGAGCATGAAGACCCGGCAGGTGATCCGGGACGTGGGCCGGGCCCTGGAAGCGCCCTACCCCGAAGTGGACAAGATCGCCAAGCTGGTGCCGGAAAAGCTCAACGTCACCCTGGAGCAGTCCCTGGCCCTGGAGCCGCGCCTGCGGGAACTCCGGGACACCAACCCCATGGTGGCCGACATCCTCGCCGTGGCCGAGGTTTTGGAGGGCCTCCCCCGCCACGCCTCCACCCACGCCTCGGCGGTGGTCATCGCCGACCGGCCTCTGATCGAGTACCTGCCCCTCTACAAGGGCAGCAAGGGCGAGCAGGTGACCCAGTTTGACATGAAAGGGGTGGAGAAGGTGGGCCTGGTAAAGTTCGATTTCCTGGGCCTGCGCACCCTGACGGTGATCGACCAGGCGGTGCGCCTGATTCGCCGCAGTCATGATGCCGGCTTCGACATCCACACCATTGCCCTGGATGACCCGGCCACCTTTGCCCTCCTCCAGGCGGCCAACACCGCGGGGGTGTTCCAGTTGGAGAGTGCAGGCATGCGCTCTCTCATGGTGCGCCTCAAGCCCTCGGTCTTTGAAGACATCATCGCCCTGGTGGCCCTCTATCGCCCGGGGCCCATGGAAAGCGGCATGCACGATGACTATGTGCGCCGCAAGCACGGCGAAAGCATGGTGGAATACCCGCTGCCGCAATTGGAGCCCATCCTCAAGGAGACTTACGGGGTCATCCTCTACCAGGAGCAGGTGATGCAGATCGCCGCGGTGGTGTCCGGCTTTTCCCTGGCGGAAGCCGACCTGCTGCGCCGGGCCATGGGTAAGAAGGACACGGCGGTGATGGCGGCCCAGCGGGACCGTTTCGTCTCCGGGGCCGCGCCCCAGGGGGTGGTTAAGGCCAAAGCGGTGGAGCTTTTCACTCTCATCGAAAAGTTTGCGGGCTATGGCTTCAACAAATCCCACAGCGCCGCCTACGCCCTGGTGGCTTATCAGACGGCCTATCTTAAGGCGCATTATCCGTTGGAGTTTCTGGCCGCGGTGCTCAACTGCGAAATCAACAATTCCGCCGCCCTGGCCAAGCACATCATGGAGGCCCGGGACCAGGGCATCGAGCTTTTGGCGCCGGATATCAACCACAGTCATCGGGATTTCACCGTGGAAAACGGTAAGGTCCGGTACGGTCTGGCCGGGGTGAAAAATGTGGGGGTGGGGGCAATTCACAACATCTTGGAAGCCCGGGGCGCCGCTCGCTTTGTGAGCTTCCGGGACGTCCTGGAGCGCATCAACCTGGGCAAGGTAAACCGCAAGGTTTTGGAAGCCCTCATCCAGGCGGGGGCTTTTGACAGCCTCCAGCCCCGGCGGTCCCGGCTGATGGCGGGGCTGGAAAGCGCCCTGGAAAAAGTCGGTAACCAGAAGCGCCTCCAGGCCGCCAAGCAGATGTCCATGTTCGGCGGCCTCCTGGAAGCCCACGAGGACGACTGGCTGCCGGAAGCCCAGCCGTGGGATAGATCCATAAAACTGGCCCGGGAAAAAGAGGCCCTGGGCGTTTATCTCAGCGGCCACCCCCTGGATGCCTACCGGGCCCTGTTAAAAACCCAGATCAGAACTACCACGGCGGACCTTGCCGAATTGCCGGACTCCCAGGAAGTGATCCTGGGGGTGGTGGTCGCCTCCCTGAAAGAAAAGGCGACCAAAAGGGGCGGACGTCTGGCCATCCTCACGGTGGAGGACCTGGCGGGCAGCGTCGAGGTGGTGGTATACGGGGAGGTCTATGAACGGGTGGCATCGCTGCTACAGCAGCCCAGCCTGCCCCTGTGGCTCAAAGGGCACGTGGTGCAGGAAGAAAAGGGCCCCAAACTGGTGGCCCAGGAGATTGCCTCGCTGGAGACCGCCTTGCCGCGCGGGCCTTCGAGACTGGATGTGCGTCTCCAGGCCGCCATGGTAACCCGGGAGCAACTCATGGATTTGAAAGTGATTTTAAGCCGGCATGGCGGTTCCGTTCCCGTCTTCCTCCACTTTCTCCACTCCCGGGAAGAGGCGAGTCTGGCCCTGCCCCGGGAACTGGCCCTCACCCCATCCCCCGAATTGATTTCGGAAGTCAATCGGCTCTTCGGATACCCGGCCCTGACTCTGTAACTTTGGACTTATGGTGCCCGGCGGCCGGTCTGGTTCTTTATCCTCTTTGCCGAGGCCGGGGGGACCTGACGGTCGAGGGCCCAGGCCTAACCTGGCTGTGAGTTCAACCGAGGCAACCTCGGATGAGGATGTCAGACTATGTTTTTGGTGAAAAAAATTGTGGCGCTGTTCTTTTACCCGGTTGGTCTCTGCCTGGGAATCTTGATCCTGGGGCTCTTTTGCCTCTGCGCCACCCGGAGGCAACGGCTGGGCAAGGTATTGGTGACTCTGGGGACCGTGCTCCTGCTCCTGTGCAGTACTCCTCTCATATCCTCGTGGTTGCTGCTTCCCCTGGAACAACGCTATCCGGCTCTCTTGCATCCTGAGACCGTCTCCCGGGAGTCCAAAGATTCGACCTCTGCCAAATGGATTGTGGTGCTGGGGGGCGGCCACCGGTCGGACCCCAGCCTCCCGGCTAACAGTCAAATCAGTGCAGCCGCCCTGGGGCGCGTGGTTGAAGGGGTGCGGCTGCATAAAGCCGTTCCGGGGAGCAAGCTGCTGTTATCCGGCGGAGCAGTCTTCGATCCCGTGCCGGAGGCCGAAGTGATGGCCCAGATTGCCGTGCTCCTGGGGGTAAAGCCCCAGGATATCGTGTTGGAGAGCGACTCCCGGGACACCGCCGAGGAAGCCGCACTTATCGCCAAGATGATCGGCAGGGATAAATTTATCCTGGTCACCTCCGCCGCCCATATGCCGCGGTCCATGGCCTTGTTCAGAAGGCGCGGCCTGCAGCCCATCCCGGCCCCCGCCGATTTTCGGGCCCCCAATGCCCAGTCGTTCGAGCCGGGCAGTTTCTTTCCCGGAGTCGGGTCCCTGGGGCAGACTCAAACCGCTCTGCATGAGTACCTGGGTCTGGTCTGGGCCTGGCTGCGTGGGGAGATTTAAGGGAAGGTGGGGCGGCAAAACTGGGTTTGACCAATTGAGCGCATCCATCCATCTTTTCAAGGGTGAGGCCCGTTGCCGACAATTTCAGGGGCTGGGATTTTTACTTAACTTGTTGTTTTCATGAGGAATTTTGAGTGAGTCGGCCCTGAAAACCGTGACGAAATATAAAGTAGCTTAAAATTAAATTATACTTGTTATATAAAATTAATTATTCAATTGAATTTTAATTGATTTTGGTGTAATAAAAATACTATTGGTAAAAAAGTCTGGCCGGACAATTTTGCCAACTATGGCGCAACATTCCAGGGAGGGAATGGTCATGCTACCCTTTGGCCGCTTTATCTGTAAGGCCACCGTCCGGCACGGGTAAGCGGGGATTTTTACTATGCGTGAGAGTCCCCGTTTGCTTTTGGGAGCGGTTTCGCCGCGCCTCGTGGTAGTTGAACCGGCCGGCAGCCCGGTGGAACCGGCGCGCCGTCGTGAGGCCCGGATCTTTTCCCTGGTGGCCCTGGTTTTGGGACTGGCCTATCTGATCTGGCTGGGCCGGCTGGTGCTTGCCAGCCGGGGATCGCCGGATATCTTTTTCTTCGCGGCTGAAAGCCTGTCCTTCCTTCTCCTCTGTCTCTTAAGTTACAGTACATGGGGTCTCCGGAGTTCCCGCGTAGCAAACCCGGAGTCCCAGTCCCGTCTCTCCGTAGATATCCTGGTGCCGTGCTGCGGCGAACCGTTGGAAATCATCCAGACCACTCTCAAGGCCGTCCAGCGGATCACCTATCATCCCCTGGAGGTCTATGTTTTAGATGATGCCGCCTCCGAGGCCGTGGCAGCCCTGGCCCAATCCCTGGGATTTCATTACCTCTCGCGGCCCCTGGCAGGCTTGCCCCGCGCCGATTCCAAGAGCGGCAACCTCAATTTTGGTATGAACCGCAGCCGTGGGGAATTGATCCTGGTGCTGGACGCTGACCAGGTGCCGGCGCCGGAAATTCTGCACCGGCTGGTAGGTTTTTTCGGTCAGTCGCAGGTGGGCTATGTCCAGAGCAAGCAAGCCTTTTTCTTGCCCGAAGGAGACCCCTTCTACAACCGGGATAAGGTGTTTTACGACACCATTCAGTTGAGCAACGATCAAGCCAACGCGGTGATCTCTTGTGGGTCCGGGGTGATATATCGCCGGCAGGCCCTTCAGGACATAGGGGGATTCGCCTCTTGGAACCTGTTGGAAGATTTCACCTCGTCTTATGAATTGGCCAGCCGGGGCTGGCGGGGAGTTTATTATCCTCACGCCCTGTCCCGGGGCCTGGCTCCCGCCACCCTGGCCGGGGTCTACCGCCAGCGCTTTCAATGGTGCCTGGATACCATGCGCCTCTTCTTCTGGGACAACCCCCTGTTCAAATCCGGCCTCTCCTGGCGGCAGAAGACCCATTTTCTAGTGGTCATGATGAGTTACCTGACCAGCGGCCTGGTATTCCCCGTATTTTACACCGCGCCGCTCTTGGTTTATTGGCGCGGTCAATCCTGCGTCCTGGGTGATGAACTGACGTACGGGGTCCTCAGAGGCGCCTATGTTGTGGCCACCATCTTAATGTTTCGTTATCTCTTTTTCGGCAAAGAACCTCTCCGGCAGTTCAAAATGCTCTGCAGCCTGTTTCCGGTGCATGCCTTGGCCATTGTCGCGGCCCTGTTCTATCCTCCGGGTCGCAAACCCGGGATATCTAATTTACCTCATTATCACGGCACATCTAAATACTGTTAATTTTATTAGTAAATATGATTAACCTTTTCTCTTGACATACTCCATTTTACCCGTATATTTATCTCAGAGGTTGGAAAAAAGGTTGGAATAACCTTAGGGAGGCCAGCCATGAAACGATTCAAAACCGATTATCCAGGCGTCTTCTATCGGGAAGCCAAGCGAATCGGCGGCAAGGGGCTTGAGAAGGTTTTCTACGTCGTCTTCAAGCAGAACGGCAAGGTTTTTGAAGAAAAGGTAGGTCGTCAATATGCGGATGATATGACCTCGGCCAGGGCAGCCCGGATCAGGGGGGAGCGCATCGAGGGAAAGCGGCAGTCCCGCCAAGAGATTCGGGAAGCGGCGGCGGAAATCAAGTGGACGGTTGGCCGGCTGTGGGAGGAGTATATCGGACCTAAGCCCGATACCACTAGTTTCAAGACAGATCGTTGCCGCTATCAGAAATTCTTGCAAGCCACCTTTGGGGGCAAGGAACCCAGCGCCATTGCGCAGATAGATACTCACCGGTTGCGGATCACCCTTGCCAAGACACTGGCCCCCAAGACCGTCAAGAATGTTCTGGAATTGCTTGAGAGGGTTATCAATTTCGGGGTGAAAAAGGGGTTGTGCACCGGCCTGGGCTTCAAAATCGAAATGCCCAAGATAAATAACCTCACAACTGAGGATCTTAACCCGGAGCAGCTTGCAACCCTCATGGCAGCCATAGACGAGGACCACAACATACAGGCAGCCAACCTTATGAAGTTGGCCTTGTTTACCGGTATGCGGCGCGGGGAACTACTCAAGCTCAAGTGGGATGACATTGATTTTGACAAGGGATTTATCCATATCGTCGGCCCCAAAGGTGGCAAAGATCAGACCATACCTTTGAATCAGGTGGCGCGGGACGTACTGGAAAATCACCCCAGGGATGAATCCCCCTATGTGTTTCCTGGCCGTGGGGGAAAGCAGAGAACCGGCATCAATGTGCCTGTGAACCGCATTAAGAATCGGGCGGGGCTCCCGGCGGACTTCCGGCCCCTTCATGGCCTCAGACACACCTACGCCTCCATGCTGGCTTCATCGGGACAGGTGGACCTCTACACCCTGCAAAAGCTCTTGACGCACAAGAGCGCCACCATGACGCAAAGATACGCCCACTTGAGAGACGACACCCTACGCCAGGCCTCGAACCTGGCGGGGGACTTGTTCACCCAGGCCATGAACGGCCATACCCTTCATGTAGCGAACATGAAAAAAGAGAAATAAGTGAATTGAGTCCGACAATTTCCGGGGATAGGGTGCGCACCCGATAAGGCGGTTTCCTGGCCGCCTTCCCCGGATTCACCACAGGGCCCGCGACAGGAGGCGGTGTGGAAAAGTTAACCCCCTACGAGCGTTTCAATCGGTTATTATCCTTCCTGAGAGACCCCCAGGCATATCCGCACCCTGGCATTACCCTTGACCATCTTGTGCGTATAAAAAAGGGGATACTTCGGGCTTTGCGGTTGGCAGAATTCCGCCAGGAAGCGCTTGAGGTTATGGAAGCGGGGATATTTCGCCAAGGGCTTTTGCAGGGGAACAGGCGGACCCCGGACATTGCCATGGACAACCTGGAGGAATTCGTTCTGGAGGTCGCCGCTGCATTTCATCTCGCCAAGCAACAGCTTTCCGGCTCACTTTTTACTTATTACGTTGATTCTGAGGGCCAACCCCAGGTGATTGACCACGATTTGATCATGGCCCATGACGACATGATGGAGGCATTTGAAAAATTTGGGGAAATTGTGCATGACCCCCCACCTCCTGTAATAAAGGGGAATAACCTCATTCGCCCGGATAAGATCGAGAGGATTCGGCGTGAACTGAATTCTTTACTGTCTGAGGCTATCAATAAAATAAAAGAAGAAACGAGTTATGACTTGGTAATTGAGTTAATCCTTATTTTCCTCAGACATGTTCCTCAGGCTAACAATAACTTAATTGCAAGCCATATCTATAAATTTATTAATGCAAGACAGGATTCTTCACTTAGAGGCGTAATTCTTCCTGCTATGAATACAGGTGCATTATTCAGTAAAGTTAAAACGGAAAGAAAGAGACTAACTTCCACGATTCAATAAATTTCCTCCAAATAATCCTAACTTCCACCACCTGCTTTTCATCAAAATACACAACAACTTTTAATTTGGAAAATCGGGACATAAAAATGCCGATTTTTTATGGGAATAATTCTGATTATTTTCAATTACTTATCAGTTAATATGTCTATAACGACTTACTTTAGGGAGGACTTATGGAACAGCAAGACCGTTTCCTTAACGATGTGGAGGCCGCAAAAATCCTTTCCATGTCACCTCAATCTTTGCGAAATTACAGGCACTTAGGAAAGGGTCCGGCCTACAGCAAGAAGGGGCGCATGGTCCGATATCGGGTGCAGGACCTCCTTGATTTCATGAACTCGGGGCGAATTGACCCTGAAGCGCGGTGGGGAAGCAATGAATCCTAACCTCCGGGCGGCACAGAAATATGCTGGGCAAGGATGGCCGGTTTTCCCTGTCTGGTGGATTGAGGGTGACCGGTGCGGCTGTGGGAAAGTCGACTGCCAGCATCCAGGCAAGCACCCCATAGGCCAACTGGCCCCGAATGGTCGAAACAGCGCCACCACGGACCTTGAGAAAATCAAAGATTGGTGGGGGAAGTGTCCAAAGGCCAACATCGGCATTGCGACCGGCCCGGAATCCGGCGTGGTGGTGGTGGACGTGGACCCCCGGCATGGTGGGCTGGACAGCTTGAAGAAACTTGAGGCACTTGGGAGCTTCCCTCACACCCTCAAGGCCAAGACCGGCAGCGGCGGCTGGCATATCCTCCTGGCCCACCCCGGCAATGGGCAGAAAATCAAGTCAAGGCCCCTCCCTGGATACCCAGGAATCGACATCAAGGGTGATGGCGGTTACATCGTGGCCCCACCATCTAACCATATCTCAGGGGGTGCCTACTCATGGGAAATCGGCCCTGATACCGCCACGGGAGGGAATCAATAATGGCCGTCGCCAAGATACCGGGGTGGCTCACCCCCGTACTTACCGCACCCCCGAAATCTCCAAAGAAATCCGGCAAAAAGGTTGAGGGCAAAATCCCCGATGGCAAGCGAAACAACAACCTGACCAGCAAGGGTGGTGCCATGCGTAGGAAGGGAATGAGCTATGAGGCGATAGAGGCCGCACTCTTGGCCGAAAATGCCAAGTGCACCCCCCCTCTCCCTGATAGCGATGTGCTCACCATTGCCAGGTCGGTTGCGAAGTATGAACCCAGCGAAGAGACAGAAAAAGAAAAACAGACGCAGCAGGACGTGCTGCTCACCGTAGCGGCGGCGGTTGAGTTGTTCCGTACCGCAGATGAGGATGCTTATGCAATCATCCCCATCAATGGTCATCGGGAAACGCGGGCAATCCGGTCTAAAGGTTTTCGCCGGTGGCTATGCCATGAATTTTATAAATCGCAGAAAAAAGGCCCACAACCTGAGGCCGTGTCCTCTACTCTGCAAGTCCTCGAGGCCAAAGCACAGTTTGACGGCCCCGAGCGGCCCGTGTGGGTCCGCATAGCAGAACATGATGGCGCAATCTACATAGACTTGGGCAATGAGCAATGGGAGGCCACGAAGATCACCACCACCGGCTGGGAAGTGGTGGCCGACCCTCCGGTGTGTTTCCGCCGGAACCGGAGCATGACCTCTCTTCCTTACCCGGTGAAAGGTGGCAGCATCAATGAACTTCGACCCTTCCTGAACGTCGGTTCCGATGCCGACTTTATCCTCGCAGTGGCTTTTCTGGTTGGTTGCCTCCGGCATCGTGGCCCCTACCCGGTAATGGTACTGAACGGTGAGCAGGGCAGCGCCAAGACCACTTTGGCCCGGATTCTGGCAGCACTCATTGACCCGAGCACATCACCTCTCAGATCATCACCACGAGAAGTTAGGGACCTCATGATAGCGGCGCTCAACTCATGGGTCCTCGCGTTCGACAATCTCTCCGGCGTAAGCGATTGGCTCTCCGATGCGATGTGCCGACTCTCCACCGGCGGCGGGTTCAGCACCCGTGAACTCTATACCGACCGAGACGAAATCATTTTTGAAGCTACCCGGCCCATTATCCTGAATGGCATTGATACCCTGGCGCACCGGCAAGACCTGGCCGACAGGTCCCTGATCTTTAACTTACCACAGATAGAGGATGAGGCCAGGCGGCCAGAAAGTAAAATCTGGATAGCATTTGAAGCGGCCCAGCCCCGTATCCTGGGCGCATTGCTGGACGCTGTAAGTATGGCCCTTCGAAATATTGACAGCGTGAAACTTTCATCCCTTCCCCGTATGGCCGACTTCGCTTTGTGGGTTACTGCTGCCGAACCTGCCCTCCCTTGGTCCGCCGGTTCCTTCATGAAAGCATACATGGGGAATCGTGCCGAGGCCGTAGAGTTATCACTCGAGGCCGACTGCGTCGCCGTCGCCGTTCGGGAGCACATGGCCGATAAGTCCACATGGACCGGCAAACCATCGGAGCTCTACGAAGAACTCGAAAAGCGGGTGCCGGAGAATACCAAGCGGAGCAAGGCATGGCCCAAGGCGGCGCATAAACTCACAGGCCGACTCAAGCGGGCGGCAACATTCCTCCGGGCGGTTGGCATCCATATTGAAGAAGAGCGCAGCGCCAGAAAGAGAACCGTCACCATTACCCGTAAAGTTACGGAAAGTAGCGTCATAAGCGTCACAAGCGTCATTAATAAGGAAAACCAAGCGGTTGAGGATGACGCTCTAAAATTCACTAGCGTCACACCGGGGAATGAAGCGTCACACGATGACGCTACCACCCCAGCCTGTGACGCTTCAAAAAAAAGGAGCGTCACACATAACCAGTTGAAACCAATTAATAATGACAGTGGTGACGGTAATGACGCTTGTTTACCTACTTTTGAGGGTGACGTGGAGGAAGCGACGCTATGAACGAAAGCCCAGGTATAGAAGCTGTTCGGACTCTGGCAAAGATCGGGTACAGGTTCACAGTGAACGGAGATACCATCAAGGCCAAATACCATGGCCAGGGCAAGCCGGACCCGGCCCAAGTGCGCCCCCTACTCGAGACGGTGAAGACGCATAAGCCGGAAGCAATCTATTTCTTACGGTCCTATTGCCCCAAGTGCGGCGGCGTGGCCACCTGCCCCGATTACGAAGGACGGCCACTCTGCCTGGCCTGTGATTGGGAAACCATCATTAATCTTTACCCTGGTCTTCAGCAAAAACATTAACAGGAGGTAAACTACCATGATTCCCCGAGAATTGCGGATGGTGGGCTTCCCGCCCTTCCTCATTGACATGCTCTTGCAGGGCCAACTTAGCGAACCCCTGACCCTCCCCTTTACCAGCCCCCTGATGGCAGGCCGGGCCAAGCGGGGCCTCTATCGCCTGCTCCGCCACCACAACATCCGGACCTTTAAAATTTCCCAGCCGGACCCCTGCACCCTGATCTTGAAGCCGACTACCGCCCCCGGTGATAATAATGAGTAAGGAGAACGAAGAAAAAACGGCATTGACCCCGGCCTCCCGCCCCCGTGCTGGAATCGGCGGACCCCAAACGCCGGAAGGCAAAGAAGTGGTCAAAAAAAATGCCTTGAAGCATGGCCTCTGCGCTCAGGCTGTAGTAATCCAGGCCGGGGACGGCCAGGAATCCCAGGAGGACTTTGACCATCTTCTTGACCTCCTCTGTGCCGATCTTCAGCCCCAAGGAGCATTAGAAGAAATGCTGGTGGAGCGGATTGTCAATTGCTACTGGCGGTTGCGGCGCTGCTTACGGGCTGAATTGGGGGAAACCCGGAAGGTCCTGGACGCCTGCCACCTGACCTGGAAACAGGCCAGGGTGGACGCCCTTAGCTTCGCCAAGATGTTCCCAAGCCAAACAGACTCCCAGCACACCCTGTGGCATGACTCCATCGGCCTGAACTACCTCATTCAGCTTTGGGAGAAGGCCCAGCAAGAACTGGCGGACCAGGGGCACCTATCGGCCCCGGTGAAAGAACTGCTGGCCCGTACCCTGCCCCAGGCCCGGAACGTGCCTTGGGAAAGCCCTGAAGTGGCCCTGCAATGGATTGACCGGGAAATCGTTAGGCTACAGGCTGTCCGGGAGGTTTACCGGGAAAAAGAAAACCTGGAACTGGAAGCCCGAAAAGCGAGTTTGGCCCTACCTTCAAAAGAGGTACTGGACAAGATTCTGCGCTATGAAACCACCATCTCCCGCCAGCTCTATAAGGCTATGGCCGAACTGGAGCGGTTGCAGCGTATGAGGAAAGGCGAAGCTGTACACCCGCCCATAAATGTTGAGGTTTTCAACCAGTGAGGTATTTTATTGCAAAACAAACTTAATTATGGTTACTAAATCGATTAATCTGGCATCAATCTTCAGTTTTAAGGACTCGTTATAAATTATTTTTTATTTATATCTTTATATACTTTATCCGCCACTTTATCGTTAACGTAAAATACTGGAATAGCATAAGGTGGTGCTTTATCCCACACTACCCATATTTTTCCAGTAAATCTATCATACATATAAACTGAAGCAGTTGATCTCTCGGCAGTGGCAATCATCACATATCGAGTTCCAAGACTGTAAATGAATACTGCCAATAATATTGCGACCACTACTATTAATACAGTACTTTTCTCCGATATTGATTTACTGATTCTTTTTATTACCGTATTATGTGAGTGTTCTTTAAATCCCTCTGCCAACAACTCATCTTTGTCACCGCTCTGATTTGAATTATACTCATCCGGCCTCTGTGAGATTATTCTATCAACCTCATCCGGCGACATACCAATCTCACTGGCAATCTTTTCTACAGCCTCAGTCGAAGTCCACCCAGATTTTATAAAATTTAGAACACGCAGTTCAAGATCATTCCGAAAAGGCTTACCTGGAGGCTTTGCCACTTCCAGAGAAGCCCCTGACTTAATTTTGAAAATCTTTTTAAACCATTGAGTAGTATCAGGTCCGATCATTATCAATCTCCTATTTTAATGGATTACATTTGACAGGCTAAAAAAGCTTGGGGTATTTCATCAGTGGTTCAATTTAGGCTATACTAGTAACGATGAGGTGGACCTATGCCGAGCCATTGGGTTGGCTTAACATCAGGATGGGAAGGAAAGCCTTCTTTCATAAAGTCGTGAACTCTACCTTCATTGTCTTCAGCTATAATTAATCTGTCGTCTGCAATCAATTCTAATTTTTCTTCGATTTTTGAAAAATCTTCTTTTGATAAATAATTTGGTAGATAATCAATAATATAACGTGGCAGATATAGGCGAGTTGGCCAGCAACCAAAGCGGACGTTAAATCCAGTCAAAACTTTTAAAAATCTGACCCAATTACGGTTTTCCCCATTGGGCATCTTCTAACCTCCTATCAATAAGACCAGAGGCCATTATCAGATTGATTAATCTTCATCGGATTCAATTTTTAGGCCAGGCTGAGAGTAGTCACGAAAATTTGTCCCAGGCATTGTAGGGTAAACAGTGTCACCTTCTATTTTTGCACCTGGACGTGAGTAATCCCTGAAATTGGTTCCTGGGATCGTAGGATAAACATTGTTATCCTCAATCTTCATCCCTGGGCTTGAATAGTCCCGGAAATTGGTTCCCGGAATTGTCGGGTAGATGGTGACATCCCCGGCATTTGCAGAAAATCCAATACTTCCAAGAATAGCTATAAAAACCATAGTTGCGCAAATTATGCGCATAACTTTCTCTCCTTCAGATTCAAAAGATTAGAGTACTATTCATTTTCTTGTGTAATCTAACAATTCTGTCTTTTCTCTGATCTTAATCCACGATTCCCAATTTCTACTTTTTGCGTATATTTCAATGATCTTTCGTGCATTGTTGATTGCAATATTCATGGTTTGCCGGTTTGTTTGTTGGGTATACCCGACGTAAATCAGAATCGTGTTTTCCTTTTCCAGAGCAATGAAAGAAAGAGTGTATCCTTCCAAGTCATTCAGATCAGTCCTGTTCGTCGCATTTAATTCCACTGCGAGCCACTCTAAACGTGTAGGGGTGTAAGGTTTCATGCCCTCTGGAATAAATTTATCTCGTTGAGCATGGATAGTGAGAGCGCTTATTATCAGGAATGCTGGAATAATTACGATTACGAGCTTAGATTTCATTATTTCTCACCAAGCCGGTTTAGGTAGGATCGCCTGATACTAATTTTATAATTCATTTCACATTGTCCCGAAGTGTAACTATTTTTTGCGAAATAAGCCCACAATGGAATCACTGAGCAGGACAATGAGGATTAATGGAAACAAAATCGTTCCCACGATGGTGACAAAGATTATTATTGCTATGAATCCGACACATTTAAGAAACGTCGCTATAGGCCCAAAACCTGCTTTGTATAGCTTTTCCAAGGCCGCCTTGATTTTAGGGAAATTATTAAACCATTCTTCGGTAATAGGCCCATTCATGATTAACCTGCGTAGGTCTGCCAGTATGTTAGAATCCTAAAGCCTCTGATAACCGCTTCCCAAAACATGGCAACCTCTCATCATAATTTGGCACAAGAAAGTTTCCCAATTCCTATTTTGATAATAATCTCAGAAAGCACGATAGCACAAATTTTCATAAAAAAATATTTCAAAAACGTGTCCTTGTGGCCTATTGCAAATTATGGGACTCCGCTTCTGCCACCGGGGGTGGTGGGGGTCTGAACTGGGTCCCTTCCCACCTACACACCGCCCGCTCCTCAGGCTCAACCTGGTGCACCACGGTCATTACCTTCAGCCTTACACCGCCCTGTTCCATGAGGGGCCACAGGCGGCAAGGTGTCCCCTTTCCCATGCTCTCCCCTACCTTTCCCCTTCCCCCGAAAAAATGACCCTCTGAGAAGCCCCAGGAGAGGCGATTGAAGGGGAGGCAAGGTTAATTAGCCTACCCCCCCTTTAAGTGCGGAAAGCAGCGAATCGACAAGGGCGCAATCCATACTTTTCCGGGGCGGTTTTTAGCATGAAGGTTGGAAATAGGGTTGGAAATTAAAAGATAGGGGTTAGGCTGATAAATACAACATATTGAATATAAAGCTTATAACTACGATACTTTAATCATCTATCCTCCGGGTCGCAAACCCGTTTATCGGCTCAACAATCTTCAGCCCTTCGCCTCGCATGGATCATGGTGGCATCTGGCGCCCCATCTGGGATTTATTTTCCTGCACGTGAGCCTACCGGTGCTGGCGCTCTGGCTGGGATGGGCCGAGCCCCGGCTAATTTTTTTCAACTCCATTTTTTCCGCCTTTATCATCTGGATCATGGGAGACCTGGTGTTGGCGGTCATGATCCGGCCGACCTGGCGTTCCGCCATGGATCCGAGGCAGGTTTATGCCTAGTAGTTCATCGGGTGTTATTCTGATTCTGCTCCTTTCCCTATTCTCCCTGGGGATGATCTTCTTTATTGCCTGGAAGACTGACAAGTTTCGCTGGCTCCTCTGGCTTTTGCCAGTACTGCTCGTGGGAGCGATCTTTTCCCTGGCCTATAGTCAGGATCACGACTTCTGGCGGTCCACCCAGGCTCTATACCAGGGGGCCCAGGAATCTGCGGCGCGAGGCGACCAGGCTCGCGCCCTGGAGCTGGCCCGGAAGGCCTGGGCCCGGGAACCGAATAATTCTGAGTATGGGGTTTTTTTGGGCCGGATTTACCTCGATGGCGGTCAGTTCAAAGCAGCGCTGGAGATTTCCCGGCAGATGATGGACCGCGACCCGGGGCCTGGGGCCTTGATCATTCATGCCCAGGCCCTGGATCGGTTGGGAGAGCCCAAGGAGGGGCTGGATACCATGGCCTGGTATCTCCAGCGTCAGCCCGATGATCGAAGCATCCTGGCGAGTGCGGCCGGCATCGCCGCCCGCCATGAGCAGTATTTTCCCCTGGCGGTGACCTATTACCAGCGGCTCTACGCCTTGGACCGGGACCCCCAGGTGCGTCGGCAGCTGGTAAAGCTGCTGGTATCCCTGAATCGCTACAAAGACGCTATTCCCCTCCAGGAAGAGGAAGTGACCGAGTTTCCCGAGGACCAGGAGGCCCTCCACTTCCAGGCCTTACTGTATTATTGGCAGCGGGATTACCGGGCGGCCAGCGATATTTACCAGCGCCTGCTGGAGAAGAGCGCCGAAAATTCCGGATTGCGCCTGGAGGCGGCTAAGGCCGCGGATGCCGCCAAGGATTACGACCGGGCCCTGAATCAGTATCTCTGGCTCTATGCCCGTAACCGGGGCCAGAAGGAATACGCCCTGGATCTGGCCCGGCTCTGGGCCCAAAAGGGCAATCATGCGGAGGCCGCAGGGGTCCTGGGCCCCCTGATGCAACAGCAGCCGGATCCGACCTTGCGGCGCTGGTACGCCCTGGAGCTGCTGCTCGTCGGCGATTTCGACAAGGCCCAGACCCAATACCGCAAAGCCTGGGAGGAGGGCGACACCCACCAGGAAACCATTATCAACCTGGCCCGCCTCTACGCCCGGAAGAACCACTTCGCCAAGGCCGCGGGCTTGTGGGATGAAGCCTCCCGGCGGCAGCTCATCAAGGGCGAGTTGCGCTGGGAAGCGGCTCTGACCTATTCCTATGCCCACCGTTATCAGGATGCCCTGGAAATCATCGCCCCGTTGCGCGCCCAGAACACCAAGGATCCGAAATTGCTGTTATTTTCCGGGCAATTGCATTTCTATCAGAAACACTGGGGCCAGGCGGCGCACTTTTTTTCCACCTATCTGGAACAGAATCCTCGGGACGTGGAGGTCAGAAGGCAGTTGGCCGAGGTCTTATCATTTGAACCCGCCAACCGCGAGCAGGCCTTGAGCCAGTATGATGAGATCCTGAAAATCCAGGATGACGTCAATCTGCGCCTGCGCCGCATCAGTCTTCTCCTGGAGGACCGGCGCTGGGAGCAGGCGGCCCAGGAATTGCAAAAATGCCCGACTCCGGAAGACCCCCGCCTCCTGCGGGAGCAGGCCCATCTTTACCTCTGGCTGGGCGACCTGCCGGGAGCTTTGAAGAACTATGATCTCTCCCTGAAGAAGGCCCCGGAGGACCGCGTCGCCCGTCTGGAAAAGGCCCGGGTCCTGACTTACCTGGAGCGGGGTTCCGAGGCCCTGGAACTCCTGAACCGTCTGCGTATGGAACAACCCGGGGACCCCGGGGTACGGATGGCGGCGGTGGAAGCCTATCTAAGCCTGCGGGATTTTCCCAAGGCCCTGGCCCTGGCCCAGAAGGAATTGGAACCCTTGCCCGACCCGAGCCTGGAGGCACGGGCCCTGCTGGCCCGCTGCTACGCCCATTCGGCGGACCCAGCCCACCTGGATAAGGCGGTCGATCTGCTCATCAAGAATCTCAGGAAAAACCGTTACCATCACGCCTCCCTCCTGATTATGGCCTCTCTCTTACCCCGGCTGCCGCGCTATGAGGATTTGAACCGCGTGATGTACCGCCTGCCCGGCATCCGGGTGGGTAGTCCTGAATATGCCGCTGCCCTGAGCTTTTTCACCAGCAAGTTGGGGCGGCAGGGGGGCAAACTCGATTATCTGCTGCACGTGCTCCGGGAGTACCGGCGCCACAAGCAGCCGAACAGCCCCGGGGAGCTCCTGGGCCTGGCGGCGCTGGCTATGGAGTTGGACAACCGGCCGGCGGCGGTAAGATACTACGAACAGGCCTTGAGGCTCCGGCCCCAGGATCAGAGCATCGCTAAACTCCTTCTGCAATTCCAGATGGCCCAGAAGAATTTTGGCCAGGCCTTGAAGCTCATGGAGAAACAGGGCAATCCGGCCGCGCCCCTGGAGATGGCCCGGCTGTATCTCATGCGGCGCCAATATGAAGGAGTCAAGGCCGTGGTGGCCAAAATTCCGGCGGATTCTCCGGATTACTCCCAGGGGCTGCTTCTCCTGGTCCAGGCGTACCGGGGGGAACAGAACTATCCGGAGACCTTGCGCGCCCTGGCCCAACTGGAGGGGAAGATTCCTCCGGCAGACTTCCTCATGGAAAAGGCCAGGACCCTGGAAGCCATGGGGGATAAGGACGCGGTGACGCTCTATCAGGAGATTGTCGCCATCAAACCCGACTCCCAGACGGCGCAGGTGGCCCGGGCCCGTCAAGCCCGGTCCCGGGGCAATTGGGGGGCGGCCTATAAGGAATTTGCCCAGGCCCTGAAGGAGGCCCCCCAGGACCTGGAGTTACTCAATGAACTGGAGGATGTCCGCCAGCAGATGCGGCCCCAGATAGCTTCCCGGGGCTTTCCCGGCTCCCGGGGCGAGCGCCGCCCGGAAGAGGCCCAACGTCCCTGGCAATTCTCCCGCTTTGGCCGGGAACCCCGGGGGCTGGGTCTGAGCAATTATCTGCCTGCCTTTCTCTCCGATGTGCTGCCCATCATCCAACCGGAGTCCCTCTTTCTCACCGACAGCAACAAGCTCTATGGCGGCATCTTCCGGATCGGGGGCGGCTTCTGGATCACTAAAGTGTTGCCGGCCCAACTGGGATTGGAATACCGCGAATACAATCAGAATACCCGGAATGTTAAGATGGGAACCCTTGATTTGGGCCTGAACCCGGTTTTTGACCAGCAGACCACTGCCGCCAGCCGCCTGCGCCGGGTGGAAGTCAACCTGGGCCTGGGACCCCTGGCAGTGGACGACCGCCTGAAGCTCAGCGGCGAAATCATCCTGCGGCGGTATTGGAAGCGGGATGATTTTCAGGTGACCCAACAGGGACAATTGCGGCAGTCATTCACTGGGTATTGGGTAAAATTTCCCATTCCCCATTTCATCTCGCCGGCGCAAATTGACCAAAATCTGACGCAATCTTATGATTTTGCTCGGAAAGACTCTCGCAACCGCCTCATGGGCACCCTGGAGATAGGCTTTTCCCCCACACCCAAGACCGACGCCACGTTGAGGTACAGCCGCCGGGATATCTTCGACCAGGAGGCTTACCTGTTCCCCCGCCTCTACCAGTCAGTGCTCAATCTCACCGCCGCCCGCGTCACTACCTATCACCAGGTGGACCTGTCGTACAATCACCAGTTCCGGCCCGGGTTGGATTGGCGGGGGAACTTAGGCGGCGCCTTCTATTCCGATGAAAACCGGCGCCTCACCCTGTACCAGGGTTTGAAGTGGCAGGCCGTAGGCCAACCCCGCATGCACCTGGAGTTTACCCCCCACTACTTCATGGCCGCGTATAGCCAGCGCCATGATGCCTATTTCAGCCCCGGGGCCTACCAGGCCATCGGGTTGGGGGTGGATTTCGACCGGCAGATCTTCCGCCTGCCCACCCTGATCCTCCAGGGAACGGTACAAGCCGTGAGCCAGCATGGGAATTGGGGGCCGAGCCTCCAGGGTCTGGCCGCCCTGGAATGGGAATTCGTCCAGAATTTTTATATGGACGTGCACGCCTTCTATTTTCGGGAGTGGGTGGATAACTACCGGCTCATGACCGCCGGGGCATCGTTGCGCTGGAGGTTTTAGAAGACTATTGGGCATGGTGGCACAGGCTTCCAGCCTGTGCCGGCAATGATTCTTTCCTGGTTCCCAAGCCCCTGCGTGAGAACCGCAAATCTAATCCCAAGCTCTGCTTGGGGACATCTTTATATGATACCCAACCTGATAAATTTACTTGATTTCTTTCGCCAAGCAGGAGCTTGGCGGACAAGGGGGTTCCCAAGCAGGAGCTTGGGAACCAGGAGTCACACCAATCTTGGCTTCTCCCTGCGGCTGCTCTTAATTATCTTCCTGATCCTCAGTCTCCTGATCCTGGCCGGCTGTGCCGAGGTGACCAAACCCACCCCCACGGGGCCTCAAATTGAAGCCGCCCAGTTGGACATTACCCGGCGCCACCCTTTCCAGAATTGGTCCGGGGAGCGGGTATCCCGGGTCTTTCTGCGTCTTATGCCCTGGCTGCCCGTGACTCAGGGCCGCACCTACCCCTTTGTGGGTTTCAACTGGTGGGTCACCGCCACCGGCCAGGCTGTGGTGGACCAGGTCTGGTATCCCTCGCCGGCCAGGGAGGCCGGCCTCCGTCGCGGCGATGTCATTGTGGCGGTGAACAACTGGTCTTTGCCCACCTGGGTAGAGGGCTGGGATAAGGTTATTGCCACCAGCCGGGGCATTTTTCAAGATTTTTCCCTGTCCGGGCGCCGCAGCGCGGCCGGGCGCTCCTCCTACGCCCGCAGCTCCAATAGTTATGCCCTTTCCTATGTGCTTCCCGGCGAACTCCTGGCCGCCATCTTGCTCGACTTGAAGCATATCCGCATGGAGACCCAGGAACGCTACCTCACCGGGCCGGTGGAACTCCTGGTCGACAGAGAGGGGCAAAAGATCACGTTTATTCTCTACCCCCAACTCCTTCCGGCCGAATACGCTATCCTGGTAAAAACCCAGGACCGCAAAATTAATGCCTATGCCGCGCCGGGGAAAATCATCCTGACCCAGCGGCTGGTAAGTTTCTGCCTCAATGACGATGAAATGGCCCTGATCGTGGGTCACGAGATGGCCCATCAGGTCCAGGGGCATCTCATTCGGGGCGCGGCCCACCGGGAGCTGGGGCAAATGGTGGGGGAAGCTGTTACCGCTTTCAGCACTCTTTCCCTGGGGCGGCTTCTGGACTGGAAGCATTTTCAGGTAGATCCTAACGTGCGCAAGGTAGCCCAGAACGCGGTGGTGAGCGTCTTTTCCCAGGATGAAGAGCGGGAAGCCGACATCTATGGCGCCTGGTATGCTTTTCAGGCCGGTTACGACATCGATCGGGGTGCGGCAGTGTGGG
>Ga0351916_1076_pt1 | contig 32018 bp, 18 predicted proteins | sample TotcelHT113001N3_FD_206868 | JGI IMG/M metagenome (GOLD analysis project Ga0351916, IMG submission 206868) | Enriched cells from coal bed in the Powder River Basin, Montana, United States - Total cells T11 rep1 HSBNCT.T11.300.1.N3 ... | reverse complement strand
CCACCTGCCGGCTGATGTCGTCACGCGCCTGGAAGTGCTCTCGCGCGTTACGGGGTTGGACACTCTGGCCGTCAGCACCCGGCGGGCGCGCGCCTGGCTGGCCTTTGAGCTTGCCGACCAGGAGCGCTTGTCGCACACGCGTTAGCCTCTGCGCTGCCGCGTCTAACCGGCTGCCCGGCTGGCGGCCAAACGCGATGCGCTTGACCGGCGCTAGGCAACCGGCTAGGATACGACCCGTATGGAGGTGCAACGATGCTCAGGACAGACCAATTGGTTCGCCGTGCTGCGTTCTTGGTTTTAGCCGCGCTCATCGCCCTGCTCCCGCTGGGCGGCTGCTCGGTGCTCAAGGCCGCGCCCATTGGGCCGGTCACGCTGCGCTTCGCCTACCGTCCCGGCCAGGTAGAAATGCAGCCCTTGCTGGATGCCTATATGCGCGACAATCCCGGCATCGTGGTCGAGGCGGTTGAGCTGAGCGATTCAACCCGCCCCAGCCTGAACCGCGACCTGCAGGAAGGGAAAATCGATATCGTGCGCGATTATCGCGGTTCACTTTACTTTCAGGTGCGCGCCGGCACATTCGAGCCCCTGGACGGCATGGTCGAGGGCGGCGACTGGGGCAAGTTCCGGGATGATTATTTCGCCGGCGCCTGGGATGGGCTAAAGGTGGACGGCGTTTTGTACGGCGTGCCCGCCGGGCTGGAAATGTATGTCGCTTATGCCAACCTGGATGCCTTTGAATCCGCGTTTGTAGAGCCGCCGCCCGTCGATTGGACGCTCGATGACCTGGTGCTGTATGCCAGCCAGGAGAACCAGCCCGAAGGCACCCCGGGGCAAGCCGCCGGTGTTGTGTACGGTTTTGGCACCTATTACCTGTCCGTCGACCCGGTCATTTTGGTCTACCTGCGCGGCGGAGACCTGTTGGATAGCTACGAGAACCCCACCACGGCTTATCTGAACACTACAGAGGCGCTCGAGGCGGTCACGTTCTACACCGACCTGGTCACCAGATACCACCTCTCGCCCCGGCCGGCGCTGGTGGGCGCGTATTTCAGGTCGGGCGGGATGCCGTACGCCTGCGCACAGGGCTACTGTGCGCTCTGGTTCGGCATGTTCTCGCAGCGCGGCGGCGGCACCAATGTCTACGGTACCATCGATAATTGGGATTTTAACTGGAAGATGCTGCCCCTGCCGCGCGGCGCCCAGACCATCTCACTCGGTGATGTGGACGGCTATTATATCGCATCCAACTCGGACAACAAGCAGCAGGCGCTCAAGCTTGTGCGCTACCTGGCTGACCAGTGGGAGGCCTCGGGGGTACGATTCCCGGTGCGCAAGAGCCACGCCGCCGATGTGCGGTACATCAACAAAGTTGGCAGGCAGACGGCCGAAATCGGCTCGCTGGCGGCCGAGAACCTGGTGATACTCCCGCAGCTCTACGGCCGTCCGGGCGGGTTCATTTTAGGCAGCTTTTTCAACGCCATTTTTCGCATCATCGAGTCACACGAGGATCCCCAGGCTGCTCTCGACTCGGCCCAGGAAGAGATAACGGCGCGTCTTTTGGGCTGGCAGAGCGAGGAAGAGGACTAGTAACCAGGCCTAATATGCCGGGCGAAGGCTGGCGGCACCATCGCTGCATGCGTCCTGACACAGTATCACGGCAAGCGCAGCGCTCAGTGCTGTACCATCTTGTGTGCGCACAATTCCGCGCCAGGCCGGCTTGCAGAACCGCTGACGGTGCGCAGCGCAGCCGTTCTAGCTTGCTCCCCCTGAGCGTGTCCAAAAGCCGTAGCTAGAGCTTGTTCCCGGTGTTCTAGCCTGCACGACATCTGGAGCGGCCGGATTACCATTCTGCTGCCCAAGACAGCCGGAGAACGGTGTTGCTGCCCCGGGTTGAGCAGCTATTTCCCGGCCTTAGAACGTAACAGGGAGCTGTGCGTGAAAGCATTGTATATGACATCCAGCATACCGCGGTATGTCAGCACACGCCTCATTGGCACATTCTACCGGCCGGTATATTACGGCAGCCTGGCGATGCTGCGCTATGCGGATATCCCAGAGCCGGCGCTGCCGGGGCCGGACTGGCTGCTCATCAAAACGCGTTACGGCGGAATCTGCGGCAGCGACCTGCACAACATCATGCTGGATACCAGCCCTTCCCTCTCCGCGCTGACGTCCTTCCCTTTTGTGCTGGGGCATGAAAATGTGGGCGTGGTGGCCCAGGTTGGAGAGCAGGTGCGCGGATTCACAGTGGGCGACAGGGTGGTAGCCGAACCGCTGCTGCCGTGCGTAGTGCGCGGGTTCAGCGAGCCGTGCGAGGCCTGCGCGCGCGGCGATATCTCACTGTGCCACAACTTTGCAGAGGGCTCTTTGCGGCCAGGCATGGGCATCGGCAGCTGCGCGGATACCGGCGGGAGCTGGGGTGAGTATTATGTAGCGCATCACTCGCAGGTCTTCAAGGTGCCCGGTTCTGTCAGCGATGAGAGCGCCGTCCTCGCGGAACCTCTGGCTGTCGCGATTCATGCCGTGCTGCGCAACCTGCCTGCCGGGGGACAGACGGCGCTAATTGTCGGGGCAGGGGTCATAGGTCAGTGCACAATAGCCGCGATCCGCGCAGCTGGCAGCCGGGCGCATGTGATAGCCGTGGCCAGGTATCCCTTTCAGGCTGAGATGGCCCGGCGCTTGGGTGCGGATGAACTAGTGACCAGCAGCGGGGGAAGGCTGGTTGAGGAGGTGGCACGCCTGACGGGCGGTAAGCTGTACCAGCCGCTGGTGGGCTCTCCGGTTTTAGGCCAGGGCGGGGGCGCCGACCTGGTATTCGAATGCGTCGGCTCGCCTGCCAGCATAGATACCTGCCTGAAGCTGACACGCGGCGGCGGCCGCATCATCCTGTCTGGCCTGGCGCACAAACTGGACGGCGTGGACTGGACGCCCGTCTGGCTCAAGGAGCTGGAGCTTAAAGGCACCTTTTGGTGCGGCATCGAGGAGCGCGGGGGCCGGCCGGTGCACGATACCGAGTTAGCTCTGGGTTGGATGGCCAGCGGCCAGGTTGATCTGGCACCGCTCCTATCACGAACGTACCCACTGAAGGACTATCGCCAGGCGCTGACGGATGCCCTCCACCGCCGGCGCAGCGGGGTGCTCAAAACCGCCTTCCGTTTCGACTAAATCCACTTGGGAGACATCTGAGCGCTATGCAAAAACCAACCCATACCTGGCTGAGGCCAGGAGTTCAGCTTGCCTACATTCCCGCTACTACGACGCCCCTGCTTGAGACGGTGGCTGACGAGCTGCTGGCAGCCTTCCGGGCAATGGGGCATACCACCCAGACCGAACCGGACCCCGCAGTCGACGCTGTGCTTACTACAGCCCGTTTTGGCGAGCAGGTGCCCTGGCGCGAGGCGCCGCTTTTCACCGCGCGGCGGCGTTATCAGTTGGAGAAAACCCCCACCGTCTTTACGCTAACGCACATCACCACTGCAGAGTATGCGGGCATGATGGAGCGGTTGGCAGCAGCGCTGGCCAGGCAGCCGCTGGACCCGGCCGATTTCGGCTTTGACGGGTTGAGTGAACGCGCCCACCATGTGCTCATCGAGCAGGGGCGCCGCGCCGGGCCAATTTTGTCGCTCCAGAGGCTGGTGCAAGCCCAGACCAAGAGCCTGCGCGTGCTGCTGCTGGTTGGCGACGACCGCCCCTGGCGGGTGTACCACTTTGACCTGGCCGGCGCATATCCGTATAGCGACGCAGCCGCCCCGGATGCGTTCTACCAGGATATCGTGCTGCGTATGGTAACTGCCCTGTCAACGCGCGAGGTTTCGCAGCACGAGGTGGCCGGCCAACCGGTGCCGCGCGCCGTATGGCAGCAGCTCAGCACCCCGCGCGAGATGCTCACGGCCGGCGCCAGGTTCGGAGAGCGCAGCTTTTTTACAGAGATGATACGCGTAGCCGACCTGGTGCAGGTGCCCGCCATTGGCGAGGCGGTGGCGGCGCAGTATAGCGAGGGCTGTTATGCCACCTGGGAGCCCCGCCTTGACGCGCTCATCGCGACCGTGACAGGGCGCGCCCGGCCAGTTAACAAGGACAGCATTACAGAAGATGACCTGGCGGTTATTACGGGGGTGCGGCCGGACGGCCTGGGAGCGCTGGTGCGCCATGTGGAGGGCAGCCGCAACCTGGCTGCCTCGTCCGAAGCGGTCGAAATGATGGCCATTGACAGCGCTCTGCCCATGGTACATACCGAACTCTTCCCGGCAGATGAGACGCGCGTGCCGGTTGTGCGCTCCAAGGTACACGGCCACCGCAGTATCGAGGGTTACGACCCGCGCCTGGTCGAGTACGTGCCCCTGGCAGAACCTTACCAGCATTTCCTGGTTTCCTGCGGCACCGAGGCGCAGGCACAGGGCATCCGCGATGCCTTTACGCATTCACAGGCATTACACAACCCTGACGACCCGCGCTGCCTGGTGTTTACCTTGCTGCCGGGGCACGGCGCTGTCATCGCCGAAAAGTGGCAAGCCGGCAAAGCGCCTTTCCAGCTGATTTGGGAAGCGATGGATGCGGGTGTTCTTCAGGTGGGCAGCCGCCTGCCGCAGGGCCAGATCCGCTACATTCAACAGGAGAGCAGGATGCAACTCGATCCTGCCTGCCTGAGCAGCTTGTAAAGGTGTAAGCCGGCGATCTGTCCGCCGCGCCTGTGTTGGCCAGTTCCGGGTTGGATACCATTTCTCTGCCGTGAGTTGCTGCGGTCTGACCAGGTCGCCCTGCACGCCCGCGCAATCATATCTGCCTGCTGCCCCTGGGGCAGAGGAATGAATCTCTTTTAGTTTTTTTTACGATAGGCAGTTGACCCGGCCTCATAAACCTGATATAGTAGTTGCCATGTGCGCTATCTGAACGCGCACGGTCTGGTGTCGCAGCGATAGCGGGTCTGCTGAGTGTAAAATCCGATTGATCTGCTGGTGTGTTGGTCTCTGACTGAACGTACTAAATCACGGCCAGAGTATAACCGGTTAGGTTCTCTGGCCGTTTTTTGTGCGTTGGCGCCGGCTGCGGAAGGGGGTGCGTCGGTCTCAAGTATGTTGTAACGTGCATACCGTCGGTCATTAATAAAACGAACACAATTTGGAGGTTAGAGAACACATGCAGCCTATTAACCGTCGTGATTTCCTTAAACTCGCCTCATTAGCCGGGGTTGCCGTGGTGGCCGCTGCTTGCGCGCCCGTCGAGCCCGCCGCTACCAGCGCTCCGGGTTCCACTGAGGCGCCTCAGGCTACCGAGGTACCGCAGGCCAGCTGGCAGGGTGAGATTGAGTTTACGGCCCAGGATATGACCCCCACCAAGTACACTGAGAATCCTGACCCCAACGCGCCGCAGCGTTCGGCCTTTGATGACGTCGCCAATGCCTGGATGGACCTGCATCCCGGCGTCAAGCTGACCTTCCTCAACCCGCCGGCCGATTACGGCAACTGGCTCAACACCTCGCTCATCGGCGGCGTTGGCCCGGATGTCTTCTGGAACTACCTGGGAGAATGCCACGCCATGGTAGACCGCGGTGTCGGATTGTCGCTCAACGACTACCTGGAGCTGCCTAATAAATACTCCAGCGACGATAATTCCTGGAAGTACAGCTTCATTGATCCGTTCCTGACGACGCCCAGCCCCAAGAGCAACTATGGCGGCGTGCCGATTAACCTGGTGGCCACCGGTGTGTACACCAACGTCGACGCTATGAAGGCGATTGGTGTCGACCTGGCCACGGCCATCGACCCGCAGACAGGTTCGCCCAAGGACTGGGCCACGATGATCGAGTGGTGCAAGGCGCTCAAGGAAGCCGGTTACATCCCGATGAGCCCGGGTGAGGGCGGTAAGGATACCCAGGGACCCTGGACGATGCGTATGTTCTCGGTCATGTTCCTGTGGAGCTGGCTGGAAACGTTTGATATCCTCAACTATCACACCAACATGCCCCTCGAGTACCAGGAAGGCGTTGTAGTGCATGAGGAGATTCACGCCCAGCACTGGTGCAACGACTGGTACCCCAGCAAAGACCCGGCTTATATGGAAATGTTCCGCGTGATGAAGGAATGGTCGCAATACTGGCAGCAGGGCTTTACCCAGGAAGATAACGGCAACCCGTACGAGCTGTTCGCCACCGGCCAGCTGGCCATGTTCTGGGGCGGTTCCTGGCGCGTCGGCGACATCCTCAAAGACGACCGCCGCAGCTTTGAGGTTTCTAACTTTTGGATTCCGCCCATCACCAAGGCCACCAGCGACCTTGCAAAGGATCCCCCGGTCATGCCCGAGGGTGTGGGCGGGTTTGGTACGGCATATGGCATCAACCCCAAGTGCGCTAAAAAGGGCAACATCGACGAATGTGTCGACTGGCTGATGTACATTACCGAGCCCAAGAACAACGAAGTGCTCGTCAACGAGATCCCGAGCTATGTGCCGGCGGTGGCGGGAGCCAAGGCGCTCCCCGAGATCAGCAACATGTTCGTGGGCATGAAGTACCTGCGCCCCGGCGCCAAGCGCTCGATCGCCATGACCGAGTGGACCTTTGGCGAGCGCTGGTACGACGATACGCAGCGCCTTATCCAGCTCTTTTTGCTGGACGAGATGGACCTGCTGCAACTCGGTACCGAACTCGACAAGTCGGTGGATGAAAACGGCCCCGATGCGCTGCGCGAGAGCGCCATCCAGTACTCGGAAGAAGGTTCGTGGGACCTGACCAAGTGGCCCTGTACCCCTGCGGTGTAATATCCTGTTTCGGCCGCACAAGGGAGAGGCGCAAGCCTCTCCCTTTTTCTGTGAAAAGCATTGACCATGGTGGATGTTTTTGGTATATTGATACTGTACACAGTTTTTGTTCACAATTGTGCTTTGCGGTGATAGCAGGTCGGTTGAATGTGCATCAGTTCATCCTGCTGGGGTGCTGGTTTCTGACTGCGCTTGGTTTCTGCAGCCAGGATACAACCCACTTGAACGCCTGGCCTTGAATTATGCAGCGCTACAGGCTGCGGAAGGAGGTGAGGTTGGCAAGAACTTGATGTCGCGGGTATTCCATCGGTCTCGTTTATTAGGATAACCGGGAGGTTAGAGAACACATGCAGCCAATCAACCGTCGTGATTTTCTCAAGCTCGCTTCGTTAGCAGGGGTTGCCGTTGTGGCCGCTGCCTGCGCGCCGGCCGCCCCCGTCGCCCCGCAAGCCACAGACGCGCCTCAGGCTACCGAGGCGCCGCAAGCCAGCTGGCAGGGCGATATCGAGTTCTATGCGCAGCTCTACACGCCCACCTCTGCAATGCCCAACCCCGACCCGGATGCCGCCAAGCGCGAAGCCATGGCGATCCTGGCCGAGGAATGGCAGGACCTGCATCCCGGGGTAAATCTCATCTTTTTCCAGGCTCCCGCCGAGGTGACGTATACCGAGTGGATTAATACCCAGCTCATTGGCGGCACCGGCCCGGATATCTTCTGGCTGTGGCTCGGTTCGCTCGGTTCTTTTGCCGATGAGGGTAAAACTATTCCTCTGAACGACTACCTGCAGCTGCCTAACAAGTATATGCCTGAGGACACAACCCCCTGGGGACAACATTTCAAGAGCCCCTTCCAGACCAGCTTCAGCACCAAGGGGCAGTGGGGCGGTGTTCCGCTCGACCTGGTATCTACCGGCGTCTTTTGCAACAAAGACATGTTCAAGTCGGTCGGAATCGACCTGGACACAGAAATTCTGCCGGAAATCGGCTCGCCCAAGGACTGGGCTACGTTGCTGCGTTGGTGCCAGACCTTTGTCGATGCCGGCTACTATGCTTTCTTTGTCAGCCTGAATGACCCGGGCGGATGGCTGCCGCGCGTGCTGATGGGGCAGTTATTCTGGCGCTTTACCGATGCGTTTGACGTGTTGAACTATCACCCGAATACGCCGCAAGAGCACCAGCAGGGCATCATCAGCCAGGAAGAAGTTATCATGCAATATGCCTGCAACGGCTGGAAGCCTTTCGAGGAAGAGGCCACCAGGACCTATTTTGAGCTTATGAAGCAGCTCGCATCCTACTTCCCACCGGGCACGGCCACGATGACCGACTCCTCCGACGGCGCCCAGCCTGCCTCTGCGTCTGACCTCTTTATGCAGAACCAGCTGGCTATGCTCTGGGACGGCTCCTGGCAACTCGGTCCGTTCCTGCAGGACGACCGCCGCAAGTTTGAGTTCAGCTCATTCTGGATGCCGCCAATCACCAAAGAGACCAGCGAGCTGGCTCATGACCCGGTCATCCTGCCGATTGGCGTGGGTGGTTACGGCTCGATCGCCTACGGCATCAACCGCAAGTGCCTGGCCAAGGGCAATGTCGACACCTGTGTCGACTGGTTGATGTATATCACCACCCCCGAGCACGATGAGATGATTGTCAACGAGGTGCCTTCGATGGTGCCCGCGCACAAAAAAGCCAAGTCGCTGCCCGAGGTGGAGAGCATGTTCGTCGGCGAGACCCGCCTGGTCGGCGGCGGCAGGCGCCCGTGGAACCCGCTTGCCTGGTGGTTTGGCTATGCGGATAACAAGTACGGCGACACGCTCAAGCGCGAGACCGACCTCTACCTGCTGGATGAGCAGGATCTCGACCAGTTTATGGCGAATATGGAGGCTGCCGCGCAGGAAGACCTGCCGAACACTCTGCGTTCGGCGGCGATTCAATACTCGGAGGACGGTTCCTGGGACCTGACCCAGTGGCCGTGCCAGCCGGCTCTCTAGCACGTCTGAGGGTGTAGGTGCAGGAGAGGCGCGCGCCTCTCCTGCGCTCTAGATGACCATTGACTAGCTGTTGCCGGGGTTGTATACTGGTAATCAGCTAGAGTACGAGCGTTCCGAACTGTTCGCAAAGTTGGGTCCCGCTGGCGGTGCTGCGGTCGTTGACGACCGGCGGCAGATGGTACAAGGGGGCATGTATGGGATGACGGCCGGACGACAGGTTGCCTGTAGTCTGGCCGTTTGCGTTTCAGGCACGGAAACCATGAAAGGGGGGATGCATCTGTAATAAGCTTTGACACAGGATCAACCGTGAACTGTCAAGCGTAAAGGAGTATTTCATGTTTACCAGGATTACGCGTCGTGATTTCCTCAGACTTGCGGCCCTGGCCGGGGTCGCCGTAACCGCGGCAGCCTGTGCGCCTGCTGTTGCGCCCACTACAGAGCCCAAAGCTGGCGAGCCAACTGAAGCGACGACAGGAGGCGAAGTCGGATTCCAGGGAGAAATTCTGTTCGGGGTAGCAGGATATATGCCAACTTCCGAGCAGCAGAATCCCGACCCTGATGCGCCGCAGCGTGAAGTGATGAATGTTTTGCGGGCAGAATGGGAAGACTTGCATCCGGGTGTCACCATCGCGTTTATGCAGCAGCCTACTGGTGACTATTTTGCCTGGCTAGATACCCAGTTGATTGGCGGCACCGGACCCGACATCTACCAGATATGGCTCAGCTCGCTCAATAGCAACGCTGACAAAGGCAAGGCAGTACCTCTGGATGCCTTCCTTGAGATGCCGAACAAGTACACTCCCGAAGACCCAACCCCGTGGAAAGAGACATTCCTGCCGCCGTACCTCACCTTTGCCAAGGTGAACCATTGGGGTGGCATTCCCATCGACCTGGTCGCTACAGGAGTGTACGCCAACAAGACGATGATGAAGGAGGCTGGTATCGATCTGGATACAGAGATAGATCCAAACCTTTCATCTCCTGCAAACTGGGAAGTCATGCTTGAGTGGTGCAGAAAGGTCCAGGATGCCGGCTATATCGCGATGAGCGCCGGTCCGGGCATCATCAACCAGTGGTGGATTACAGGCGTCTTGTCCGACCAGATGCTTAACAACTGGCTGCAGGAATATGATGTCTTAAATTACCACACCGACGTGATGAAGCAGCTTCAGGAAGGCTTTATCTCACAGGAGGAAGTGGTTCACGCGTACCACTGCATGGAGCTCGATGTGTTCAATGCGCCCGAAGTCCGCGAGATGTTTAGAATCATCAAGGAGTGGGCTGCTTACATGCCTACCGGGTTCGCTAATCCTGACTTTGGCGCGCCGATGGATCTGTTCCTGAATAATGAGCTCGCGATGGTGTGGGACGGAACCTGGTCACTGCGCACTATCTTGCGGGACGACCGCCGGCAGTTCGAATTCACTTCATTCTGGCTGCCGCCTGTTACTAAGGAGACGTCCGAGTATGCTCCCGATCCACCGATCCTACCAATGGGTGTTGGCGGATATGGTTCGACCTCATATGGCTTGAATCCAACAACACTCAGACGCGGATGCGTGGATGAGTGTGTGGACTGGCTGATGTATCTGACGACGCCAGTTAATAACGAGACCCTAGTCAACGAGGTGCCTGGCCTGATACCGTCCAATAAAAAGGCCAGAGCCCTCCCCGAAGTAACCAACATGTTCGTGGGCGAGACACGGCTCGCTCTTGGTGGGAACCATCCCATTTCCGGACCTTATAGTTGGTTCGGCTGGCAGGAAGATAAGTGGGGCGATGTGCTCCGGCGCGAAGAAACCCTTTACTTCCTTGGAGAACAGGATGCTGACACCTTCTTTGCTCACCTCAAGACCGAGGGTGACGTGCTGGCAAAGGACGTGATTCGGAATGCTGCACTGCAGTATGCTGACGATGGAAGGTGGGATCTGACCCAATGGGCTTGCCAACCCGCGCTGTAGGCACTATCTGAAAAGGTTTCGGGAACAGGAGAGGGCGAAAGCCCTCTCCTGCTTTTTTCTCACAGGTACGGGTTCCCCGGTCCCCGGTAATCCGGCAGGCCGTCCCCCATGCGGTCAGCCGCCACCGGCACCTTGGCGCCGTCCAGCAGCGGGTAGTTGCGGTAATGCGCCAGCCGCCGCGGGCGCGCCATCGCCTCCACCATGCGCTCGAGCAGCTCCAGGCGCTTGCCGGAAAAAGCCGGGTCGTCGTAGAGGTCGTGCTGCTCAGCCGGGTCGGCGCGCAGGTCGAACATCTGCCCGCGCCCCTCATCCAGGAAGCGCGTCAAGCGCCAGCCGTCGTCGCTGATGAGCGTCTCCATCGGACCGTAGGCCGAGGTTACAGCATCCCAGCGGTCAGATTCGGGCTCTCCGGCGCATACACCGGCGACCGATTTGCCTTCCAGCGGCGGCAGATACTCGGCTCGGATACCAGCCCAGTCGCACAATGTCGGGTACACATCTAGCGAACTCACCAGCCGCTGCGAGACTGCCGGTGCCACACCGGCGCCGGCTACAATCAACGGGCAGCGGATGCTCGTGTCGTAGGGCTTGACGCCCTTGGTAATCAGCCCGTGGTCGCCCAGCATATCGCCGTGGTCGGTAGTAAAGAGGATGATGGTGTTTTCGGCCAGCCCGAGCTCATCCAACAGCGCCAGCACGCGCGCAACCTGGTCATCCAAAAAGCGCAGTGAGCCGTGGTAGTAAGCCCTCAGGGCGCGCATCACCTCGGGCTTGTCGTAGAGTTCTTCAAAGTGGTGAAAGCCCTGCTGAGAGGCGGAAAGCGTCTCGCAGCCCTTTGCCAGCCATTCGGCTGGCAGCGGATCGGGCATATCATCGGGGTTGAACATATCGGCATAGGGTGCGGGCGGGTCGTACGGGTCGTGCGGGTCGACATACGAGATGTGGCACAGGAACGGCTGGCCGGCATGCTCCGCGCTGTGCCGGCGGATAAAATCGAGCCCCAGGTTGGTGATATAGGTGCTGTCGTGTACCTCGGCGGGCAGCGGTGAGGGGTACATCATCGGCCACGCTGAGCGCGCCTGGATGGGCGCCAGCAGCTCGCGGCGGTAGCGTTTAGCCAGGGGCGCGGCTTCGGGGCGCGGACGGTTCGGCCACGGCCAGGTCATCGCCAGCGCCAGCGGCAGGTGCTGCGGGTGCTCGCGCGCCACCCAATCCACCCACGGCCCCCACTTGGGGTCTTCGCTGATGGCCGATTCGTCAAATCCCAAAAAAGCAGCGCTCTGCGGCACCGGGCAGTGCATCGGCGTCTGGTGGAACTTGCCAAAGCCGCCGGTGCGGTAGCCGTGCGCCTGCAGCACGCGCGCATAGGTCGGGGTATCGGTGGAGAGCGCCAGGTTGTTGGTGATGATGCCGTGCACGCAAGGCGAACGCCCCGTCAGAAAAGTCGCCCGGTTTGGCGCGCAAATCGGGCTGTTGGCATAGCAGCGCTCAAAGCGCACCCCGCGCCCTGCCATAGAGTCCAGCGTTGGAGTCGAATTCACGCCGCTGCCGTAACAACCCACGAACGCGGCTGCCAGCTGGTCGGCGCAGATAAAGACGATGTTGGGACTGGCCATGTGCTCCTTTGCTCCTTCTAACCGGATAATGACAGATTACCGTGTTGAGCGGGCAGTGTCAACGCCTGGCCAGGGCATTTGCCCCTTGACACGCGCGCTTCTTGTGGTATGATAGGTTTATCTGTGGTATGGTTGGTTCGGTTGTTTCAACTACCGCAGTTGCCCGGCTGGGGGGCATGGCTGTTGCGCGCATCCGGGGGGGTGCGCGGGAGTGGCTGTACTGTTCTGTCGTCCCATCTCCATGCTGATCTGCCTTAAATCCCCTTGCCGCGATTAGAAAATGGCGTCTGCGTTGATGCTGTTCTGGCCGGCTTTCGGGCCGCTAGAAGGGCGGTATGCGCACCGTCTCTGGCACTCGCATAGCTCGTCTGCACCGCAGGGCTGGGAACTCTGCATGCGGTTGCGTACTTGTCGCTGGCTAGTTGATACAAGGGGGGGTGTTATCATGGCCACTGGAATCGCTATCCATATCGGTGTCAACAAGGTGGATCCCGAACACTATCAGAACGAACAGGGACAGCCGTGGGAGACTGAATTGGCCGCCGCAGAGCAGGATGCCCAGAGCCTGGCACTGCTCTCTGAAACGCAGGGCTTTACCTCGCGCATGCTGCTTGGTGAAGACGCTACCTCGGCGAACGTCATCGAGTCTCTGCAATTCGCGTCCGAGGTACTGGAAGGCGGTGACGCGCTGCTGGTCTCCTTTTCCGGCTTTGGCGGCCAGGTGCCCGACCGTTTCACCGAACAAGAAACACGCCACGATGAGAGCTGGTGCCTGTACGACCGCCAGTTGATCGATGACGAGTTGTATGCCCTGTGGGCCAGGTTCAATTCTGGCGTACGCATCCTGCTCCTCTCCGATTGCTGCCACAACGACAAGGTCGCCCGGCGGCCCATGTTCGCAACGGTCTCGAAACCCGGCGGTCCCGCCGCCCGCCTGCTGCCTGATTCAGAACAAAAAGGGACCTATGCCAGGCACCAACGCCTCTACGACGATATCCAGCGCGAGCATCCGGAGGGCGACCGCGCAGCCGCCAAGGCCAGCGTCATCGTCATCCAGGGTTGCCAGGATAACCAGATTGCCTTTGACGGCTCACCAAACGGCCTGTTCACGGGCGCCGTGCTGCGCGTATGGGATGAAGGCGGCTTTAAAGGCTCGTTAATCCATTTCTGGCGCTCCATCATCGACCAGATGCCCATGTACCAGTGCCCGAACCTCTTCAGGGTGGGGGTGCAAAATCCCGCTTACGAGCAGCAGCGGCCGTTTAGCGTGGATGCACCAGAAGGGCAGGAATCCGAGCCTGCCGTGCTGCAGCCCGTCTTTTCCATACTGCCCGAGTCTCCTCTCCAACCTGCGGAGGCGGCGCAAGAGGCAGCGCTGCCAGCCGCGCCGAGCTTTGAGCCGGTATCACAGCCGTCGCCCTTCGTGCAGCCGGTGCATCCGCTGCCCATGGCGCCGTCAGCACCGATTATACCAGCGGGACAGGCTGCCGGCTTCGAGCCCGAGGAACCGCGCCGCAGCGAGCCGGCTGCCGCCGCGCTTGCCGTTCCGCCCTTGCCGGAGCCATCTCCAGCCTATAGCGATGCGCAGCCGCTGGCCGCCGCGCATCTCGCACGCCAATCCGAGGCTGCTCACGTTGAAACGGAGGAGCCTGTCAAAGCCCACCTGCAAGACGAGTGGCACGATTTTGTCAAGACCGGTTTCGGCAGTGTGCAGACGCTGCTCAACCAGACCATGGCATCCTATATGCGCTCCTACCACATCACTTTGGCGGTCTACGCCACGGTGTTTGGCATCGGGCTAATATTCATGATCGTGGCGCTGCTGTTCGGCCTGACATCCGACAGATTGGCGATTACGCTTGCGTTCGGCGCACTTTCGATAGCAGTGCTGTTCTTCTTTTTCATGCTGTCGCCCATCCAGGCCCTGGAAGAGAACCTCGAATGCATCTCTATGCTGGGAGTGGCCATCACCAACTACTGGGCGCGCCTGATGCACATCAAGGAAGGCGAGCAAGCCCAGAGCGAGTTCAAGGCGGCCGCCGAGGACTATAACGCAACCATCGAAACTTTTAGGAGCCAACGCGCCAGCCGGCGTGCTGAACAGGAGAGCCGGCCGGTGAGCAGCCCGTTAACGGCGCTGCGTTCCAGGCGGCCGCGCGGCATCTTTGCTCCCGCGCCGGTGCTCAAATCGGTTACTGACCAGGACCCCGGCTAAGCCGCCGTTCGCTCGTAGCACCAGATACTGCTGAAACGCCCGGACATCATGTGAGACCTCCCTTGAACTGATGTCCGGGTTGTGCTATGCTAACGGTATCCACATCCCGGCAAACCCCGGGCCGGGAAGACAGGCAGATTGCGGGAGTATCATCTTTGTCATTGGCAGGAGGTACCCATGCCCAGCATCGTCAGTCGTTGTATCCGCCTCTTACTGGTCACCGCCATTTGCCTGCTTTTTGTGCCCACTCTGGCGGCGGCTCCCTCTCAGGAAGCAGTTTCTCCGCCGCCGGCGAGCGTGAGCGCGCCTGGCGGTGTTCTGCCTGAGGCGCCCGACGCTTCGGTGACCACCGCTACCGATGCGGTGAAGCGGAAAATCCAGCCAGAGCTGCAGGCGCAGGCTGCCGTCTCTGACGCGGATAGCGCGGTGGCCGTGCTGGTAGTCGCCGCTCCGGGCGATGAGGATTTCAGCCGCTACGGCCGCGTCATCGCCGACAAGACGTTCAGCGAACTCGGTATCAGGCAGGTGCTGATGAGCCTGCCCGCCGGCATGCTGACCAAGCTTGCCTCGCTGCCCGCTGTGGCAGCGCTGAGCGGGTACCGCACTAATGCCGCGCCTGATGTGGCCGACCCGGACGTGCCGGGCGCGCGCCAGGCTGGCATCGCCAAATCTCCGGTTCCGCTGCGCACCGACGGGGTTTCTGCCCGCCAGGGCGCCCGCGCGGTGAGCGCTGCAGCCGCTGAACCGGCTGGCACGGCAACCCCCTATGCGGAACCGCGGCCTGAGCTGGCGATAACACCGGACGGCGCCTCCGCGGGCATCGACAGCTGGGTAGAGAACTTTATCCAGGGTGTGTACGAGACCTGGACATACCTTGATATCTACGGCACCGGCGACCCGGGCAATAACCTGAAAATCGCCGTCATCGATACCGGCTGCGATTTCTGCACCCCCGCGTTGATGGGGCGCTACGCCGTCGAGAACGCCGGCTCCGTCTACGACGGCTGGCCGATTGCCTATGACGACTATTCCGCCTACCAGTTTTTACTCAATTACCCGGATGCCGGCATGCATGACGGCGGTAACTGGGGTTGGTATGTCAACGCCAGCCGCACAACTGGCGAAGGCACGTTTGTGGACGAGCTGTACGACAACGTCATGCATACGCCCGGCACCAGCGTCTCGGGCATCTACCGCTACGGCTACCATCCAGATTCACTCTGGCACTATTACGGGGCGTCCGCTGTGGTGCTGCTGGTGGCGGATACCGTTACTGCCGGCGTGTACGACACGGTCTATATCGACGGCGACTGGGACGGCTATTACGGCGGCCCGGGCGACGCGACCCTGACGATTAGTAATCCGGTCGGCTGTATCGACTGGGTTAGTCCTGCCGGGTCCACCCCCGACGGCGTGCCGGATGACTCGTTCGGCATGCTCTACTGGATATCTGACGGCGTGAACCCGCTGCCAGGCGTCGAGTCCATCTACGGCCCGGGCACGCCGGTTCCGGCCTCCGGCCAGGTGTTGATGTTTATGATTAATGACGCTATGCTGGCGGGCGGCGACCACGGTACGCTGGTGGCTTCCTCTGCCGCTGGCTACGACAACCGCGCCTACCGCGACTGGGACAACCTGCTTGCTTTTACCCCTCCTTTTAGATTTTCGATTGTACAGGGGCCGGCCTCAGGCGGGGAGTATGCCAGCCCAAGCGAGGGCGCGCGCATTATCGCCATGGGCAACTATTACCAGGGCGGCAGCTCGGTGGCCAACTATAACTTTCTGGTCTTTGGCTATGACGGCATCGCCGACGGCGTAGATGACGCCCAGATAGCGAACATGTCGTACGGCAACGGCAGCGAGGATGCCGACGCCTGGGATTTCGAATCCGAATACCTGGCTTTTCTCAACCTCATTACCGAGGAATCCGGCCTGGCCAGCCCGCTGCTGACGGTCTCTTCCGGCAACGGCGGCCACGGCTACGGCACAGTGAACTCGCCTGCCCCGGCTACCGCGCTGCAGGTGGGCGCCAGCACCCAGTACGGTCCTTACAACTTGTGGGGCGCGTATGAAGGCGTCAGCGTCCCCGAACGCAGCGCTATGCAGGATGTGCAGCCGTGGTCAGGGCGCGGACCAACGGCTATGTCGACCCTGGCGCCGCATGTGGTCGCCAACGGCGCCTGGGGCTCAGGTGCACTGCCGATTAACCTGGCCACCTACTATGGGGGCTACGGGGGTGACGGCTCGACCGCCTGGGATGTCTGGGGCGGCACCAGCCGCAGCGCGCCTGTGGCTGCCGGCGTGGCCGCCCTGGTATACGACGCGTATTACATGAAATGGGGCACGTATCCTACGTGGCGTGTTGCCCGCCAGCTCATCATGAACGGCGCGATAGACCTGCACTATGATGAAAAGGTGGCCGGCGCCGGCCAGGTGAACCCCTACGAGACAATCAGGCGTATCTGGTTTTACGGTTCAGGCGTCGAGGTGGACCCGGCTTTTTACCAGGCCGGCGACCACCTGCCCACAGGCGGCCGCTATGATTCATCGGCGGTCGGCCTGTATCCCGGCATGGTGGATACGACCGTCCTGACGTTTACCAACAACTCTTCTTACACGCAAACCCTGAGGCTGACGGATGAGCAGCTGCAGCTGGTCGGCTCCGCGACCTTTACCATCGCTTCACCCGGCAACGAGCCAATCAGCAACTATAGCAGCGGCGCCCCCAACTATGCCGTCAAGCTGAACGACCTGATCATGCAGCATGCCGGCGCCGACCTGATGGTGGTGCGCGTCATGCAGCCGTTCGAAAACTTTGACCAGGCGCCGCTGCCGCCCACCCCGGGCGCGACCAGCTTTGCCAACCGCTGGTTCGGGCTGCTCTACAAGGTCTACGATGACGGCGACGGCATCTGGTGGGACGACAAGAACATGAACGGCCAGGTGAACCTCACAACAGTGCTTGAACTGGACACCGACGACGAGTATATCCGCACGACTTACTCGTACGCCAAGGGCACCATGCAGGAAATGCGTATGAACGACACGACCGAGACGCTGCTCGGTCTTGAGAAAGAATGGAGCCATGCGGCGGATATCTGGCTCGGCCTGGCCAAGCGCAACAGCGACGGCCGGCCGACCGAGTTAACTGTCCAAGTGCTCTTTTACCTCGAGAACGACTGGGACCAGGTCTCGGTGGAACCGGGCTACCTGCAGCTGCCTGCAGCCGCTGACTCTTGGACGCCGGCAATCGCGACAGCTACCCTCACGGTGGCAGCATTCAGCGCAGTGCCGGAGCTGGTCGAAAACTTTGACGATCTCACCTATATGGGCTGGGCGCCAGACGGGCTCTGGCATCCGAGCGTCGATGCCGTCAACGCCTGCGTCCCGGCCTACTCGGCCCCGGGGGCGATCGGCTTTTTCCGCGACGGCGATTGCGATTACGATACCGGCGCCCCCGTCTCGGGCACGCTGATGCGGTTTGTGCCGCTGTCTGTGCCTGTCGCGCCGGTGGTGCAGCTGGGGTTCATGAGCCTGGAGATGACCGAGAACGCGGGTGTGGCTGGCTCCAACGACATCCGCGCCCTGCAGGTCAGCACCGATATGATGGAATGGGTGACGCTGTGGGATTCTACCTACGGTTCGCTTGAGAACACCTGGTATGAGCGCAAGGTCGATATCACCGGGTATAGCGGTCAGCAAATCTATATCCGTTTCCTGTTCGACAGCGTTACCGATGAGTTCAACGATTTTGGCGGCTGGTACATCGACGATATCAGGCTGCTCGTGTCGTCAGGCGAGGATACCTACGGCGAGCATATGGGCCGCGTCATCGCCAGGTCGCTGGAAGACGATGTGGTGACGGTTGTCCCGGTGGAAAAGCAGGTCTGGGCTTACCTCGGCGAGGAGCCCGTCGTCCTCGGCGGTAAATATCCCGCCAACACACCCTACGATAACAGCGCCCAGTTCGGCGCGATGGATTGGGGCGGGCGCAGCGAGGCCGGCGACTGGCGTTTCTACCCGTACGTTGTGCCTGCCGCGGTAGCCGCGGGCACTCAGGTTTTGGCGCATGCCGCCTGGGAAGATTATCCCACCGACATCGACTCGCTCTTCTTCCAGCCGGTGACCCCGTGGTTGAACTATCCGCAGTTCTTTGGCCCGAGCACGCTGGACTATCTCGGAGCGGGCTCGGCGCGTGTCGGCAGCCGGCCCAACTGGCAATTCTACAACAACACCGCCGGCTACACCGGCACCGAGACCGAGGAGTTTGTGACGGCTCCTGCAGTTGAGGGGTTGAACATGCTGGCGCAGCAGGCCGTGCTTTACGGCGGCCACCAAGGCGCCGCGCCGGTGACGACTACCCTCGGCACGGCTGTGCTCTCACCCAATCTCCTGCAGGTGCCCGGCCTGGCCTGCGCGGGCTGTGAGCTGCCTGTGACCTTTTCCGCCAACCTCGACCTGCCGGAAGGGCTGGTTAGCGGCGGGGCGTTTGGGTGGTACCAACCACAAATGATCTTTGGTGAAATCACCCAAAACGAGTCAAAGGTATACAGCCTGGTCCTGGCTAACACCTTCCGCCTGAAACTTGTGCTCAGTGAAGTCTACGGTGCGCCTGACCTCGACCTGTACCTCTACCGCGATAACGGCAACGGCGTCTGGGATGCCGGCGACCCGATGGTGGCGCTCTCGGGCGGCGCTGACTCGAATGAATTGATTTCGGTTCAAGCTCCAGCTGACGGCCTGTATTGGGTCGAAGTGTATGGTTACGCTGTCACCGGCTCTCCGGGGCAGTTTATACTGGACACCTGGAATATCAGCGGTTTGGGTGCAATCACCCTGCTCGACACGCCTGCCAGTGTCACGGCGGGCGAGGTCTACACGATGCATGTGCGGTTCGATGCAGCGCCGCCAACCCCCGGCAACTGGCAGGGGTTGGTACTCTTTGGCCCCGCGGGTGCTCCGACGGCTTTTGAGCTGCCTGTTGAGGTGTTCCAGGCCGAAGCGAGCCTGAGTGTCAGCTCTGCCGTAGCCAAACCCGGCGACCTGCTTACCCTCACCGCCGTCCTGACGGTCCCGGCCGGTTCGCCACCGGCGCCCATCCAGATCAAGGTACCGGTGCCGGATGGCACCGAGTTCGTCAGCGTGGCGGGCGCGGCGATGGAGGGCGACCCGGCCTACGCCTGGTGGCAGGGCTCTGACAAGTTCCACACCGTCGCGCTGACGGTGCGCGTGACGGCGTCGCCTCCGTTCACGGTGACAGGTCAGGCCAGCATCGGCACAACCACCAACGTAGGGCTGCTCTGGTGCGGCTATTGGTCTGAAACCGTGATATACACAGGCCATGAACTGGCAATTCCGCTGGTTCTCAAGAATTACGCTCCCTAGCAGCGGCCTGTAAACGTCAAGCGGGGCTGGCGTAATCGCCAGCCCCGCTCTGTGTCTAGCTCCTGCCTCTGCCGGGCGGCACGTCTATCTCTAGAATCTGGTAGCCGAATGTGTTGACCACCTCCGTCTGGTGGTACCAGGTGCGGCGCGGCTGGTCGTTGCGGTAGATGTGGGTGTGCCCGTGCACCAGGTAGCGCGGCTTGAATATGCGCATCAACGGCAGGAACGCCGGGAAACCGCGGTGGGTTAGATCCGGCTCGTCGTGGATACCCAACGGCGGGGCGTGGGTGATCAGGATATCGAGCGCGCGCCCGTATACTGGCCGTCTGACCAGCAGTTTGAGCCCCAACGCGATAGCTTGCCCGCCCATCTCGGCGGGCGTGAACTGGTGGTCGCCCTGGCGGTAGCGCTGGCAGCCCTCCAACCCGGCGATGAGCAGCCCCCGGTAGTTAACCACCTTGCCGTGAATGTTCGTGGCGCCCTGTACCTCCTCGCTCGATACGCCGGTATAGAGATCCGGGCGCGTCTGGGTGTGGTTGCCGTGCACATAATAGAGCGGTTTGTTCAGGATGGTGATGATAAACTCGAGGTAATCGAGCGGCAGGTCGCCGCAGGCCAGCACGCACTCGACGTCCTCCGCATAGTCGCGCAAAGCGGGGCCGTAGAGCACATCCACTTCCTGGTCGGCCAGGGTGAGGATTTTCACCCGCTCCTCCTCTTACCAGCGGCGCGCCTTGCCGGCCGCGCCGTACAGCTCGAGTAATGGCAGCATCTCTTGGATTAGCTTGCGCTGCGCCGGCAGGAACACGTCGGCGGCTTCGCGCGAGCCCACCACCTGCTGGATATCAAACGCTGCGGGCAGCCTGCCCAGCGCCTGGCGCAGCCCCGCCAGCCAGGCGGCCTTGAGCCGTGTGCCGACGTTGAACTTGCGCACGCCGCGCTCGATGGCGCCGCGCACTGCCCACGAAGGATATCCGGAACCGCCGTGAATCACCAGCGGAACGTCCACCGCATGGTGGATGCGCTCCAGCAGCTCGAGGTCGACCCCCGATTCGCCCACCGTCATCACGTGCACGTTGCCCACCGAGACGGCCAGCGCGTCCACCTGCGTGTCGCGCACAAACGTGACGGCTTCGGCCGGGTCAGTGGGATGGGGCGGGGTGGCCGGGTCGTCGGCGGCGGCCAGGTGGCCCAGTTCTGCCTCGACGGCAGCCCCGCGCGCGTGCGCCATCATCACCACCGGCCTGGTGGCAGCCGCGTTCTCTTCATAACCGAGGTGCGAGGTATCCAGCATCACGGCGTTGGCGCCGAGTTCCAGCGCGCGCTCGAGGTGTGCCGGCGAGCGCGCCTCGTTGAACATTACCGCGCAGGGCACTTGAGCGCGCCTGGCCAGCGCCAGCGCAAGCGCGGCCTGCTGCTCGATTCCGCCTGCTTCCAGCCACTCGTAGCTGGTGATGGCGCCGCCCCAGCCGAGAATCGTAGGCGCCTCGAGCTGCTCGGCGGCCAGCAGGGTGCCTTCGAGTGAGTGCTGATCCCAGGCCTCAAAATACGCGATGGCATACTGGTGCGCGGCGGCGTGCGCCAGCAGCGCGTTAAAAGGTACTAGCGGCATCGTGCGTGCTCCTTACAGGCTGGTTACCTGGGGGGATTGTATATCAGGAAGATAGTTTTCGCCAGAAAAGCAACAGATAACTCACGCGGAGCCGCGGAGCGCGCGGAGAGTTAAGGCTCTCACGCGGAGAACGCGGAGAACGCGGAATCTATAAAGTGACACACTTCCAATAGATGTGCGCAGCTAGCGGTGGAGTTTCAGAATGAAACAATGTTCGATATCTCGATGCAAATTAACTCGTTTCCTCGAAATAGTCCGTATCCATCTTCTTAACCGGATAAACTGATACCACGGTCACGCCTATATCGTGCTCGACCATCAACTGCGCCAAAGAATCGCCGTCGATCAGCACGATTTTGCTGCCTATATTCGAAACATAGTTGATCGCGTCGTTGGTAAAACTCGATGTAGTAATGTAGATGCCTTTGTTCGCTTTTTGCGCGGATAACGCACCCACAAACTCCATCAGATTAGGCCTGCTCACTTTGGCACTATCCCATCGCTTCGCTTGAATATAGACGACATCCAGTCCCAGCCTGTCTTCCTTGATGATACCGTCTATCCCGCCGTCGCCGCTCCTACCTACAGCTGCACCGGCATCCCTTCGTGAGCCACCATAACCCATTTTGACCAGTAGATCGACAACAACTTGCTCAAAATAGCCTGGCGATACTTTTTTGAGCTTGGCCAAGACCTCTGATTGCAGTTCCTGGGACAGACTGGCATACGCGTGTTCCAGTGCTTCAGTTGGCGTTTCTGGTTCTGTATCCGCGTCATTTTTCCGAGGTTGCCCGCCTGGTCTGGAGAACGGCTTTGCCCGTTGAAATTCTATAAATTCCGGATATCGTTTCAGAGTTTTAACGTTGATCACTGAAGGATTTTCTGCCAGTAAGTCTCGACCACGCTGGGTTATTCTGGAGTAGCCTCGCTGAGTAGGCTCTAAAAGCCCTGCCTTTTTCATATATGTTGAGGCCCAACCAACGCGGTTTGTAAACGTACTTTGTGCACCACTGGGCAACAACTCACGTAGATCCTCGTCAGACAAGCCCAACTCTCTAGCAAGTGCCTCGACGGCTTGGGTAGTGGATACTTCGCCTTTGCTGGCATAGGCAAACCGCAGCAAAGGCAGCATAAGGCTCTGATAGTCTGGAACAGACATAATTCTCCTCGTTTCTTACGATTACTCCTATATCAGGAGCATCTGCACCTGATTCAGGAGCAACCATGCCAACATCCACGCCCTCCGCGTCTCCGCGTGAGCTCTCTTATATTTGCTCTAGCGCGAGCCCTCGCAAGGGAGCGAGCCCGAACCCGCTCCCTTCGCGGCTCTCTCTATTTCGCCAGCTCCCCAAAGCGCGCGTTAATCGCCAGCGCCGGGTCAACCGGCACGCGTGCCCGCTCGATGCCCTCAGGCACCACGATAGTGGGCGCTGCGCGCACCGTTTTGCCCGCGAACTGCGGCAGCCAGGCGCGTTCCGCCTCAACCAGGTCGGCGGTCATCTCGCGAATCTGCTTCAGCGTCAGCACCGCGGCGGTTTGCGGGTCAAGCGCGCAGGCCTGCACCAGCGCCTCGGGGTCGCCCGTCATGCCGGCCAACACCGCCATGCGCTGGACGTTGATGTTCGTCAGGTTGAGCGCGGCACACTGCGGCGGCAGGTCGCCCACGAGGGTCTTGTGCAGTCCCAGCCGGTCGGCGTACATCGGGCCCTCGCCGGTGCAATCGGCCGGCAGGTTGGTGATCATCCCGTCGTTGCGCACGTTGCCGTTAAAGCTAAAGCGCTTGCCCGTCGCCAGCGCCTCGATGATGTATGACCCGTACTCGACGCTGCGCGGCGGCAGCGCGTCGCTCTCGTTGGCCAGGATGTCCTTGTTGTCGTACTTTTCGCCGACCGCCTTGCAAAAGGTGAGATAAGCGGCCGTCTCGCCGCCAAAGCCGGGCTCGTCACAGTACAGATCGAGCGCGAGCTTGTTCTTGCGGAAATAGGGCAGGTACTCGCTCAGGTGCCCGGTCGATTCTGTCATAAAGTAGCCAAAGTGGCGGAACACCTCGCCGCGCACCTTTTCGTTGGCATAGTATTCGGGCAGCTCAAAACGCTCGCGCAGCAGCGGGTACAGGTCGCGCCCGTTATGCTCCAGCTTGAGGAACCAACCCATGTGGTTGATGCCCGCGCAGAGGTAATCGATTTCGGCCTTGGGGACGTCGGTATAGCCCGAGATGAGGTCCAGCGTGGTCTGCACGCCGTGGCACAGGCCCACATATTTCACCTGCGTCGTGCCCAGCGCCCAGCATATCATCGCCATCGGATTGACATAATTCAGTAGCAGGGCGTCCGGGCACAGCTCGAGCATGTCGTTAGCGAGCTGCAGCGTGGTCGGGATGCTGCGCACCGCGCGCATGATACCGCCCGGGCCGAGCGTGTCGCCGATGCACTGGTCGATGCCGTGCCTGAGCGGCACCATCACATCCTGCTCATAGGCCTGGTTGCCGCCAATCTGGAACGTGCTGATGACGAAATCCGCGCCCTTGAGCGCCTCGCGCTGGCTGGTGGTCTTCCAGGCGCTGGCCTTTAATCCGTTGCGCTTGATGACCCGCGCGGCAAAGGCTTCCACCTGGCTGGTGCGCCGCGTGCTGGGCGCCATCAGCGCGAACTCGGTATCGCCCAGGCCGGGCGTGCCCATGATATCGAGCATCAGCGTCTTGCAAAAGACGATGCTCCCCGCCCCGATAATCGCGACTTTCATTGTCTGCCCTCCTTAATGCTTGCCGTAGAGGATACGGCCTTCGTTGTAAAAGACGTACAGCCCGTCCTTGCCGGGCGCGACGATATCCAGCCTGCCGGTGCCGCGCAGGTCGGCCGCCTGGAAGAAAATGCCGCAGCCGGTCGTCTCACGCGGCTCACCGTAGCAGATGACCTGCTTGATGAAACACTCGCCGTTCCACTTGAAATAGTAGATGCCGTAATTATCCTGCGAACCGGGGTCGTTGCCGTTGTGCGCGCGGTAGCGCTTGCCCGTCACCAGCTCCTGCAGGCCGTCGTTGTCGATATCCACCCACAGCAGGTCGTGGTATTGCGAGTTTTCGGGGTCGATCTCGTGCTTGACAAAGGTGTGCGCGCCCGCGGCATCGATTTTGTGCTCGTACCACTCCAGGCCGTAGCGGTGGCCGCCGCCCACGATGAGGTCGTTCAGGCCGTTGCCGTTGACGTCCACCACCAGGATGGGCACGCTGGCCGGGCCGAAATCAAACCCGCCGTGGTAGGTCCACGCCTCGTTCCAGGGGTCGGCCGGGGCTTCGAGCCAGCCGTGCGCCATCACGAAATCGCAGCGGCCGTTGCCGGCGATATCCCCGGCGCCCAGGCCGTGGCCCTGCGGCTTGTCATAAATCACGTGCTCCTCGAACGTGCCGGTGCCCCGGCCCTGCGCATCCCGCACCAGCTTGAACACCTTGAGCGGCTTGCCCGGGCAGTTGGGGACAAGCTCGGGCTGGCCGTCGCCGTCCACGTCCCAGGCGCGCGTCGTCTCGACGTTGCCCGTGCGGGCGATGATGTGCTCGGGCCACTCCTTGGCCGGGTCGTGGGGGTTCTCGCGCCAGCGCAGCGTGTCGCCCCACCAGCCGCCGGTGATGACATCGGTCCAGCCGTCGCCGTTCACGTCCATGGCGATGGTGGAAAAGTCGTCGTAATACTCGCCCTCGGCTGCGATATCGCCGATTTTGTGGCGGCGCGTGAACCCGGGGCCCTCGTACCACCACGCGCCCGAGACGATGTCGGGGATGCCGTCGTTGTTGACGTCGATCACCCCCGCGGATTCATAGCGCTCGTCGGCAATCAGCACCTTGCGGAATTTGAGAGGCATGTTTCGCTCCTTTACGGGTTGGTTACGCGCGCATTGTAGAGCGGGGCGAGGGGGGAGTCAAGGAAGGTTTGTCGTTTAAACGTGGAAACTGCCAACACAGTGCCAAAACATATGGCTGATCGAGTACCTATTAAAAAAACAAAAAATCAATAACAGCGTAACCGGTAAATCTAAAGGTTACGCAGTTATTAGAGTTTAATCCTCGACTAATAGAAATGGTAAGTTCCGCACTCACCGATGCGAGCGGTTTTAGATTATGCGATCGCGACTTCCTGCCATAAAGTGCTCTTTAAGACGGAGTGTTTGCTCTTGGATACCCACAGCATCAAGCGCATGCAGCATCGTCTTGTGAGAGCCGATTGCTAGTGCACCAATATTATCAAGATCAAATTCATTCAATTGCTTGAAGAAAAAAAACATGGGGTTGTGTCGAAATTGCGATCCGGCAACTGCGAGAAGTATGGCTCCAGCTATCGCTATTCCAAACGTCACTGCAATCCATATACCAACATGAAAATCATCATACCTGTCAAACGCAGATATGAAACCAATGACTGTGCTAATACCCAGTAAGATATATAAAGTCTTTTGGTTAACAAGGGGACGAACGTAAACATCCCACTTGGCATATAGATCCTTACCAAAGGGACCGATATGGGCTGCGACGGTCGCTCCATTAGTCATTTGAGCTAGCGTGTACTCGTGAGTCTCGGAGCCTGTTTCTGCTGACAGATAAGAAGTATAAACTGATGTTGTAGGATACTTTTTGGCCTTAAGCGCTTCTCGATAGTGATCGATTGCATCCTTACTTTTATCACTCGCTCCCTCAATCATGTCAGCCCAACCATCTATACGCAAGCCCAGAGAATTTAGCTTGTCAGCCATCGTCATTCTCCTTTAAGGTACTGCTATTGTAAACTTCCCCGTGCCCGGTAATTCTACTCGCCCAACACACGAGCGGGTATAGAGTTGATTCCTAACTGCTTCGCCACATAAAGCCGATGTGCGCCATTAATGACATGGAAACGGTCACCTCGTTGCTCCAAAGTAATCGCATCGTCGCCGTAGAAAGCATCGTACACTTGCTTGTAACCGTGAGTAGCGTCAAGTCCCGAGCGTTGGTCTAGATTATAAAAGTCATCACCTCCTAATCCGTTTTCTACGCCAGGCTTTACGACACTTTCCAGTTTTTTTAATCCTTCCTCCATATCCTCATATGACACCTTCTTGAAATCCCCTTTTTGCGAAACATGAGCGGTGTCGGCCATAACAATCAAATTCGTATCTATATTGTGGATATCTGTATCTCCAAGATGAGCTTCAAGTCCGGTATCCTGTGTATTTTGTATAGATTCTATAGTATCTTTACCAGGTCGCCAACCAAGGGGCGGCTCATCATCCTGTTCCGATTCTGATAATTCTTCAGTTATTTCGTCATTATCATCTCTGATTTGCATATCCTCCTCCTGGTATTCTCCTTGCGTATGGTTTCTGATTAGTTGGCGCAACTCTCCTGATGTTATCCCAATAGGTTGTATTCGTCCAATGATATCCTCTATATCTTGGTGAGAGGGAGATCCTGTTAATAAGTAGTTTTCAGGAAGTAACGATATATCTTCTTTGATATCATTTCGGACGGTATCAACATGATCATCGGGTATGCGTAGAATACTACTGTTTCTCAGGTAATCTGCAGCCTGTGCTTGGTTAGCGTTCTTGAACTCAGACGGGACAGGTGCGCCAGTGTCACGCACCGCGAGAATATTGTCTGCGTCTTCAATAAGCGCGTGTACGCTACGCCCCCAACCATATAAGCCAAGGAAATCCTGTTTATAGGCAGAGCGAGTTATTGAATCCAACTCGCCGTCGTCATTCCATTTTGTTTTGATGGACGCAACTTCGGTTGAGGATGAGAGATCAAAGGTTGGATAGTTGTTTCCGCGGTGCCCGAGGTGGTATTCACGAGACAACAAGTCTAAGTCTAGTGCATCTACTCCCACAGTTGCCCGTGCAGCAGCTTCACTTGCATACCGTCTGAGGGCTAGCTCTCCGACTATGTTCTTGGATTCTAGAGCTTCTTGAGCTGCTTCGTATGCATTAAAGTTATAGTAATCATGAGTAAAATCTGTCACAGTTTAATCACTTTAAGGTAACTTATCACTTGTTAAGAGTGTATTATACAAGGTAACACTCATTCCACTACAGGATTACTATGACTCTAGCATAACATCCCAAAATTGCCTGGCCATCGCTTCTGTAAATGCATACTGCCATAAATGAGTTAAGTAACAATATGCAGCGTTAATATCATCAGCCAGACCAACCCTATCTAAAGATTGACGGCACGCGCCTGCAATCTGACGCCACCCCATAGTCGCGTTTCCGCGTTGACGCTCCTGCTCGTATTTCCATATTGCTTGTTGGAAGCTTCTGTGTGCTTCGATATCATAAGCCACCAACCCTATACGGTCACGATATTCGCAGACACGCACGCAATAGCGGCACCCAGTAAAGGGCAGCAGTGCATCATCTTGCTCCAGATAGGTTGCGTACATATGCCTCTGAACTGTGGTGTCAAGTAGCCTGGAGGGGAGTTTAAGATCTCCTTTATAATTAGGTACAGAGATAAATGTTGGATGCTCGTATCCTTCGGTGAATACCACTGCCTGACCAGCCCGTAACTTGGCAAGGTATGATTGTTGTTCTTGACTAAGGTTCATCGTGCTGGCTAGCGCTTCTTGATCATCTTTCCCGGGCATCCGATGGATAATTTTCGTACTAGAGTTCTTTAGAGCGTCTTCCGCTAAACGGCTAGGTATTTGTTCAGCAATAATCACTCCTTCACCCAGTGAGCGAATTTCCGATAACATATTGCTAAACATACCCACAGACTGAGCCCGGCTATCACCGGCTATTTCACGATTACCTGTGCGTGGCGTATTTGCCATCACTCTATGCGCTTCCTCAATAACAGTTACATGTGCTAGAGTGTCACTCTCACGTGTTGTGGTGCAATATTCACGGATAGCTGTTAATAAAAACATCATTACCAGGGATTTTTCTTCATCATTTAGGTCTTCAAGCTCCAGGATAGTAGGTTTACTCATTATTCGCGATAACGGAACAGATTGTCGTGTGTTTAGTAAGCGCCCTTTACTACCTCTGAGCAGTGAGTTAATCCGCCCTGTGGCTGCAGCACGGATATCCTGTAGAGTTTTCTCTGAATATCCCCGTCCTTCAGAAGCGCGTATGATCTCAAAAAAGAGTTCTCCTAAAATGGGCATCAGTAGCGTGTTATCTACTGATCTGCGCTTTGTTAGATACCATCCCTTTTCGAGATATACCTGATTTAGGCTTTCTTCGAGTAGCGAAGGTAGTATGCCGAAGGTTGGTAGAGCAGATTCAAAGCACTCCTGTAGATATGTGATATGAGTCTCAGCTCGTATTCCTGGCAGTATCTCAAGGGGATTAAGGCGGAAAGGAGCTACATCGTCGTTGCCAAGTGTAAAAACTTGTAGATCCTTTCCTATTGGTGAGTTGATTAAGGAGCGATATTCGTGTTTTTCCGGTTCTATTACTAAGAATGGTATCCCTTTATGCCACATTTGATCTAAGAGAAACATAACCGTGGTCGTTTTCCCGCTGCCGGTAGTGCCTGCTATCAGTAAATGCTTGTTAAGATTAGCTATCTGTAAATTCGCAGCGCCTCCTCTGTCACTATATTCACCCATGGTTATCTCATGGTCTTGAACCGTAGAAGCGCGCGGTCCAACATCATAACCAGGCGTCATTTGGCGCGTGAGAATGCCTGGGATACCTCCATGAATCGCAATGGGAAACCTGAATGCGCTCGCAGCAGTTTGAGCATCAACTAGAGAGAATAGCCGTTCTTTACCTGGTGATGCGAGGCTAGATCCCCACTGCGAAAATCCTATGTCGCTGAGAGCGTTGTTCGTAGTGTCCATACCCATTTCTGAGAAGGATGTAACGAGATCATATCCGCTTGGTAAACCGGCGTTACCACCTATGGCCTCGTTTATTGACCTAACCTCAGTGATCTCAGCTGCGAACGCTTGTGCGACATTACGTACCGACAGCGAATCCTCACCGGCGATCTGGATTAGTAATTTAAATGGATTGACGAGTTTTCGACAGTATTCATTGTATAGCTGTGCTACTGTACGTGCTACAGGATCAACGATGCGTCCTTTTGCGATATATCCGTCGTACTGTATGTCAGCCAAAGTCTCAGCCAGTTGAGCGGCTTGAGTGAGTAGTTCTTTTTCCTTGTATGTTAATCTGGTAGCCGATAATGAAATACTTAACAAGCATGGACTCGATTGTTGAAGCAAATTTCTACATAACGCAATCCATGAGTTTGGATGGGGACGAAACGGATAGACAACATAAGCGTCACCATGCACCATCGCTACTGTTTCTTCATGTTGTCGTAATTCTACTATTGTAGGATTTTGAATGGGCAATATTAACTTCAATAGATCATTTTCTGATGTCACTGCAGTAAGAGTGTAATTGAAGCTAGCAAACACAGTGCCAATGTCAGTAGCTAGTTGCGTAAGAGTTTCGGTGGTAATAGACGATGGACCAAGATAACGAACAAGAAGGTATATCTGGATGTCGCCCCTTTCGGGCACAAATAGATACCTAAGCGAATAGACCAAGTTTTCAAGTCTTCCGAGGTTGATAACGAGGCTTGTATTCTGGTTGAGCACCTCTGTTAGACGCTCAACATCAGTCTGACTGACAAGATTAGGTGAAGTCAGTTGTTCATATAGAAATGGTATGCGAAACGCGAACACTGAAGAATTCCATAGGGACTGTGGAATTTGGATTGTGCGATCTTGATAAACATTGTTTCTATTAGTATTGTTAAGTATCTTTTCTAGTTTATTATATTGTAAAATATAAGGTAAAGTAGACTGAAATTGCTTCACTATCTATAGCCTTCTTTAAATAGATTTAGTTTAAAATAATGACTATTTATTATTAAATAATTCATCCTTATTCGTTATTACAACCTATTTCTCTTGGTATTATCAAGATGCTGGTTACTCGTATACATCGGCTCTTGACCTGGGTTACAGAATCCCTGATGTGGTTCCTTTGCATATAGAACTGTCTCGTCTCTCATGGTTAACCGAGCACACACGCTTCGGCATTCCCGTTGATGAGGTTTCCCTAGTGGGGTTTGGTGCATATAGCATCTCCGGGCGGAGGTTTTCTCCTCCGCCCGCATCATCCTCTCCCCCTACTTCCCCTGCAATTTATCCCTTAATTCCCGCGCGTAAGCCGCGTCTTTGGCCAGGCGCCCCGGGAACGCTTCCGTCCAATCCACCTCTTTGGCTGCCGCGCCGGTGAGTTGCGCGCCGCTGTCCATCAGCCCCTGCCCGCGCGAGAGGTGCCCCAGCACCTTGGCCAGCCGGTCGCTCTCCCACGGACCCAGGCTCTCCAGGAACTCGGGCCGCAGCATCGGGTGGGTGCCGCGCCCCCAGTGGTCCTCGATGCTCAGGTTGCACTCCGGGTTAGCCTGGTAGAGCATCTCCACCACCGCCGGCACGTCCACCGTGCCCGTGCCCAGCTCGCAGCCGCCCAGCCAGTGGATGCCGTCGCCCTCCAGGTAGATGAACGAGTCCTTGAGGTGCGTCGAGTGCACCCACGGCGCCACCGCGCGCGCGAAATCGACGGGGTCCTCCAGCACCAGGAACGAGTTGCCCGTATCCAGGCACAGCCCCACCCAGGGCGAATCCGCCTCCTCGACGATGCGCAGGTATTCCTTGGCGGTGTTAAAGGCGGTGTGCAGCGTCACGATAATCTCCCAGTCGGCGGCCACGGCGCGCAGCTCGCGCAGCGTGGCGACGGCGCCGGTTATCTGGTCTTCCAGCGTGCGCCCCGCCTCGCGGATGATGCGCCCGTCCCACGGCCAGGTGCCCAGCCCCGTCACCAAAATCGGCGAGCCGACCTCCTTGGCGATCGGGAAAATCTCCTTCCAGCCCTCCACCAGCTCTTTGGGGCTCTTGCCCGAGAGCGCCGAGTCGATGCCGGCCCCGCCCATCTCTACATACAGACCGTTAGCCTGCGCCTTTTCGATGACCTGCTTGCGCACGGCTTCGTCGCGCAGGGGGCGGTTGCCCAGCAGCACCCCCTCGAACCCCAGCGCGATGGCGTGGTCCATCACCGCTAGCGGGTTCTCCTCGATCTTGAGCAGCGACCCGATGGGCATCCCGTCCATTCCGACCTTCATGCTGACCTCCGTTGTGTTGGATACATTGACGTACACTGGCTGGTATTCTACAGCAGCCGCCGGCAACATCAAGCGTGCGAACGATCTGCCCGGCGGGACGCTGGCTAGAGCCCCTGCAGCGGCGCGAACAGCTCGAGCGGCGCGGCCGCCAGGCCCACCATGCTCGGGCCTGTGTGCGCCCCCAGGATCGGCGCCACCTGCACGGTCTCCTCAAAATGGCAGTCGTAGACGCCGGCGAGGCGCTCCCGCAGCAGCTCCACACCCTCCGGGTAGTTGCCGTGCAGCAGCTGCACCCGCAGCTTGCTGCCGGGGGGCATGCTCTGGGCCAGCTTGTTCAGCATCGCCTGGAACGCTTTGCCCAGGGTGCGCTC